>Ga0268251_10000159_pt1 | contig 26342 bp, 31 predicted proteins | sample AgamicAsMae_FD_200527 | JGI IMG/M metagenome (GOLD analysis project Ga0268251, IMG submission 200527) | Agave microbial communities from Guanajuato, Mexico - As.Ma.e (v2) (version 2) | ecosystem: Host-associated > Plants > Phyllosphere > Phylloplane/Leaf | place: Guanajuato, Mexico | collected...
TGGCGCCGAACTAGGTCTGTCGAGACTTGCATCGCATTGAAAAGCGGATGGTCGTGATTAAGTGCAGCGCTTCCAGAGTCGTTTGAAGGAAGTTGAGTTGTTTGTGGATTCAGGTCAAGCCAAGTCAAGTCGCAACAGCCACATCAGGAATATGGTGTCGGCGTAATTTCTGTAGGCCTTCGTGTTCGTTCCTGCAAGCCGTCATGGATTTCAAGTGTTGACGACAATTTTCGATCACACGACCAAGCCAAGTGACTTGGCAGCAGAAAATCGATTGTCCACAAAAGACAAGAGAAAAAAGAAGCAGGCGTTGAAGCAAAACAAGCGATGCAAGAATTGACTCAGGCGAAGTGGCGGTTGCTTGTTCATTTCTGTTGCCGTTTTGCGCTTACACGTTCGGCGTCAAGCTTCGGACAGCTTGGAGTTGGATGTTGCCCGAGGATCGAGTTGCTGATGCGACACAAATTGTTGCGTAAGAGGTATGATGTTGCCGCTCGACAAGATGCCAGGAGCTCAAATGTGGTTCGAGTGACACAAGGATGCGCGGTCGAGGTCGAGTCGCAAGGATGTGCAGTCGGGACTGAGGCACAAAAGCAATATCGGAGTGGCCATAATCCGAAACGAACAAGCTTTCCGTGTCTTGCGACACGGCAACGCGATGACCATCCTTAAGATTTTTTGAAGTTGCGAGGAGATGCATCCCTCGTGATGAACATGTTCGGTCCGAAAGAAGTTTTCCCCTCTTGTATGCTTTTACACATCCGTATTAGACATGCGCTGTATTTTGATGGAGTGCATTATTGATATGGGGTCTAGCGCGTTCGTATAGATAAAGAGCCTGCATTCTGCGTCCTGATCAGTTGTATGCGTGATCAATTTTGCTATCGAAGGAATATTGAATCCTGTTGCTCATCAGTGGAATTGTTTTCAACGAGATGAACGAAAATATCGGAACGACTTTGATGATTGATGAACTGAACGTTCTGCGGGCCAGCCGTTCGCTGTCGATCTGCAGATCGCGATCAACAACAACTCAATCACTAAAAGCCGCAACCTTCATGGGCTCAAGAGCATGTCGTGCGGGGTCGATGAAGCCACACAGCCATCTTCGTAGAGTACCACTGAACTGGCGAGGTGGCAGGTGCGAATGAGCATTGCTCTGTTTCTAGGAGGAACGGAATATCACAATGGCTCACACAACAGATGATGCAGAAGATAAAATTGGAAGTAGAAAATGAATTAGTCAAATACTAATTGACGGTGGACATTACGAAGAATGTACAATGAGGGGGATATCTTGGAGCCATGCTCTTTTTGAAAAGCGTGGTGAGTAAGGAAATGATGTGAGAGTGCTGAAAGTGCTTAGAAGACACTGCCCTTTCTCTCGACATCCTCGACAACCTCGAGGTCGAGCTTGCCACCGTTGGCGTGGCCGACGGAGCTGGCGAAGGTCTCGTGGGGGACCCAGGCGGCGGAGGTACGAGGAGTAGTCTCCTCCATCATGCGGTCGACCTGCTCGAGAGAAAGACCCTTGGTCTCGGGAACCAAGAACCACGAGTAGACGAAGGCGCAAGTGCAGAGACCACCCCAGATGAAGAAGACGGAGGATCTGAGGTTGCCCTCGTCCTTGTTGACCATGTAAGGGGTGATGACAGCGATGATGGTGTTCCACAGCCAGTTGGAGGCGGTGGAGAGGGCAACACCACGGGATCTGATGGGAAGAGGGAAGACCTCACCGATCAGGACCCAGGCACCAGGGCCCCAGGTGGAAGCGAAGAAGAAAATGAAGATGGCGATGAAGGCAATCTGGGCGTTGACAGCAGAGATGTTGTCGGAACGGGTAAGAGGGTCACCACCAGCGGGGTTGGGGATCTCGTGGGTGTGGTTGAAACCGACGGTGACACCGATGATAGCGACGAGGAACTGGCAGATCAACATGCCGAAGGCACCCCAGATGAGGAGAGGACGACGACCGAACTTCTCGACAGTGTAGAAGGCGATGGGGGTAGAGCAGACGTTGACGAGGGTGAAGATCAGCGAGATCAAGAAGGCGTTGCCGATGGCACCGGTGGACTGGAGGAAAGGAGTAGAGTAGTAGAAGATGAAGTTGACACCGGTCCACTGCTGCATCATCTGCAGAGAGGTACCGAGGATGGTCTTGCGCAAGTTGGAGCTCTGCTTCCAGAGCGAACCCTTGAAGCAGTTGGCCCAGCCAGAAACCCAGCCAGTGGTGGGGATCATGGAACGCTCGTACTCCTCGTTGGCGACGATCTCAGAGAGCTCGGCCTCGATGTAGTCAGAGTCAGCGGGCTGGCCACGGAGTCTGGCCAATGCGTGGCGGGCAGCCTCGACGTTACCGCGCTTGACGAAGTAACGTGGAGAGTCGGGGAGGAAGAAGAGACCACCACCGAGGACGATACCGAAGATGAACTGGATACCGATGGGGATACGGTAAGAAGCAGTGCTGTTGATGTCCTTGGTACCGTAGTTGATGCAAGCAGCTAACAGGAGACCGATGGTGATACAGAACTGGTAGCCAGAAACGAGAGCACCTCTGATCTTGCGAGGGCAGATCTCGGACATGTACAGAATGACAATGGCGGACTCGAAACCGACACCGAGACCGGCAACGAGACGACCAGCGACAATCAGACCAAGACCGTGGGAGGCGACCTGAAGAATAACACCGACGATGTAGATAGCGCAACCAATGATGACAGTCCAGCGACGACCGATGGTGTCAGCGACATCACCGGCGATGATAGCACCGAAGAAGGTACCGGCAGAGAGGATAGAAGTGATGAGAGAGTTGTGAGGACCGGAGAGAGTGGTGATGCCGGCGCCCTCAATGAGCTCGACGAAGACAGGAGAGCCGGTAACACCGTTGATGTAACCTTTGTAATGTGTTAGAAGCTGAAGACGCAGCCGACTGTGAGGAAAGAGTGCTTACCAGAATCGTAACCGAAGAAGATACCTCCGAAGGAGGCGAAGGCGCAGATCAGATAGGCCTTCCAGGTGACTGGAGCCTCAATCTGATTGACATCAGAGGTGGTAGCAAGCATAGCACCAGGCATGTTGGCGGTGGCTTGAGAGGATGAATTGGTTGTGAGATACAAACATCAACAGAAGTGCGCGAACCCGTGGTTTTGTATTCCCTCCTTCACTCTCCAGTGAATCCCCGCGTGGCCCCATCTTGCATCGAGAACATCACAGTCTAGTCCTAAACAAGCACGAGAGACGCCTTCTTCGGCGAGCTACGACGAGAAAATGGCCGTTCAGCGCTCGGGTCCAGTCACATGGTCCGATCGTTAAGCCATCTAGAACTTTTGATTGGCAACAAAACAAGTGCTTCTGCCGAGAACCTCACCAACGGCACGCCGGGCAAGCTTTACAAATTTGATGTGGGTTTAGACTAACGGTCCACCCAACGTCGAGCAAGGCCCGGCCGAGCAAGCCCAGCCTCGGCCATCCAATAATTTTTCTAGACTCGAAGACAAGCTCGCCGCCTTCAGTGCTTCGCGGTCTTGAGGATCTCAGCCATTGACGAACAGAAGAGGCAACGTCATGGACCGTTTGAGGAGCGCAAAAGCAGAGTTTGAACATGTTTGTATGGAGGCTGGAGGATGTCTGAGAGCGAGAAAAAACCAAATGAGATTGAGCTTGTGCTCCGCGACCATCCCACCTTTCCCGCGGTTCCTAACCCTGGAACGTTTTGAGTACGGGGATCGGTCGTACATGTTAGCCGACCATGATTGGTTCCTCCAGGGGATGTCTTCAGCTACCAGATGCGGAGTTGATGATGCAACCCAAGAACATGTACCTACTTGTACATAACCACCGCTGTAGAGTGGCTTTCGCATGTGACGACAAGCCCTATCACTTCCCATCATGAGGAGATCATGAGTTGATCCTTTCGCGTGCTGTGGGGATGACCTTTAGTCGCGTGTGGAGAGGTATTTTGGGGGGAGAGGGGCCTCGGGGAAAGCACTCGGGAGCGCTTGACGCCCGGCCCTTTGCAACACGGCGTGTGTTCCACGGGGTACCGAAGGTCAGACATCCTTGCAGTCAGACCATGCGGCGAAGGCCGATGTGGATCATCACCTCAGATTCGTGTCAGAAAGAAGCGCCATGCCGAAAATTCTCCAACACCCCGATAATCCCCACTGGAGCTGGATCGCAAAGCTGGGGCGGAAGTTCTCACAGGCCCTAAGTTGACGCTCGTTTCTGGAATTGCATCGAGCTTGTGCCAAATTGTCAAAACAAACTTTGGAGTGGTGACAAAACGACCAAATAGACAACCTCTCTATGGTATAGCTGGTGAAGCGGAAGTCGCAGGCTAAGCTTACCTCTCCAAGACGTGAGAATATTCAAGGCTGACCGTTGTATCTGGCGCATGCCACTGCCAACACGGAAACGACGGGCGGCATCATGCAAGCAACGCTGGCGAGCGTGGCGGCGTTGTGGGCATGCTTGCATTTGCTTGGTCCCGAGGCTCACAGACAGGCCACACGCGAGTGCCGAAATTGTAATGTCTTGGAAATGGCTTTGGTGGCTGGAAAGCACGAGTCGAGGATGATGTGTTTGATCCTCCAGAGTATCACATCAAGTGTAAACATCAAGCGGTGTGCTTCGGTAGGCGATCAATTTGGGGTTAGTGACTGGCTCAACGTCCTTCACCATGGGGACTGTGGATAAATTCAGCTGCGTGGGGCTCTCCATGGGGTGTGTAATGAGTGAGCACAGAGCTCTTGTAGCGAAAATTTTGCGCTGGCCCAACCAGAAACGCAAGCCAATTGTCGCGCTTCTCGAACAAGCGCGCGCCTTAGCAGTGCATGTGCAAGCTGTGGGGTTTCATTCATCGAGATCCTACGATTATTGTTCTGTGTTGTTCTTGAGTAGCATGGTTACACTGATCGCGGCTTGTGTGTATACGCGAGATTCGATAGTTCTGTTCTGACCTTCCTAAACAATATAAAAGGCGCAGAAGGATGCAGTATACTTTCGATCCTACAACAGCGTCCTATAAGCTGTGCTGTATCATTAGAACTGATCCTTCGCGCCTACTTCATGTGAAATCCAGAATGGATGTTGTAAGCGAGCTCCTGCATGCATCTGTTGTCTTCGGCCATCAACATGCGTTTGGGAGCCCCCTTTCGCCAATAAAGTTCACTGCTCAATCAAGTACTACCAGAGAAAAAAATTCTTCATCGAAGAATGGGCCTTGACAACCTCCACGCTAGGCACCTAACTTTGCTATCGTGAACGGTAAGATCATGATCGTATCGAAAGGGGCCTTTGTCCTGGCGACATTAATGAGACAATCAATTGGGTGACATTGCGGTATGAATCGGACATTGTTTGACGTGAAAGTTAGCTTCGGCCGGCCACCAGGTTTTTCGGCTCTTGAAGACGGCTTCGTGACGGCCGGGAGTGGAGGACTCGGCAAGGGCAAGGCGGCTCGATCTTGTTTTGGTAGCCGACTCCGACGGGAGAGATGCGAGAGCATGCGAGAGCATGCGAGTATGTAGTTGCATACTCGAGTAGTGTAGTAGTTGTAGAGCGTGGTAGAAAGGCTCATGCAAAATCGAAGGTATGCCGTGTCATCATCGTTGATATGTTTCCCTGTGCTTGAGACAGGGTTGTCCTCTCAACGATGGTATATCAATATCCATCTCGTCTGTACACTCACCAGCACCATCAGATCTTAATTTTATAAATTCTGCTACATGCTCTTCGATGTCCTCAACTCAGAAGTACGTATGCCGGCGCTCTTTCGATCTCGTGCGGTGAAGTATGGCGCATTGTGTGCTTCCGATATTTCATGCTTCGCAGTGCTCACTCAGACACATTCTCTCCATTTGCCAACACACGCGACCCAACTAGACACACGAATACACAATACTTTGAGAAATTGGATAGTATGCAGTGAGAAGCAATAGACCTCAGACTCTCTCTGGACATATCTTAAAATAGGTAACCATTGTGCCTTCTCATAGTAAAGTCGTCGCTCGAAGCCTCCTTGTCAGAAGCGTCGGATTTACGGACTTAGCACGGGAAAATGACTTGTATACAGCTCAGAACCAAAATGCTTTGTATGTGCCAACCCTGCGCAGACGACAAGGAGGTATGTCAATTACGTGCTGGATAGTGAGGACAAAGCCCTTGAAAATGATTCCCACCAATACTTGGTGTATCTATAAAACAGCACAGATGGAAAGCTCGATGACCGACGAACGTCACATCATCTATTGCATTGTGCACAGCGTCTCTAGCGAGAATGAGATTCAAGGTATAAGAATTGGATGATGGATGGAGCCGCATTTACTCGCTCAGATCTTGCCGTAGCCAACGTTGGCAGTGGAAACGGAGCTGGCAGCAGCAGCAGAAGCAATGTTCTTGCCCTTGAAGTTACCAAGGAAGCTGGTGTCGGCAGAGGAGAAGGCACCGGAGCTGCCAAAGGCGTTGTTCTGGCAGCTACGGCCAATATAAGAGCTGCAGACACTGCCACTGCCAGGAACAGTGAAGTACTTGCCAGTAGCGCCGGCTTCGATTACGGTAGCCACATTCTGTATTTTGTTGCTGTTTCGGAGGGTCAGTAATGGCTCAGGAAAGGGTAGATAGGGTATCGGGCTGGCTCGAAATACAACCAAGACTCTGGGCACCAAAATCTGGAGTATCTCTGCACCACAGTACCCGTCTAAGGACACAGATTGACTTACCCTTCAGCGAGGACGTAACCACCCTGGCCGAGCTCGAAAGCGTGGCCCTTGCTGTCAATGTCGTACCAGTAGTTGTTGACTGCGTGTAGGATAGTATTGCCCTGGACCTTGGGCGAGCGACCAGAGGTGTGGTGGATGTAGTTGCCCTTGAAAGTGATCATGTCGTTGGAGCCGGTGAAGTAGAGAGCCCAGTAGTGACGTCCATCACAAGTGGCTGACCAGGAGCTTGAGCCGTCAATGTCGCAGTTGGAGATAGTGACTCTGCCGGAAGCAGACTCTCCGAGGACGATATGCTGACGAGCAATACGTTGGGTCTAGGATGAAGTTAGTTACAGCTCAACAGATAGTGGTCAACTCAGGAGAAGCATGGTGGACTTACAGTAACGTGATCAATCCAGATCATGTCAGTACCTGCGTAGGATTCAGTAACCAGACTAGAGATCAGTTTACTCTGATTTTCACTCACCAGCAAGAGTGATAGCGTCACCGCCCCAGACGTAGTGGGGGTTGAGGTCAGTGATAGCAATGTTCTGCGATGATGTTAGAGATGCGAAAAACGGCATGTACTACTCGTCCTACCTGGATAATGATGTTCTTGACACCGTTGGCCATGCGGAGACCCTTGCCCTTGATTATACCCTTGCTGCCCTGACCAACCAAACTTTTGTTGGAGTTGACAGTGATACCGATCATGCCGGCCTTGTCGTAAGTCAGGGAAGAGACCTACTCCTTGTTAGATCCACGCTGCTGTTCGCAAAGCTGAGTAACAAACCTTGGGTGCCGAGGCTTCGTAGTTCTCACACCAACCATCCTTGTCGATGGCCTGCTGACAGAGACTGCCAGTACCCCAGGGAGAGCATCCCTTAGCAGAGGTGGTGCCCTCAGTACCGCGGAAGTCGAAGGTCTTGTTGAGGATAATAACACGGGGCTTGCTGTCACCAAGATACGAGACCAGCTCGGCAGTGGTGGTAGGGTACACAGCAGCGGCTGAACCACCTCCAGTTACACCCTTGGCGAAACCTTCAGCAGCACCAGTGACACCAGCAGCGCTGACGGTGCTGGCGAATGCTGCAAGAGCAGACGTGAAGAGAGTGAAAGATCTCATGATCAAAAAGAGCGACGGAAGTAAAACGAAACAGACACAAGAAAGGATACAAATGAAGAAGTGATGAGAAGGGTCATTCTTCGAGGTGCATTGTACATGTTATATACCTACAGAAGCTGCGGTGGAATTCCACAGATCTACCACCATAATGTTAATATCGGCTACGAAGCCCTGTCTGGTATACTGCGAGCAAGGCCCGACAGACCAGGGCTGTCAAAAGTGGACGCCGACGTCTCAGATCGCGCGTGAGAACTTATCCTGAGGCGAAGCGACAGCTTGGCGTTGTTCCCGTTCGGCGCCATTCTAATTATCCATGCACCAAGCCCAATAAGTAACGTATCTACAAGTTTTATTCCCCTAAAGAACAGCAATGAGTGATTCCACTGTGACTTTCAACAACAGAGACGGTCGTTTCAGTCGTCTCCGAGGAAGCTGCGTGCTGTCGTCGCACTTGGTCATATGTATAGGCTGGCGGAAAAGAGTCCGATACGCAGCCCTAAAATAATCTAGCCCTTTCGAGTAATATAGGACCTGTCTCCGGGAGACCGCTCTATTCTCCAGAACAATCGAAAGCTCATCGTTATTCTTGTCTTGCGGCGACACGAGGAGATCGATACATCCAATTCATTCGCCGGCGGCACCCTATTGACTGTCCGTCTCGCTTGTGAAGAAAAATTGCTCCACTCCTTATCCGACACACCTCTCTGCACTGCCTAGAACGCCGATTCCCGTAGTTCTGTATGCGCTTCCTGAAACTAGGGCTCTGACCACAGCTCCTCACAGCCCTAAGGGCCAATAAGATTTCATACACCAACCATCGAGCCATTATATAAGGCCGGAGAAGCTAACATAGAGGTTGATGATGATATGTTTTGATCAATGCGCTCGCTGATCCAGCCTGCGGATCATATCGACGCATGGTTCGATCGGACCTCCCGGTGACAGTGCTGGTGTCCCAAGACAGAGGACTGGGAAAATTGCATTTAGGGATGTCGCGTTCAATCCAGACATATTTCTCGCAGCAGAGGCCGAGCTTCTACAAGAAACCGGATGGAAATCACCTAGTAGGCCCATAGAAATTTAGGCAAGTCAGTCCACGACTGTACTAGCCACTGAACATGCAAGGTTGGCTTGTCAAATCTATACATATGTAGCTTACGTGTAGCTGATCGATCCTTTAAAAACTCTCGACAAAGACTATAACAACCGAACCCATCAAGGAGCTAATATTGACAAAGAAATATGAGTAAGGGGACTTTCATGCACATTTAGTAGAGTTCCCTAGTAAATTGGGCGTGGTACAGATCCAGAGAGTTAGCTCGTAGGTTGAGATTAGTCACTACTAGGCTAACAATCACACTCTCGCTAGTCGATTGTGTCTCGACACGTATCCGACTATCGTTTAATATCGATGTACTGCACTCAAGACTGTTTCCACAACGAGCCATAGAACTTGCTCGGCAGCGATATACACTAGACGTTGTCACTCGTCTGCTGGTCACCTGTCATACAACTTCAGAATGTCAGACCATGTTCGAAGACCGGTCTATCATTTTGGCATGCTTACTCGACTCATCCAAGACCAGCAAAATACTACCTGGAAGTACCGCTGCAACCATCCAGCACGGACAGACGTCAAATATTGAGCACCTACTTGAGCGGACTAGGATTGGAGATGCGATACTCTATCATGAGTTCTAGGGCTCTATATATGGAGAAATTGTGTCCAATCTCGAGACTTCAGCATCTGAAGCTCAGGCTACACTATGCTATGAATAGCAGATCAATCTGTTCTTATCACCCACAATCTTCAAATTCCACAGCAGCGAGTATCGACCCAAGTCCAGCATCACGGCACATTTTTAGGGCACGAGACGTCGAGCACGATTGTTGTGCAAATTTCAGTCGTCGTTGATCTGCTAGATATACTCAAATCTTCTGGCCATCACTATCGACCCGATTAGAAGCAACCACGGAGCCCAGCGAACCACTCCATTCTTCAAAGCCTTCATCGTCCAGATGTTGATTAACATTACGTGGACAGCGACGAACATCTTTCCGTCATTTACGTGTGGGAACTCACCAGCTGGCTGCGGGAGCTCAATGAAATCACAGAGCTCTTTCCAACCGTCTTGACCCAGCTTGAACTCTATCAGCCTCTCCTTGGGCACAACTGCGCGGACGCCAGCGTTGTGTCGATTCAGAGCCGCTATAGACCATCCATCCATGACCTGGTCCATCACATGAACGTAGTTCCAAAAAGCTGCACAGTCAGGACTGATCAGAGCCAAATAAGGCCATATCCTCCATTTACCGATAACGACGACAGTGTTTTCGATGGATCTGCGCCACTTTTCGGCATCTCTAGTGGTGAGAACGACTTTGGCGTCTGGGTATGCTTCGATGAGCTCCTTGACTAACAGATTCATGGGCACATCGCAAACAGCCTGTCTTTGTCAGTACCGTCCCGGGACTAACAAAAGATTTACTGACGTCAAAGTCGCCAATCCACTTGTCGAACTCTGCTCTTCCGAATGGTCTTTCGGTATCACGAGCAGCCAGCGCCTCGCAAGCTATCGGAAAATCTCGAGTTGCCTTCTTGACAGCCTCCGCTATGTCTCTATTAGTGACAATGTTTCCCACAAACAACAGGTGTCATACCCATATGATAGGGAGTCAGTTTCAACTTCTGTAGAGCGGTGTACATTGCTTCATGAGTTTGTCAGCTCGTGTTTCAGGCGTTGTTGCAGTGGTTGGCCCTCACAGAATGTTCCGGTCCTGGACATGCTGGCGAGGATGATCTTCATAGGTTTGATACGAACACCTCCTTCTTTGTCGATTGCGCGTGGGCCCGTCGGGGTGGTTGCCAGTCTGCGCCCTTGAGATTCGTGGATTCGTCCTCCATACTTGACGAGTAGGTCATCGAATTGCTTCATCGTCGAAATTACAGAAACGAGTGCAATTTTCGCTCTGATAACACTGGTGGCCAGGGAATATGAGTTGGATCGTAGCTTTATAAATGACAGTTCAACATACCCCTCCTCCTTGCGCTCGATTATTCCATGTGTGCTCACTTTTCGTTATCCGTGTTCCGCCTGGAAGGGACCATTGATCCAATCGGGAAGTCGCTGTTCATGCAAGTTTGGTCGCACATGCCGCTTCTTGGGATATTGATAGCTTTGATTGGATGATCGACGCCAACACCGGTCAAAGACACGGGTTGTGTAACCGAACTCCTCAGAACAACTGCACATTCTCAAGACCTTGGATAGCTCCAAACAGATTCTAAGTAAACAGAGATACTAACGGTGATCGACGATGAACTCCAGTCATAAGTACTCGAGGGCCTCTCGTGGCATTTTTCGAGCATCGCGAAACTTGGTGACGTGTAATGCGACGAGATGACTGATGCCAGAGACAGCCTTGTTCGGAGGACGAGACTAGATTGGGTTGATGAGAAACTCTGAGCCGTATTACTGGACAAGATATAATATGTAAAACTATGAACATTCTGAACGCAGTCCGGCGTCACGGTCGACCGCTCAGCAGGCAAATTTGTTCAATTTAAAGGTAACGACATCGACCCCCAAACAGAATCAGTTCTTCTGTTCGTGAACGTGTTGGATCTGAGCTTCGGTGTCTTTGGGTTCAATGGCAGTGTTCTTGCCCTGCATGGCAGATCTTTCCAGCATGTTCAATTTGTCTTCTTCGGCATCTAGGTGACGGAAGCAGAACCAGAATCCGACACCACCCAAGAAGGCGAGGATGGTGATGATGGTGTAATTCCAGACAAGAAGGGGGTCCTCGGAAAGAGGGGTGAATGCTTGTCCAATGGCAGCAGCAAAGGCGCTCATGAACAGATTGATAGACATGACCATGGACTTCATGTTGGCAGGAGCCTTGGCGTAGGCGTACTCGAGAGAGGTGACATTTGTGAAGATTTCGGCAATACCGATGAAGACATAAGGCAGCACTTGGGCCCAGACGTTGATGTCGGCCTTGCCAAATTCTTCGATGCAGTCGGGGTCACTAGCGTACTTTCCGCAGGGTGACTTGGTGTAGATGAAGTGCTGCATCACTGCAGCGGCGAGCATAGATCCGGCGGCGAAGAAGAAGCCGACTGTCATACGCTTGATGGGGGTGAAAGCGAAACCCATCTTGCGGAAAGCAGGGTAGATACCGTGGTCGAGGATCGGGATCATGATGACAATAGAGATCGGATTGAGGTTTTGGATAATATCGTTAGGTACCCCGTTTAGTTGCAAAGTGGCAGCCTGAGACGTCAAGTTTCCCGTCATCTGGTTGTAGGCCAACTATAGAGATTCGTCAGTATGTCTTTGGTGAATGGGAAGTCAGAATTTACTTACGAAGAACAGGGGTAGGAAAAGGAAGACTTTACAGGCACGAAGGCCACGTTTGACTTCTTCAACCCAAGCGTCATCGTATGTCATCCAAGTAGGGCGGCGTTCGACAGGGACGTTGGACGGCTTTGCAACATCCCAGTTGAATTTTCCTTGCTTGTTCTTCCAGGTGAAGCCGAGCATATGAAAGAACTTAGACAAAATCGAGCCAGTTGGCGGACTTAAGATGTAGTTCTTGCGGTTCAAGAACAGGATGATCGGCGCAGCCACGAATAAGATGGTTGGGAGGAGGAATCTAAAGTACAATTAGCATGATCTGATAAGTTTGAAGAGCAACAGGATCGACTTGCGCCAGCCAAAACCCTACGAATTTTTCGACGTAGACCATAGAGATCTGTCCGGTCAAGGAGCCAATGTTGACGCAAAAGTAAAAATATAAAAACTAAGTTGTGCGCAGTTAGCAGAGTTCTTTAGGCAAATGGGCGTGATACAGATCCAGCGAGTCAGTTCGCGGGTCAAGCCAACAACATGAGATGGTATTTATTCAGGACACCATGGCATTGTTGTGAATCGAACAAGCAAGACCGGGTTGCTGGATCTATATCTTTCAGCTCACTCACAATTCTGGAATTGGTCACTGCGGGGTCAACAATCACTCTCTCACCAGTCGGGAGAGTCTCAACACGCATCCGGCGATCGGTGTTTTGCTCAGCAAGTAGTGGAGAGATGTTGGCCTTGAAGAAACCAGTACCTGTTGCATGATGAGTTAGAAAGTTGATATCAGGTGCGAGAAGGCATTTTTCTTGGCGTACCAACACACAGTGTAAGCAGACCGATGATGAAAGCGGCAGTTGCTCCTGTCTTGTGGATGATAACAGTGGGTGCAGATGCAGCCACGAGAATGATGTGAGCAACGATGCCTATGACGATAGCGACATGGATGGTCTTGTATCTGCCCAAGTGGGCGTCTGCCACGTAGCCACCAATCAAGGGCATAAAGTAACTTTGTAGAGTTAGCTTGAAGCACAGTGGAAAAATCAAAATATGTCAGACTTACGCAAAGAACATGTTGAACAAGCTGATACCCTGTGCCGCACTTTGACCCATGCCAAGTGCACCGGGCTGGCCGTGAAGACCACCAGCACCTGTTTTTGATCCCTCGGGTAGAGGCCATTGTACGAAGTTTGTGTACAAGATAGAGCTTCCATAGTAGGAGAAACGTTCCGCTAGTTCGGCAAAGGCGACAGTGTATGCAGCCCACTTGATCTTGCCAGAGACACGACGCAGAGTCTTGAGGTCCTCTTCGGTAGGAGTGTCGTCGTACTCCTCGGTTTCTGGAGTTCTCACTTCGTAGAGAGGCTCGGCTTTGCCGACATCCATTGATCCACGGCCAGCATTTCTTTCGAAAGCTGTACCTTGCATAGATGCATCGGGAATGTGAGCTTTGGCAAGCTCATTGGCATCGAGAGTATTGTTGCTCATTGTCGGAATGTTCCTAGCTGGACTGTATCCTGTAATAAATGGAACGAAGCACAAATTTCAACGATGGAACAGAGGCACATCTCGTTATATACCTAGTACGATAGTGTGGAGGGGAAGTGTACATTCCTTCTGCGAAACTTTGTCTTGTCTAACCGCGGATCTATCGTTCGGATTCACTCGCATGGTCACACACCAATTGTATTGCTATCAGAAGCGGTTGATAATAATCCCAGAAGCCAAGAGATAGCGAATATTCGATGGTGGCGGCTGTACACATGTACTCAGACCTGAGCGGTCGGAAACGAAGCGTGCACGCCTTCCAAGACCTTCGACCCACCTTGTTGTTACATGCTGAGGTAGGATATGCGTCCCAAAGAAGAAGGTCGAAAAGGACAGAGCAATGTAAGAATGCCAAGTCGCACTTGGCGGACGAGAGTGATTGGTATGCCAAGGTAGCTTGGCAGCAGCGGGAATGATTGGTCGTTCTCGTGTCAGGGGGATGATCGCCCGTTTGCCATGCCGATTTAACTGCTAATGGCCAAAGAAGCGAAGCGAGTGTGCATAGCCGCATTGATAGACGTCTGAGCAGGCCAATAAGCATAGGTTGAATTGTCTCTCGGACACCATATTGTCTTGTGAGGATTCAAACGATGACAAGTGGTGCCGAAGCTCGTCTTTGTATCATTTCAAATACAAATTGGGCCATCTGGAGTCTTGCTACGGAATCCTTCTGCGAGTATGTTGTGATGCGAATAGGTCGATCGTCGGTGTGGTTTGAGCGGTACCATAGGTCGTGTGCCGCCGGTAGCAGAACTATCAGTGCAACAACCAGAGCTACCGGAGCACGCGGACTGTCAAGGACATTTGAGAATCCTGACACTTCCTTACTCCCAGTAGGTGGTGGTAGGTGATTGTATGATGGGCGAGGGTGTCAAGAATTGACTCATGTAAAGGGAACGGACCCTTTCCGAGCGATGAAGTTGATCGACGCCCTTATCGTCAATAAAGCAATCACGCTTCATCATAATAAATCTCATCCTTCGGACCCATGCCTTTTTCTAGACCATCGGCTCTGCAAAGTTCTCGATGCGCCTCTGATATCTCGCTATCGATCAGGAGATCAGTCCGCGTAAGGAACTGCATGAGTAGACCAGCTTCCGCATGCCACGAGACATGGCAGTGAAATGCCCAGGCACCGGGATTGTCAGCTACGAATCGTATCAAGGCCCAACCAAATGCTTCAACACTAGCCGTATCGCGGCGAATAGGATTCGACAGATCCAGTGATTCGTAAAGAGGCGAGAGGTTGTCTAGGTCCATGGGTCCATCAAGCGATTTTCTAGGGGGATAGCCATGGCCTTGAGCAAGGACCCAGAACTTGTATCCATGGAGGTGATAAGGATGATTACTATGCCAGTTAGCGGACTGTAGCTTGCGAAAGTTGTGGAGGAACTAACCCGTCATCGAAATTAGATATCAGAATATCGACAGTCTGAACGCCTGATGATTGGATGGTGAGCTGGGCAGACTGATCGAATGCCCGATTGTTGACAAATACAGGTCCTTTGTCTTGCTCCGCGTCGAAGGATGCGTTCTTTGCTTGCAGGCCGTCGATAGAACGGAAAAGTGTTGGACTCTTGACGTCGGCACGCCAACTGCTCGTATTGAACTTGCCTCTGGAGAGCCTGTATGCACCTATCTCGAAGTTGGATCTCAGGTAGAAAAAGGCATCAACTTTTGTAGGAGCTGCAACAACCTGAACGGGCACTAGCTCAGTGGTGTTTAAATCCTTGCACTCGAGGCCAATAGCTTCATTCCAATCCATTGTATCAGGAAGCTTGGTGGTAGCCTTGGCTTCAGAGTTGCTGCTGTATTGTATGACGCCTTGTACGGAGTCAACCATGTACGGATTCGGCTCGGCGAAACAATGAGTGATCATGCGAGCTCTCATCCTAGATTTGGTTCTTTCCCTTTTGTCTGTATGTACGACCACACTATAACGTTGCGCGGGGTTGATGTTGAGACGATGGTAATTGATCGGTTGTACGCTAGTACCATCGACTTCTGTGACCGCCAGCTCATGCTCGTCGATTTGGAACTGGAACTCGGCAAAAGCACCGACGTTGATGACGCGTAACCTATGATGCCGATTTGGCTCGAGGTCAAAGGCCGGAAATCCGACATTGCTTGTAGTGTTGTCGCATTTCCTATGCGGCAGATCATCACAATTGCGAATGGCACGTCCATTGATCAAAGCCCCATCGGGTACTGGCTCTGCATTTTCCATGTCCGGAGCCAAGTATTTTCTAGCGAGGATTCCTGAGAGATCGTGGTAATGGTCGGAAAGCATGATTATGCGGTCGCTAGCGTACTGAAGTTGCTGTAATTGCTTCTCGTTTCTTGAGTGGATGATCAAAGGTCCCACTAGCCCGTCTGAGGCCTGGTTGCCCTGATGCGCATGATACCAATAGGTACCACTCTGACCTCGCACTTTGAATTCGTAGGTGAAGCTGAGTCCTGGAGCGATAGGACAACCTGTGATACCAACAGTTCCGTCCATAGAGTTTGTGCCATTCTGGTATATTCCATGCCAGTGCATGGCAGTCGAATTGGTCATCTGGTTGTTGACCGTGACTCTGATAGTGTCATGCTCGTTGACTTCAATCAGGGGACCAGGAAATTGATTGTTGATAAGCAGCATTGGCCTCCATACACCATCCGGATTCAATTCCGTCTCTCTGAGAGTCCAATTGTACTGCCTGATAGTCGGGGCAGCTTCATAGTTCCAGGCGGGATCAAGCAAGTACTCGTCCTCTCTAGGAGAGCTCGCACCCTTGGTCGACTGAGTTACATTCGGGGATTCAGATTGGTCCTTTGAAGCCGTAACTGGCTGCGGCGTGTCGATGTGTGAGGTTTTCTCCCACGATGGTCCTTTATATGCAAGATTGATCGCAAATGGTACGAGCAATATCACCGATATCAGGAAGAGTAACGCGTACTGCCACCACTTGAAGCACCATGCTTCATTATGCGAAAGAATCTTCTCTTCATCGAGCAGAGCCCTACACTGACTATTGCCGTCTGAGGATTGTCTAGGACTATCGCCAAGAGCGACTTCCTCATCCATCGTCATGATGAGAAAGCGTGGAAGGTGTGATTTTGAATGGCGACCGTCGTACCAAGGCGAAAACAGAACAATTTACGTTCTTCAGAGCACTGTAGCCATGTAGTTGACCTATACGGAGCAGCCCAACGACATCATGTGGCGAGATCAAATTGCGATAATTGACGCAGAACTTCTCGAACGTTTCCGCGCTGCGGGTCGACGCAGCAGCGGCATGAGAGCGACGGCATCTTGATATCAAGACACCCGCGCCCTGAAAATTGCGGCAGTGCGTGCTGTTGCCCAAACCTGCGCGCGCCGAAGATCCGTAGAATGTGGTCGTGAAGGGAAGGTGGTTGGAGAACAAACAGGCCAATCAAGACGGCTTGTCCGTGCATGTGCTCCCCACATCTGACTTTGCTTGTGCCTCGAACCTGTTCAACAAGCCTCACACATACTCGACAGTGGAGCTTGAACTTCCAACCGATATGCTTGTTTTCTTACTAAAGCAGGAGCTACTCTGATGAGTCCCGACGCGCCAATGAAGATGCGGCTATTACATCCCCCTCCTCGCACGTGTATAGGGTTCATGGACATAGAGGCTTCTCGCCCGGCCGCTTGAACCGCTCCAGGAAGGTCGAATGCTGTCCGATGGCGGTATGTACATACAACGTGGCGACGGAAGGGATGATATGATCGACTTCTTCCAGAAGTTAAAGGTAGACTTCTGCCCATACGCATTCCCTTGAGAATCAGCCCATCGTCATTCATTATATCTACAATGTTTTACTCCACCCTCGTTGTCTCTGCAATTGCTTTCTCGGGTCAGGCACTTGCTGCCAACCTAACATCCACTTCTCCAGCAGATGTCGCTGCTGCTCGCAACAGTGCCTTGACACTTAGCCCTACCAGCAATGTCAAAGGCAAGGTGTTTGACCGCTTCGTTACTATCTGGCTCGAGAACACCGACTATGACAAGGCTGCAAGCGATCCCAACCTCGCCTGGGTAGCTAAGCAAGGCATCACACTAAGCAACTACAATGGAGTCACCCACCCCAGTGAACCCAACTATGTCGCTTCCATCGGTGGTGACAACTTTGGCATGGACAACGACGACTTCAACCAGATTCCTGGCAATGTTTCCAGCATTATTGACTTGTTGGAGGATAAGGGTATCGCTTGGTCACAATACCAAGAAGACATGCCATATTCCGGGTTCGAAGGAAAGGCCTGGATCAACCAGCAAACCAAGGCGAACGACTACGTCAGAAAGCACAACCCTGCTGTAATCTACGACGCCAACACCAGTGCTGATAGACTGGCCAAGAACAAAAATCTGACCCAGTTCTACAGCGACCTTGAGGCCAAGAAACTTCCCCAGTGGATTGTAAGTGTTTCCCACCCATCCCCGCGTGGTAAAGTTCGTAACTCCTACACTTCTCCTACGAAGAGATAGAGCGTGAACATCACTATAGAAATCTACAGCGGTTTCAAGATCCAAGACTTTTCCAAAGAGAGCCCCAAAATGCATCACTCTCCCTGGATACTGTCTTGCTTGTTGAGATTACTGTGCATTGTATAACCCCACGCGTTGAAATCCTTTGCACATGGGGACGCCATCTCAATCGAACAAAAGCTAACAGAGGACTAGTTCATCACCCCGAACATGTAGGTCAAGCGAAGCCGTAGGCTCAAAATTCGTGAGACTATGCTAACAATGTTCTCACCTCAGGACTTCAGACGGCCACGATACTAGTGTCACCACTGCCGGTGCCTGGACGCGCAACTTCCTGGAGCCCCTTCTCAACGACAAGCACTTCATGAAGAACACGCTCGTCCTTGTCACGTTTGATGAGTCCCATACCTACACCCTGCAGAACCAAGTCTTCAGTGTTCTCCTTGGTGACGCGGTACCCAAGAAGCTTGTTGGCACCACCGACTCCCAATACTACAACCACTACTCTGAGATTAGCACTGTCGAGGCAAACTGGGACCTACACACTCTTGGTCGCTGGGATGTTGGTGCCAACATCTTCTCTTTCGTTGCTGACAAGACTGGTGACGAGAACACCCCATGGCCCGCTGCTTCCGGTCCCAACAGCAGCCACTTCTTCAACAGCTCGTTCTCTGGCCCCTTCAGCGATGCCGACAGAGTTGCCACTCTTCCAGTGCCTAACGCCAAGCTCGTCAGAAACGGTCGCAAGGTTCTCGGCAAGATTGCTCGTACTTGGGGTGATGCTTCGTTGCAGAGCCAGACTTACTACCAGAACACCGTCCAGATCCCTGACGGTATGCATCCTCCCCAGGGCTGGTAAACACAGCACTTGCGAGTCGCCTTCTCCTATGCGAGATTATGTCACGTGGATGGCTATAGAAATGCACAGTCCCTTTAGTAAACAGCGGGTATCCAAGGAGAGTTGATATCTCATGGCATCTCTATGGACTTCGCTACGGTCTGGAAAAGACTGTGCATTTCGATGGCTTTGACTTCCGCCTATCTGTTGTCGTGAAAGCCGAGTGCGAGTGACGGACCTCAGCACATATTTGCTAAATTCCTGATATGAAAAGTTAGACAGTTCTGTCGTTTCTGCACAAATAGTAAACTGAGCGTATTGCGTTCCGAATTCCAATGTTGTTAAGCTTTGTGAGTGTGATGCGAATGAAGCTTCCCAAAAGCCAACCAATCTGTTTCCAAATTCCTAGTTCATACCTACGCGTGACATCTAGCATCGCAGAACCTAGTGTCACAGATATACCTTTCCAAGACTCGCGGGGACGGGGAGGGGCGGAACAATCGTGCCGCTCGAACAAACACGTGGGTGTTCATGGTATATTGGTATATAGACCTCCCTCCCGCACCTACATTTTGACTCTTATTTTTCGCCTTGCTCCAACTACTGCACATAAAACTTACTATATCTGGATCTTACAATTGGACTAAAGCAAATCTCGAGATGTCTCTCAACAAAATCACATCAATATTCCGAAACGACGACTCGGGCTCATACGCACCTCTACCAACATTCAACACACAGAACCCAGAAAAACAACCCTCATCACCATTAGAATCTTCCTCACAATTTTCTTCTGCGTACTCGGCATCTTCAAAGGGGCAAATCGATCCTCGCACAATTTCAGATGTTACACTAGGATTGAGCGATGGTCTAACCGTGCCTTTTGCCTTGACAGCAGGTCTGGCGGCTTTGGGTGATACAAAGATTGTTGTGTTTGCTGGGATGGCAGAGATACTGGCTGGAAGTATTTCCATGGGGATTGGAGGCTACCTCGGAGCTAGTGGTGAAGCGTGAGTGTCATGCTACTTTTGTGCCACTGCTAGATAAAGCCTTTGCTAATGCTGGACACTTTAGACAATCTGCATCTGCGACAAGGGCAACGACGATTGCCATGGTACACACAACGCCTGTAGAGGCTAGAGCAGCGGTCATATCCACACTGGAGTGCTATGTTTCTGCAGCCCTACTAGACGCAGTGGCGGACGATATCACGGCTTCTCACGACAAGACTATCGCTTTCTTGCTTGAACACCAGCATCAGGTTGACTCTGCTGATGTCTCGCCGCGGCTGTACACCAGTGCTCTATGCATTGCTTTCGGGTATTTCTTTGGAGGCTTGATTCCATTGTTGCCCTATGTATTTATTGCTGATGGTGGAGTTGCGTTGATTTGTTCAGTGGTGGTCATGGTGTTTACCCTGTTCGCATTTGGCGTCGGTAAGACTGCACTTATAGGAGAGAGGAGGTCGAAGATTAGGATATGTGAAGGCCTCAAGATGGTGGGATTGGGTGGAAGTGCAGCAGCGGCTAGTGTGCTATGTGTGCGTCTCGTGCATCAGTAGATCTGACAACAACACTCTTTTGGATGCTCTCTGCTGTCTGCTGGGTTGGAATTAAATTGAGGATGGGTATCATAACTACCTAAATGAAGCTAGGCAAGAAAAGTTGGCGCCGATGGTAACGGAAGGGGCTCTAGCTCTCGACAGCCTTGGCCTTGACACCAACAACGACTCCCTCGTCGTTCAAAGTGACGATGTAGTACTCACAGCGAGTGCTGCCATGAGCGACACGGAACACCCGGACGTCAGCCTTGTCTCCGCCAGCTTCCTTAACAGCCTCGACGACTTCAGCGTAGTGGTTCTTGACGTTCCAGTCCTCAACGCTGATCTCCTCCACCTCGCCAGAATGGTTGATCAGGTCGGCAAACTTGTCTGTAGCTTCATTAGTGCTTGTCTTTACTTGCTTCCCAACATAGTCTGACCTTGGCTGATGGAATCCTTCTTTCCATACTTGAGAGCCACAGGCTCAAAAGGCTCATCAGTGTCACTTTGATAGAAAGCATCCACACTCTTCAGCGACTTAGGCACAGCCGAATCCACAGCTTTTGTTTGAGCAAAGCCGCTGGACTTGACTTCATTGCTCGAGCTGCCAGTGTCCTGGTTGGCCTTTTCCAAAAAGTTGGCGTAATCTTGATCGGATGACATGGTGAGATGTGGAGTTTGTGATAGATTTCGCTGGAGCAAGAAGTGTGAATGTAGTCGTCTGGGTTGGAAGGTTGTGCTTGTGGTTTTGCGAAGAAGTTGGAGTGTTGTTCGTTGCATGTTTGTCGGTGCCTTGTCGATTTCTCGGATACAAACAGTGCTCTGCCCCTCGCAACCGCTGACGTCAATTATGCATACGTTCGAACTCGCATATCTTATTCAACAGCTCAAGAGTTGCACAATACCTGGCACAACTGTACGACCTGGAGATTTTACGTGTCGAGGCAGGGTCTTGTGTGCTTGTACTAATCTATGCACTCTATAGTCTTTCGCACCAGAGCCTACAATAGTGCGATCTATGATACAGATCAACGTATCCAGGCTCAGAATCCGCACAACACGACCCGCTCAACAGTCAAGGAAATGACATCTCTGGTCCTTCTCAAAGGCACAATCAGTCTATGCAATGCTGGAAACATCGCATGTCCGTTAGTGCATAATTGTGCTGCATAAATCCCGACACACCACGAACTCGAGCCAGACTTGAACGGATTGTCGGATGGGAAACCTACCGCAACTACCAGAGCAGATCCAGTCACCTCCTGAGAGGACTCGTCTGTAGCTGACAACCTTACCAATGGCCATTTTGGGCCGGATCTCTCCCACCATTCGATCCATCGACTCGCACAAATGATAGGATCCTCTGAAGCGTCATGATCGCTCATGAGTAAATCGGATCAGATAGCACGATGTCACGTAGGTCGTGTACACCATCCTTCGCCATCGATCGAAGGTCTTTTTTGCCTTCTCAACCATAGCACGTGACTTTTTCAACCCTAGCCGCATTGAGCTATCACTCTAGGGCTCCACAACACGCGAATACCACTAAAAGGGCATAAGAAGCAATGAGGAATGAGCAAAGCTCAAGACTTGGAATTCTCAATTTCATCTTCTCACATCTCCTCCTCCCCTACGACGACCACAGCAGGACCGATGTCATCGAAGCTCTTATCCTTCGTTGATCTACTGATCTTCTTTCCAGCACTCCTGCCCTCCACCCGATCAAGGAGATCGCGCTCCCATTCTCGCCATACAGCCCAGTCTTCCTTCTTCTTCTGCGCACGCCATTTGGCAGTGTGAGCAGCAGGCTGCCACGCTAACCTGTTTTCTGGCATGCTGCTCAGAGCAACAGGCTTGGCCTCTGTGACGAGTTTGAGCAGTTCGCTGAACGCGTTCTTGCCTTCTGCCTGTAGAGCCCTTTGTCGTTGGACTGGCTTCGAAGGTCGTGAGATCAATGGCGTTGCCAGCCAGTTGAGATCGGATGATGACTTGGGTGCAGATTGTTTCTGGAGGTAACAAACGGCTGACTCGAGACTGTCGATACGGAGCTTGGCTCTATCAAGCTCCACCTTGCTTGCGCCTCCCATCTCTGTAGCCATGGTCTTTGTGGCGGTAGGATCGGGTTTGTTCTCTTCTGCTGATTTCCTCCAATCATCTCTCTCCTTGCGTAGCCTTGTAACCCGTGTCTCCGCTTCAGCCAGGGACTTCTGATGGGTGGCCTTCTCGTTTTGCAAAGCTGCGATGGAGGTCTCCAGGTCTGCAAGGGCAGAGGATCGTTTGGTAGCCTCGGCCATGCGAGCTTCGAGCATCTCGACACGAACGCTTTGTTCCTCCAGCTCTTGCTCCTTGGAACGGACGAGGAGGGAGCGCTCGCGCACGATCTCCGTCAGGCGAGCGACCTCTGCTTCGGTGTCGACAGATGTAAGCTTTGTCGCACGGAGGGTGGCGCTGCGAGTCACCCATGGCTCAGCAGGACGCTCGAATTCTTGGGTGTTCTCAAGATTGGCGGAGATGTCGCTGAGCTCATTGAGTTGCGTGATCAGCGAGGCGAGGTAGGCCGTCAGTGTGTCGAAGGGCGTCGTCTCTGATGAGCCGCTGCCGAAGATACTGGTTGACAGACGAGTCAAGAGAAGCTCAGCTTCGCTCAAGGTGACAGACTCCTCACGGCCTTCTTCACCGAAGAGGCTTTGAATCTTCTCACCAGCACGGCGTCCGAAGACAGTGAGCTTTGCCGTCAAACTCTCCGCAGAGGTAAGAAGCTCCAGGTGAGATGGACCCAGCGCAAGCGAGCGTGATTGCAGGTCCGTGACATTGCGATGTGTTTTATTGACGACGACACGAGCACTTCTGATACTGGAGATGATGGAATCCAGTTGTGTGAACAGGTTGGACTCATCAGACTCGCTGCCTTCTGATCGGGGCACCGGAACATGGCTCTGCACCAAAGACCTGCACGAACCGAGGGCCGACGAGGTGCTGTCTAGATGGCTCTGGATCAGAGAGGCCTGCATCAGCATCTCGCTGGCAGACGCAGCCAGCGAGTCTTTGATGTGAAGAGAAGCCAGGTGGGACATGACCGCCATTGATCTCTGCAGCTCTTCGTCCACTCTACCCTCTTTCATATCATCACGCTTGATAGCATCGATGTAGGTGTTCAGCGCTCTCTCGACAGGTTCGAGCTCGTACAGAGCACTCTCGTATCTGGCAAACTCTTCAATGGAGCAGCTGCGAATGCCGTTGATGAATCGGTCGCTCATCTCAGCGACCCATGTGAGTCTGTCGAGTACACTGTAGGCAGCGAAGACATCTTCGTCCGCAATCTTCGTGCCTTGTCCGTGCAAACGTTCCTTAACAAGACTGCTGAGCAGGCGAGACTTGAAGCCTACACGCTTGAATCGCAGCAGTGCCAAGATTGAATCGCGCTCTGCGTTGAATGCGTCGGGCAGGAAGAGATGTACGATAGCCAGGTGCTCAGCTGCTTCTTCGGCCTCCAGACGTCTCAGCTCGAGATCGATGGTCTTTATCTGAGTCTTGGTTGCAGACATTTGTAACTTCATGTTGAGATCCATCATGGCACGGCTTCTGCTCGACAGTTCTTCTGCTTCCGTCTCTGTGATCTGGCGCGAGGCTCGCATATCTTCCAGATCAGCCTGAAGACTGGTGACGAGCTCACGGAAGCGGGAGATTGTGTACTCGCAGTCTTCGATAGCCTGAGATTGCTGTGCAGAGCGACGAGATTGTTCACCAAGAATTGTATCTTTGAAGTCAATCTCTTCTTGCATCTGTTTCTCGGCTTCGACATGGTTGATCTCGAGTTCGTCGTTGAGTTCTTTGAGGTTCTCGAGGTCCTCAATGACCAACTCCAATTCGTCAATCTTCTCCTGCATAGCCATGTTCCGCTCGGTCAGCTCTTCAATCATATCTTCGGCACCCATTGCAGCGTCAAGTTGTTGGCGAATGTCGTCCAGGTCGGCCTCGGTCACAAGTAGCTTCTCCCGAGTCTCTTCGTAATCATTCTTCAAGGAATCAAAGTCCTTGACCTCGTCCTCGAGGCTAGAAATCTGAGCCTTGAGATCAGCCTCTTGCTCCTGTGTCATATCACGCAGCCTCAACAGGGCCTCCCTGAGTCTCTCGTTTGAACGTTCTAGCTGAAGCCAGCCTTGACTTGTGCGTTCTTCGGGGTTCATCTCCCTGCCCAATTCTTCGTTCTCTTCCTTGAGTATATCCAGCTCGAGGCGCATTTCCTCATTGCTAGTTCGCAGGGAGTCAAGTTCGGTCTTGAGAGATTCGGACGTCTCCTCGGCCATCTCACGATCGAGGGTAGCCATTTCGACGACAGCGTCATGCTCAGCTTGGATGGCCTCGATGTCGATCAAGCGAGATTCCGAGTCCTTGAGTTGAGTTCGCAAGTCGTTCAGCTCGAGAGATTGGGCCTGCATCTTGGACTGCATCTTCTGGACAAGGTTTGCGTATTTGTCGCGCTCCTGTTCGACATTCTGCATCTTCTTCAGGGAATCGCGATCCTCTTGACGTTTACGTTCCATGAGCTTCATCTTTGTCTGCAAATCCTCAACCTCGCGAGCGGTGGTCTTGTTCGGACGTAGGGAAGTATGCGAAGCAGCGGGAGAGGTAGCGGACTTGGAAGAGGGCGCAAATGACTGGGGAGCATCCTCACTATCGTCAGCATGCTGGGTCTGGTGGGCTCCGTCAGTGGGAGCAACGGGAGAGGGTTTAGGCGAAGGAGAGTCTTGAGGCTGGGGCTGTCTAGGGGCCGAGGAAACACGACGAGCAGCAGGGGGCTGTTTTGTGGCTATAGAAGGCTGTCTAGCAGCAGAAGTGAGGCCTCTTGTGGTGGTGGAAGTGGTGCGAGCAGTCAAACGGGACGAAGCAGGTACAGCGGCTGATTGAGGATTGCGCGGTGTCTGAGCGGTGGTGGCCGAATTGGACGAGGGTACTACGGACGATCTCCTTGCGGCAGCGGACAAGGCAGAGGAAGCGTTCAAGTTGGAGGCGGTGCGCGGCTTGGGTGTGGCAGTAGAGAGAGGTCGGCGTGCAGCGGGGGTGGCGGTAGGAGGGGTTGGGTTTCTCGTAGGCTGAGCGATCGAGGGGGTAGCGGTGCGAGCGAGCTTGGTGGGCGATTTGGTAGGAGAAGGCAGGGCAGAGGCAGCTCTGGCCGTGTCGAGAGCCGGTGGGAGGTTGATGCTCGTGGGACGAGTCGCCGGCCGACTGACGATGCGACTGACTCCGGCGGCGCGCAGAAACATGCCATAGTTGGCCTCGCAGTCAAAGTAGCGCTCGCCCTTGACCGAGCCGTCATTCTTGCCCGTGGCATCGTCCAGCTCTACACCGACCCATTCTCCTGGCGCAAACCCCGTCGCTCCCAAGAACCGCACAATCGCGTGTCGTCCATCGTTGAGTTCGATAGTCTGTCCCACGCCCAGCGCCAGACTTGCCATTGTTGAAGCCGAGTCTCAATTGCTCATGTCAAGGAGCTCAGAGAGCGTAAAGCAGTCGTGAAACACGTCCCTGTCCATCTTAGACGCCCGTATGCATAACTAACACCAAAACATGCTTGCGTCACAACACAACCACAAAATACTTCCACAGTGAACAAACGTTGCTGCATCTTGTGCGATTCTCTGTTATATCTACGCGACACTCTGGACTGCCCGCGTCCTCGCTGCCACGTCCTCGGCCTTTGTTCGTCCCAGTCCATCTTTACCATAAAAGTCCATCGG
>Ga0268251_10000162_pt1 | contig 26061 bp, 28 predicted proteins | sample AgamicAsMae_FD_200527 | JGI IMG/M metagenome (GOLD analysis project Ga0268251, IMG submission 200527) | Agave microbial communities from Guanajuato, Mexico - As.Ma.e (v2) (version 2) | ecosystem: Host-associated > Plants > Phyllosphere > Phylloplane/Leaf | place: Guanajuato, Mexico | collected...
CATGGGGCGGTACTCGGGGTACTGGGTCAGACCGTCGGTAAGACCGTTACCGATGAGAACGGACTGGAGGTTGATGTTGCGCTTCTTGTGCGAAAGAATCTCAGAAGCGAAGACGGGGATGTAGTGGCCAGCGTAGGATTCACCAGAGATGTGGAAAGGCTGGGTAGCGTACTCGGGGAACTGCTTGAAGAAGAGAGTCAGGAGGGCGTAGACGTCCTTGCCAGCAGCGACGGTGTTGGTGACGGAGCCGCCACTGTACGAGTAGCCGACGTTGACGGGCTGATCAAGGAAGATGACCGAGGCGTTGGCGTTCCATGACGAAGGGTTGTACTTGAGGCTGCCGTCCTTGTTGATAGACGAGGGGCCAAGCTCCATGAACAAACCGGTCAACGAAGAGCAGCCGGGGCCACCGTTGAGCCAGAGGATGACGGGGTCGTTCTTGGGGTCGTTGCGGGACTCGAAGAACCCTGTGTGATGGGTTAGTGGATGCTACAGAGGGCAGGTGAGCAGTCGCGACTTACAGTAGAACAGATGCTTGTCGTCCTCGTCATCGTCGAGGTAGCCACTGTACTGCTTGACCTTGTCGACACCGAGGTGGCTGGGGTCGACCTTCTTGGTTCTCAGGCTGTAGTTGTCGAGCTTGCCGTCGATCTCTCTCTCCTTCTGGCCCTGAGCATTCTCGACCCAGACGCTCTGGATATCAGCACCACTCATGATGTGGTCCCACTCGTTGTCGTGCTTGCGCGAGTGAGGCTTGGGCAGAGAGAAGAAGCTGGTCTGGTCCATTGCTTCGGGGAACATGAGGGCGACCTCATCCCAGATCTGGCGAGCCTCGCCGGTCAGGGACTTGAGGGACTCTTGCAGGTTGTGTAGAGGCTTGGACCATGCCTCTGAAGCCTGCTTAGGGGCCTTGAGAATGGACTGGCCGGGGGTGACGGCAGCCGTGGCGGCTCCGATCAGAGAGGCGTATGCAGCGACCTTCATGGCGGCGCAGATGGTTGTGTATGTAGCTGCTGGTAGTGCTTTGAGCTATCAATGCAGCACAGGATCGAAGGATTGATGGAGAAGAAGGATGGGTATCAAGAAGCAGACCTCGAGCTTATCAAGGTAGAGTGGATGGAAGAAGAAGAGGGGAGGAAAGAGGCAGCCTAACAGACCGAGTAGATGTGTGGGGATCAAGGTCATGCTTCCACATGCACGGTTGGTTCCTGTCCTGCCGGCCTGCCGAATCTGGCAATGATGTGATCCAAGCCGTCCGTGCTTGTCTTAGCCAACATAACACCTTGGACACCTAACTATGATAAGAGTCTGAGCTCTGTGTGAGAATCCAGGGAGCGAAGATGGAGATGGGCAAATCAGCTTGCAAATGTGACACTGCCATGATAGACGAGATATCCCATCCATTAGAAATATGCAAAGGAACACAGATGGATACGAATGTGGTTGCAGACTTGACGCTGGATAAGAAAGTGGCACGTGGCGGATACCATCTGCCCTGCGAGCTTATCTGCTTCCCCAGTGCGTGCTGCCATGACGACGTTTTCGCGAGGCGCGAACGGCTTTAGCAGCTTTTTGCGTGCCCGGACTTGGTTTGCATGAATTGATACTAACCCAGCCTCTTTTCAATATTGCATCGTATATCCGAGCACTATCAAAATGCCTTCGGCCCAGATCAATCAGGTATGTGCCTATCTTGTACTCGACATCGGTACCATGATACTGACAGTCATGCGCAGCCCTCGAACCAGATCCGACTTACAAATGTCTCTCTTGTCCGCATGAAGAAGGGTATGTTGCACTCTCCCTTGCGCAAACTCCTCTCGATTCGCATACTGCGCCAGCTTCTCCTCGAAAAGCACTCAACTCATTCCTCCTAGGCAAGAAGCGTTTCGAAGTCGCATGCTACAAGAACAAAGTCCTCGAATGGCGTTCTGGCGTCGAAACCGACCTCGACAATGTCCTCCAAATCCCAAACGTCTTTCTTAACGTCTCCAAAGGTCAGGCTGCTCCTTCAGCAGACTTGCAAAAGGCCTTTGGAAAGGTGCCCTTGAATGACATCATCTTGGAGATTTTGAACAAGGGTGAACTGCAGGTCGGTGAGAAGGAGAGGCATGCTCAGTTGGAGAGAGTCCATGCCGAAGTCATCGACATTGTCGCAGGCAAGCTAGTCGATCCCAAGAGCAAGCGCGTCTACACCACTGGCATGATCGAAAAGGCACTCGACCAACTCAGCAGCCAAAGCGGAAAGGATACCACCACTCCCAGCGCCAGTGGCACCGCAACTCCCGTCGAAGGCGAGAGCCATGCCGAGCACAAGTCCAAACCCATGTGGACAGGCGTTGTCACTACTCGCGATGCCAAATCTCAAGCACTCAACGCCATGAAGGCTTTGATTGCACACCAACCCATCCCAGTCGCTCGCGCAAGAATGAGACTGAGAATCACCTGCCCAACTTCGGTCCTGAAACAGGCTGTCAAGAACGCATCTAAACCCGGTGATGAGGCTGAAGGTGAGGCACAGGCAAAGGGCACAGTCAAGGACAGGATACTCGGCTACATCGAGCAGGTCGAAAGCCAGGACATGATGGGCGAGGAATGGGAGGTGGTTGGTTTCGTCGAGCCTGGCAGCTTCAAGCCCCTCAGTGAGTTTGTCAGTGGACAGACCAAGGGAAGAGCCAGAGCAGAGGTTTTGGACATGGCTGTCATGAACGATGGCGACTAGTGCATTATCGGTGGAGAAGTGTGGTCTTTCTTTCATCTGCTTTATAGCGAACATACCCCAGGAGTTTGGTCTACATCAAAACTGCTTCAGCCTTAGCTCGAATTTATGGTTCCCTATAATGTATCTTGACGTGCTACAATCACCATATACATGTGTCGCAAGGCTTGTTGACATGTGCTGGAAACTGCCTGACCTCATCGAATCACTTTACAATAATAAATCTCATTGCAGAGGATAATGTCGGAGCGACAAAGAGCATTGTGTTTGTCAACGAGAAAGAAAAGGATTTTATTTTCTTCAACAGCACAATGTCATTGAGATTGGACCACAACAACAACCATAGTCTTGCGCCATATCCATGAAGAAAGCCGAGAGCAGACTGCTTTGGTATTTTTGATTCGGCTGTAAAACGCTGCACCACCACACGCCCCAATATCGTTCCGGGAAAATGTTGTAGAAAGCGAGTCGTTTACTTCTTCTTGCTGACACCGACGGTGCGACCACGGCGGCCGGTGGTCTTGGAGTGCTGACCACGGACGCGGAGGCCCCAGTAGTGGCGGAGACCTCTGTGGGCACGGATCTTCTTCAGTCTCTCGAGGTCCTCACGGAGCTTGGAGTCGACACCGTTGGCGAGGACCTGGAAGTCCTTGCCGTCGACAATGTCGCGCTGTCTGTTGAGGAACCACGAGGGGATCTTGTACTGGGTGGGGTTCTGGATGATGGTGACGATGCGCTCGAGCTCTTCCGAGGTGAGTTCACCGGCGCTGTTTTGATCGTATTAGATGCCAGTGTCTTGGGATGTGTGTCCAGAGGCCAAATGCGTACCGCTTGCTAAGGTCGACATCGGCCTTCTTGCAGACCAAGTTGGAGTAGCGGCGACCGACACCCTTGATCTTGGTCAGGGCGTACATGACCTTCTGCTTGCCATCAACCTGTAAAATGTCATGTCAACACTGGTCTTTTCTGGTCGTCTGGCGATGCGTGCGAGTGCCTGTGGCTTTGCGTGGTTGGATGTAGAGGGAGGCAATTTTGGGTATTGGAAGGTGCGCAATATCGGGCGGATCGTGGGCATGCGTACGTTGGTGTTGAGCAGACGCAGAATGAACTGGAAGTTCGACTTTTCTCCGGAGACGAGCGACATCGTGGCGGTTGATGAGCGATGTTACTGTTGGCGGCGCGAATACAACCAAATCAGAGGTTTGCGGATGGATTTTGGCAAGTGCGAAGTGTGTGCCAAGCCCGAGCTAATCGCGCACAACTCTGTCTTGGCGTCTCTCTCCACGCTGTTTGCCCTCACTCCAGACTCGAGCTTCACTTTGAACATCATGGAGAACATGATGCGTGTTGACAATTGACACGGTCGTGCAATTTCTGGTCAAATGCTAGATTCACTCAGGTTTTCCTAGTCCGATAAGCCCAGTTCGAAGGCAACATGACCAATGAACCATGCACACAGAGTAACCGTCACTGCCCTTGACGGCGCGACATTGTGAGTTGCACCGCACGATGTAAGAAATGATTGCAAATGATTCGATCGTCTTGACTATGACTTGATTTCTGCTAGATCTCACTTTCGGATCTGCATCTCGACTCTCAAATGGTCGGATTATCAGCAACTAAAGTACAAGAATGCCCGCTTCCCGCTTTCCAGATCCTCATGCTGTAGATCAAGCACTGCTCAAAGCTTTCCGACAGTAGACAACCCATCATGGCATGGTGAACTTTGCAGGATGACAAGCTCCGAAATCTGCTCTGCCGGGTGCCTCCTTGCGAACGTAGACACTGACACTCTTGTCGGCGCATCTGAAGATGCCATAGCCTCTGTCATCAATGGTGACTGCATCGCCACAATTACCAAGGATGTCGGTCCAGACCTGACCAGCTTTGGTAGGGCCAACGAACATGCTGTTCTTGGCAGCACCTCCGATGCTCATGATGACGACGCAGCCGTCAGCTCTGTCCCAAGTACCGTGACGGACCCAACCAATCGAAGTTCTGCTTTGAAGATAATCGGTTTGCTCGCCGTAAGCAAAGAGCTTGCGGCCGAGGACAAGAGCGGGCAGTTTGCCCTCGCAGGCTGCTGATGAAGTGTGAGGTCCCTTGGTTCCGTAGAGATCTCCCCAGAAGACACAAGGTAGACCTTCGCGACGCATGAGCATGATCGCGTAAGCCAGAGTCTTGAAGTAAGGCGCGATCGGAGTGTCCACGGCCTGACCTGGCTGGGTATCATGGCTGGTTACGAGGGTCTGTGTTTGATTGTTAGTGCTTGTGCATAACCAGGGATAGAGCAGCCACTTACCACCGCATTGCTGGGTCGGTGTTGGATCAAGGTGTTCTTAAAAACCTTTCTCAAGTCGACGTCAAGCTTGTTCTTTGCCATAGAGACCTTGGCAAAGTTGCTCAGCAGTGGGATGTCGTAAGCGTACACTCCGCTGTCCATTCTGTCCATCCATTGCAGGATCTTGTTCACATTGCTATTGTAGAACTCGCCCATGATGAACAGTTCGCGATTCTGGCGCTTGGCCGCTTCCTTTGCGATGCGGATCCATCCTCGAGTGAACATCCAGCTGATGTGAGGTACAGCATCCAATCTGAAGCCATCCACGCCAACTTCGCTTACCATCCACTCGCCCCATTTTTGCACGTCCTCTCTGACTTCAGCGTTCGAGTAGTCGATGTTGGAGAACATAAGATAGTCATTGTTGCCATTGGAATCATCGACATCGGTCGCCCAATCCTTCTTGCGCCAGTTTGGGTCAACGGCTGCTCCAGGACGAGGAAGTGACTCTGGAGGATCGACGATTTTGTAAATAGCATTCTTCTGAGAGCGCTGGTCCCAGTCCGTGCCACTGAAGTGTTGCCAGTGCCACTTTAGGCTGCTGTAGTGGTCTCCGCGGCCAGGGAAGTTGAAGTGGATCCAAGGTTCGATCTTCCTTGGTGCTGTCTGCTCAACTGTGCGATCTATAAAGTCTTGATCAGTTTGATGCACAGAGTGACGAGGGCTCGGCCATGTGTACCTTGTCTGTCGACTTCGACAGCCCAACACTCCTCCTTGGCGTCTCCGGCTGTCTTGTGGTTCAGCACAGTATCCCAGATGATCAGGACATCCGAGCTCTTGGCCTTTGCGATCAACTCGTTCAGCTCTTCTCTAGATCCCCACTTGGTTGCGCGAGTCCATTTCTGATCGAATTCGCCGAGATCCCAGAGGTCGTAGCAGTCGTAGCCGTTGCCGTGTGGATCGTTGGCCTTGCAGCCTGGTGGAAGCCAGAATGCAGTGATGCCGACGTCAGAAAGGGTTGAGACTGTGTTTGCGAGACGGCTCCAATGTCCGCCAGGTGTGTGCCATTCGAATGCTTGCAACAGTGTTGAGTTCTGGGGTGTAGGTCTGTTTGTCTCACTTGCTGCTTTGACAGCTGGTGCTGTTGCTGTCTCGTTGGTCGGCGCTACGTCATGGGTCAACTTTTTTCTACCACCAAAAGTTGCTTCGAGAGATCGCGCGACTTACACTTTGTGCGACTGTCAAGGAAGCCTTCGAACCTCTGTGCTTTACTGCGCAGCCATGAAGCCATGATTGATTGTGTGTTGATGAACTGTATCGGAGATGTGTTTCAAAAGACCTTGCAAGTTGTTGTGCCGGAGTGCGTACGGACCAGGGCCACTTATTTATGTTTGCTGGGCTCGAGTCATTGATGCCTTGATTTCACTTGTAGCACTTCTCACCCTTCAGTCATACATTGAGCGAGGCTGCCATATTAGAGATGTGATAGATGGCTCTGAGGAGTAAATTGCTTTGAGAAGCCCCAAGTGAGACTGAACAAGCCAAACACTCAATCAAGTAAGACTTATAGAGGTGAACAACACGCTACACACTGAAGAAGCTTGCGTGATCATGTATTAACTACTAGTATAAAGAACAAGAGTAAAAGCATTTGCATCGCTGGTGGGATATCAAGTCTGAAACAAAAAAAAACCCCCCCGCAATGGTTGATGTGAAAGGAAAATACAGCCACCGATCGTCACTACTCGGAACAGGGATTGGAAACAGTCGCTCAGTATCGTAGCTTGCCCACGAGGCCAAAGGTGTATGCACATTCACGTTCCTGGCTGGAGTCAGTACTCGGAGCTTCAATTTCACGATCAAGTAACTCACTGTCTTGTGCTGAATCATGTAGGTGTCTGCCTTTGAAGCAAGGACTCCGCCTGAGGTGACTGGGCCGGTTCTATCTTCCCAGACACTGACTGCAATACCAGTTCTGGCGACTCTCTCAAAGCAACTCTCACCCAGAGTGACGTCCAGCAGTGTTTCGCCTCTAGTCTTTCCACTGATCAGGATGCGCTTCTCCAGGCCGATTGTCCGGGGGCTCGCAGGGATTCCAGGAGATGGGCGCGGAGGAAGTAGTATCGACAGTCGTGCTGAACCCATATCTCTCCATTTATTCTGTGACTCTCGTATGTACAATCGAATCTTGGCATTTGTAATACCAAGCGGTGTTCCTAATGATGGGTCGTAGACGACTGGAGTCGAAGCCCCAGAAGAGAGTGACTCGCTTGTACCACTTCGACTGCCTTGACGAGATGTAATAGTACTCTTAGCAATATTGAAGAGTCGGCTATTGCCATTGAACCTGCGCAGCGCAGAGAACGCGGAGTTCGTTGTACCGACAGAAGAGTCAGTTATCTCAGAGGGTGCCCGAGAGGTCTTGGATCGGTACGTGTTACTTCTGCGGAGCGGATTATGGAACCAAGAGCCATTCGCGGACCTCTGATTATTGTTCTGTTTCATGGCTGCAGACCATGTACTTTCAGTGACTGGACCTCTGGCATTCTGCAGTGCAATGTATGTTGGATTGTTGATCCGAGCAGTATTGATGAATGAGTACAGCATGTCGCACTCTTCAGCGCTTCGAGAGCGGAACATGACGTTGTTACTGGCACGAATCAAGGAGCTAGCCGTGGGAGGTGATCTGATGGAAATGTCAAGCGCTGTGCCCCGACGCAAAGGAACAAGAGGAGTGACTTCGAACGCTATCAAAGGCTGTACACCCCTGGCGGAAGGACTTGTCACATCGCTCCCATCTGGTATGGCTTCATGCAGGTCAAAAGCTTCAATAAGCCCCGGTGTGATTACAACGACGCATTCACTCGGGTGCAGAAGCTCCCATGCGCCTCGGTCTGACCATGAGTATATTGACGCAACAGTTTTTGAAGCATTTGTCGCTTGCAAAGGAACAGTCCGATATGGGGCTTGAGAGGCAGAGTTCGACGGACCGAGTGTAGTGGTAGGTAGGGAAGCAACCGATGCTGGCGGGTTGGCTTCTCCAAACTTGTCAACAAGAGGCAGATCGAGCGGTACCATTACTTTTGCCCCTTCGACGGCGTCTTCGGAGGAATCAGACGTGATGGACTCGTCATCATCTTCAGAGTAGGACAGCTCACTCTCTGTAGAAGACTCGCTTGTGATCGACGGTTCGTATTCATGTTTGAGAGGGGACGAGGACCGGCGGTGTCTCTTCAAGAAGTTCGGCGTGAAAGATGGTATACTGAATCTTTTCGACTTCGGGGGCGGCAAGTCCTTGTCTTTGCTGGAAGCGTCGCCGAGTATATCATCGAAGCTGACACCCTTGACACTTGGCCGACGTTTCTGTAATTTAGCAGGGCCCGATGAGGATTCTACTGATTCCCCAAGGCGAGTCCGATCTGGATAGTCGAAGAACTCAGGAGGATGGATTGGTGAGTTTGGCTCGCTCTTGTGTCGCGACTTCGAAGCATGAGCAAACTCGGCCACGGGTACTGATGATACTCTTCGGTGAGGCTGCGAGCGAGGCCTGTTTGCCGTGTCCGTGTGGCTGTCATCATCTTCCTCTTCAGACTCATCAGATGCAATCGTGGACGGAGGCATCCAAACACTATATTCTTTTCTTGACTGAGACAGTGTGGATTGACTCGAGTATGAGCTCAGAGTGGTGCCAGTTTCCGACCTTGACATGTGATAAGTAGGACGTTCTGGACGAGCCCTCGTTTCCTTCTCCCCAGAGAACTGCAAAGAGGAGCGAGATGAGCTAGGCGACATAGGCGGTGATGATCTCTGACGCGTCGCCCTCGATCTTCGAAGTCCCGGCGTGTCACCTGGAGACGTTTCTGGCCGCGACGTAGTTCCGATAGACTCTTGTAATGGCAGATTGGGCAGAGCGAAATCATTCTGAATTTCTTTGAGCGTTGATGGGATAGACTTCCGCTGCAACCTGCTATCCGGCAGGGAATGTCTACCATTCTCAAGGTTCGCCACGAGCTTCTCTTGCCCGCTACGTTCCGAACCCCAGCTCCTAGACGAGCTAGGTCTTTCTCCAATAGGAATCTCGATCTGTCTAGTCCACTCAGCTCCTCGACTTGTAGGACTGACGGGTGAGGGGACCTCTTGCGAATCTCGGCTGGATGGGGCCTGGGATTTGGCGAGGAAGCTGGATTGTCTTGCCAGAGATGGTGGAACGGGATTGAGTCCGAGCATCTCTACCCACTCTGGTCCAGTAGATTCATCACTAGCACGCAAGGACAGGAGCTCATGCCATTCTCTGCTGTTAGCGTGTCGACCCCGAGCCATCATGACTATATCTCCTGGGCTGTTGCCAGCTCTTGCGGAGACAGAATCTTTACTGAGAGGTGGAAACAGCAACCAGCGACCTGTGTCCGATACTTCGCAGACGAGAATGTCACCCCCGTTTCCTCGACCAGGACAATCATCGCGGATCACAAGCTCAATCCTGCAATCCAACTGTTGCCCGCTGGAATGGATTATGTTCATGTCGAAGTAGTCTCTGGCATGAACACAACGTGTCGCATCGATACTGACTCCTTTGAGCAGAGCCAGACTTCGAAGATCTCTGGCACGGGTAGGGTCGATGGCCGCAGCAGCCTCGTCCTCCAATCGAGCTCGTTCTTCGTTAGATCTTCTGCGAGCCTCGGTGACCAACTCCTGATATTTGTCGGCCAAAACACATGCCGTGGCCGACGGAGCGAGGAGATTGATGCCCTGATCTGTCAGCAGTGCATCTCAGGAAATTGTGGAACTATGTTTGACATACCTTGAATGTTTTGGCGAGATACTTCAGGCGGACCAGGGGTCTCTTGAGCAAGAAAGCGACGTCGACTCTCTCTCCGTCACCATTGATCAAGTCACCGTCCTCATTCCTTAGTAAACCGTCATCCCATCTGACACTGGTGTCGGCATCTGCGGGTGCAAGGTTCACCACGACATCCTGGAAACCCATCCTCCATGCTTTCAGGTAATCATGGTAGATTCGAGTAGCTCCTTGAGCCCATGATATTAGTGCGCTGTTATCGCACCTGGGAACTCGGCGATGGTGTGCTTTCAAGCGTTCTAGTGCAACGCCCATGTCGACGATAGGTTTGGTGACAGCCGCATCATCGGAAGCAGAACGTCCAAACAGACCAGCAGCGATCGCCGAGTCTGACTTGGAAAGTACACACGACAGCAGTACTGGAATGACCCCATCCACTAAAGTGCGGAGTTCTCGTTGGTATTTGATTTCGTCCGCAGTGAACTCTTCCCAAAGGTCTTGGAGGGTCGCCTTCTCAAGTCTCGTCCGGTTGGTCTGGATACTCCGTGCTGAAACAATGCTCTTAGCGTCAGCCATAGGTAATGACAAGACAGATATGAGGTCCTCATGACGGGTCAGCCTTCGCTTGAGCCCACTGGCGCCACCCTGAGATCCTGTGCGTTCGGGCACGATCGTCTCTTGCTCAGAAATCTCAGAAGGGGCCACAGACTCTTGTAGTGTTTCTGCCGAAGCGATGGTTGATAGTCTTTTTCCTGTAGTGGGAAATCGCCTTCGGAGGTTCGCTCCTGGCGCATGTTTGCTGGTCTGGACATCGGGAAGTTGTATATCAGATGGTACAGAGGATGTAGCATAAGAGGAGGTATCGTCGTCGAAAGTTGAAGGCACAGACTCGGAAATGGTTCGTAGCGCCTCTCTTGACTTCGGACTCGCAGTTGAAGGTTGCGACTTGACGTGGCCGTTTGGAGTGTCTGCATCATTGTGGGCTTTTGCAGTAGAGCCAATCCGTTGACCCGCTGAGTCTACGTTTGATGGTTGCTGAGGTCGATCTTTAGAGGCTGGGATTCTTTTATGCCCCTTTTCTTGTTGTAAAGCTTCACCAGCAACGAAAGGATCGGGAGTTCCTCCAAGCCATGCCTCAATTCGATTTCCGTACGCAGGTGCTGCGGCAGGAATTGCATCTGACGGCAACACACCATTGGTTTCCGGTACTCTAGAACGTCCAGCCGTCGGGTCTTTTCTGGTTTCTTGTGCAGTCGAAGGCGCTCCTCGTGACTTTCGGGTATGAGCATTTCGAGCACTGATACTGTCATCTGGATCCAGAGTCTGTGCGATTGATCTGTTCTCCGTTCCTGCCTCGGAGGCTGCTGGCGAACCGTGGCGTCGACGTAGCCTACGCCTCCGATCTGAATTGTCGCGACTCACTTCCCTAGGGCTCCTCTTGTCCTTGTCTCGTGTGCGCTCCTCTGCGCTTGTTGATTCCAGCCTATGTTCTGAAGCACGCTGTCTCAAGGTTCCAGAGCTGCCGCGTTGACCACCTTCGATCTTGGACGTACGCTGTTTGTACTGCGCTCTTGAGCTCTCTTCTATGGGTGTTATGCGTATACCGTCATCTCCTGCCATGGGTCTGACTCTGATGCTATCATCGTCTTGTTTCGATTTTGAAGGCTCCTCACTCTTGTATACAGTAGTCCTCTTGATCGTGTATGGCTTTGGATCGATATTCAATGGATTCTCAGGTGTCTTTGTAGGCGAGCGGTCTTTGCGCCAGTGAGCATCACTGACCACGCGCTTCAAGGGTGCTCCAGCATGTTTGACATCTGGATTCAAGTCGTTGCGGGGAATGTTTTTCTTGCGCACCCATGCTTGTCGATCTGGGTCGGGTTCTCTAGGGGTCCTTGGCGATTTGGTTGGAGATGACTGACTGCTTCTCTTGTCTGCATCGATTCGAGATTTATCCGGCGAGCTCTTGTTTGGCCTCTTTGCGCGTCTTGTGTCGTCTGCATCGTGCTCGTACTCGACGGTTACCACATTCTCATCCTCTTTCGCAACGACTGCTCCAGCACTGTCAGCTTGCCATCTTTGCACCCTTTGGCGAATCTTATCAGTGTCGTAGAGGCCGGTCTGCTTGCCGGTGTCACGGTCGCCTTTCTTCATGTGTGATTGTTCGCGGCGAGAAGATGGTGTGGTGTTGGGAGTAGTTCTGAATATACGCTAGATATGTTGCGACTGGAAAGCGACAATCCAAGACAGGGTACATCGAGGATGGTGTTGGTCTGTTACGAGATTGAGGAATTGATGCGGCAGGATGAGAAGTGACAAAGACAGTACCGCACAGAACAGGGCGCGAGAATTTGCTTGGAACAGGATATACGTTTGGGCTGGCAAGATACAACTACCAATGCACGTCAGTGTCGACCGCAGAGCCGTTGTTGTCGATATGTGCCTTACGGTTGAAACGGCGAAGGTGGAGAGAACTGGACCCTGGTTGCATGTGTCAACAGTGGGGAACAGTTCTTTCACAGCTCAGATTCGACCGCCGAGTTGACGGTAGAGCTCATTGCTCGAGCAGAGATCGGACAGGCGCATGGGCGACAGCGAGGACGAGGACACAAACCAGGCTTTGTGTGTTTACAGTCGGAAGGTGCAACCAGCCATCTCCCGCGCATCAGGATCCGCTCGATCCCCAGCCCGTCACAAACAATGCCGCACTCCACCCACACTTCTTATCTTGTCTACCGCACTGCCCGAAAACCTGGAAGTCTCTCGACCTGCACATCATCGCACTTCCACCAATCTATGGACAGCTGCCAATCCGGAGGTGTCTGACTGACAACCCGGCCTTCATGTCCATGGATCACTGGTGATAACGTTTTCCGCTCGAGGAAGCCCGTGCACATCTAGATAATGGAGCAATGCTCCGTTGCTTGATTATATTATGGTTGTACATTAGCGCCTTCTCTACCGATGAATTACCTCACGCTCTCTGATATCGCCTAGATGGTTTTCTTCGACGTCTTGAGCTCCTGAACTTGTCGAATAGCATCCGCGCTAGCATGTACGCTGTTATACAACAACACTGGGCAGGGTCAGCACCTTCCGAGCGCTTCGATCGACCAAATTGCTTACCTGCAGGTATCACGATCCAGAAGAAATTCGCTCCGAAATAGTATCCCCAGAAGTAGTAAGCCTCCGGTCTTGAGTACTCGATACCCAGGTAAAAGTGATCGGCCATGCTGGTAGCATAATACAAAAGATCACCATAACACTGCCCAAGGCTCACTGCTGCTTGCAGTGGATGCCTCAGCGGGTTCTCGGTCGCGATCATCACAGCAACTACAAAGCTTAGTGGGCCCCAAAGAATCTGTTGCATCCGAGTAAGCTTTGGTAGTAAGAGACGCGGGAGATATGTCACTTACAGCGGTCATGGCTTCAACACAGAAAACGAAGATGTTTCCTGTAAGATATCTTGAATCTGAGAGCGCATACTCTTTCCAGAGCTGTCCAAAGAACGTCTGCAGCCCGCCCATGTCTGCATGGTTGTATGCAAAATACCCTTTCGAAAGTTCAGCTTCAACTCTGCTGTTCTCGCCCAACACCACTTTCTTACCTTCGAAGAACAAGTGTATACACCCACAAAGAACGAACCACAGGACTGTGATCAGCTCGCTGGCAGGCAATCTTGGGTTCATTCTCTTCGCAGCCAGAATCGTTAGACCAAAGATCGCAGCACAGCCAGCAATAAAGGAGCCGAGAAGGGAGAGCACGGTAGAGTCGTTGGTCACATAACCGACAATGTTCGCATCCAATGGGTAGTAGGGATGCTTGACGCTTTCGTAGCTAGTCGTGTTGTTCATTAAGACTTGAAGCGGCATGGCCGTCGTAGAGTCTGTAGAAATAGCCATTTCGTCCATACAATGTTGTCGAACAAGCAACAAACGAAAGAGGCTAGGAACAAAAATTAAGAACGAGGATCAGGCATGAGAACGAGAACTTCAGACAACTCAGAACGTAATCGTCGGTCAACATGCAACGGGCGAAACACACAATCCAAATAAATATGTCGACCATGATGACGATACCAAAACTCGACCATTTTCACGCTATGAATCAAGATTGACCAATCGGAAAGCTAGGGAAGTAGCTCGGCCCGCGAACGTGTCTTGAAGATCGATCAACTTGCTTCGGCAGAGTTGGATACAAATGCATCATGATCAGGTCATGGGAATCGTCGAATACCCTTTGTTCTGTGTCACGGAGATAATTGTTGCTCGTGGGAGAGGCGTGGGATCAAGCTTTCAAAGGTCATGTCCTCGGTGTCTCGGCACTTTTATCTGGTGGTCATGCTACTCCCTGGCCAAGCCGACGACTCGGTACATAATTCAAGTGAGGATTCAGGACTTGTTACGGAGAGATACTCCGCCCGAACGCGGCAAAGGACCAGATTGAAGCAGTGGTAAGAGCAATGACGCGGGCAATTAAGTGATAGTACCCTGCAACTCCACACGCGATGAACCAAGGACACGAAGGGGACTTCAGGGTCGATCATGACTGCCGGCAATCGTGCCCAAAGACTTATTAGGAACCTCAACAGAGTCGGGCCAAGGGAATAGATGTACAAAGGATATACATAGAAAGGAAAGTATCCAACAATCAAACCGCACTGTATCCACCACGACTGCTGCTGCGTCCTTGGACCATACCAACGATCGAGCGACCCCAATCCTTGACGGTGTACGGTAAATCGCGCCAGAAGTCGGCGTGCGGTACTGAGTCGAAGCCTTGCGAGCCGTACTTGCTGCTGTTGAGCCATGTGCCGAAGATTAGATATGCTGCTGCTCCCAAGAAGGCACTGCAACCAATATTAGCAAAGGCACGATCATGGGCAAAGCCAGGAAAGACGTTACATGATAAGTAACCAAGTGAAGAAGCCCCAGTGGCTGCTCGAGTTGTTGCCAGAGGATGGCTTGTGTTCGGTCATGCCTTCACAAGCGTATTTTGTCTTCCATTCCAGACGCAAGACATCGAACTCGGCATCACCCTGCCCCTCTGGTCGGTAGCTAATGAGCTTCAGGCTGGCATCTTCGACAGGTTCTTCCTTGTCGTCCTTCTTATCATCAGGCTCGGCGCGAGTTGCTAGTCGTGCAGCCAGTTGCTCCTCGTCAAGCTTGTCGCGCGTATCATGCTCAGAGCCTTCCAATCCAGTCCTGTTACGATCACATTGGAACTCGATGATGGCCTTCTGCTGGCGACCGCTAGATTTCTCGAAGGGGTATTTTCCGCCATGCAGTTCGACCCTCAAGCCTTCCTTATTGGCATCGTCGTGTGAAGCAGAGTTCTTCAGGCGAGTCCACTCCGGATCCAGGAATCTACCGTGAGATCCGGCGTACTGGCCGGCGATAGGGATGACTCGCCTGATGGTGCTGGAGTTGTCGGCGAGATTATAGTCGTACTCGATGCCGCAGACTACAAGTTGTGAGCAAGTGAGACGACCAGAGGCTGGACTAAGACTAGATACCATATGTGCCAGTTTGACATTCGTTGTCTTTGGGGACGTTTTTCGTCCTCTTGAGAGGATTACAGATATCAACGGTGAAGGTGGTGTTGGAAAGACTCGGGGGGTTCTCTTCGAGGAGGTGAACAGCACGAGGGCCGGCCAGCTCTGAGAGATCAAAATGTTGGCCTTTCACTACGACGTTCTTGCAGTCAAGGGAAACAGCTGTGGCCGCAGTCGCAGAGAGGACGAGTAGAGCGGGTAACGACCCGAGCATGCCTTGTGCCCACATGGCTTTGAGGAGCTTCCGATTCAAATACGTAGAGAGAGGGCGAGGTGATTCGAGTGTAGCAAGAGCGAGCAGAAGCACAGAGAGAGAGAGGAAGGCGCAAAAGACGCAATAGTGCAAGGAGGAAAGCGAGAGGGCGATCAGACAGGCAATCAATCATAGCGCCAAGCAACGCCCGCATTCTGACTTGTACCTCTATACTGCCCGCCGTGGCCCGTCGCTCTTTGCTGCTACGACACATACACATCGACTTGTCAACACCAATCATGTCTCGCCATGCCCGTATCGAAGAGGTGTCCGACAGCGACTCGGACCCATCCGAGATGGATCCCTCGGATTTCGACCCTGGTCTCCTGAACTCCATTATCCAGCCCGCCAACATCCCCTCCACCGCGCCTGAATACCCGCAACAGCAGCAACCTGTTCTGCAGCCCCACTTCCCTGGCCGCCCACCACCAGACCAGAATGCCGAACGCGAGCGTACCAAGCACTACCAATGTCTATACCCCATCTACTTCGACTCGTCTCGCTCTCGCGCCGAAGGTAGACGAGTAGGCAAGAACGAGGCCGTCGCAAACCCTCTGGCCCAAGACATTGCCAATGCCTGTTCGCAGCTGCCTGTTGCCGGCCAGGTCGTCTTCGAGCCTGCAAAGACTCATCCCAAGGACTGGGCCAATCCCGGACGTGTGCGTGTTTTGATCAAAGAGGACGGCAAGCCTGCAGGAAAAGGCTCAATCAAGAACAGTACGCCAGCTGGCATCAATCGCCGAGACTTGAATTCTAACTCTATACAGAGCACCAGCTGTACAAGTTGGTCGCCGACTACCTACGAGCACACCCTACTACCGAGGAATCGCCTATGCGCATGCGCATTGCTGGTCTGCCACCACCGACCAAGCCTATCCCACCGCCAGCAGCACCTAAAGGTTGGAAGATGGGTACGATATTACCATTACACTCACCCGCTCTGAGCGGTGGAGGCGTCAACGAAAACTACTTTAAGGATATGATGCAGGAAATGCAGGGTATGCAGGGTCAGCCTGGTATGCCCTCTCTGCCAGCAGGCTTAGAAGGCATGTTTGGTGGTGGTAGTCCCTCTACGCCCGAGCCACCGGCTTCCAAGAAAAAGGATAAGAAGAAATCCAAAGCCTAAACGCCTGTCTTTACCCCCCGAATGTCCAACCGCCGTCCGTCCGTCTAATATACATAACTCCTGGCATGAACGCTTGACATGGACATTTACGTCGTCTTGATGACTTTGGGCGGGGTCATGGGTAGTTCGGTCTTGAACACCCAGTCCCAGAAACGACTGGTGACACCGAAGCCGTTCTCGTAATCGGCAAAGTGGTGTGCCAAGTGGTACTTCTTCAGCTCGCGCCAGTAAGCAGGAAGGCTGGGATACGTTAGCTGGGAGTCTTCACCTGTGATATAAGAAAAACGGGACTTACGTCTTGTGGTGTAAGAAGTAATGAGTCAGATCGTAGCAAATGTATCCAAAGATACCACCACAGAAGACTGCAGTGGCAGCGTTCCAATCGTAGAAGAAAACGGCGTGAGCGAGATGCCAGAAAGGCGTGGCAAGAGCAAGGAACAAGGTTGGAGGCATGACCAGACGCAGCCTGTCCATCGGCAGGTAGTGGTGAATACCGTGGAGGAGGAAATGCAATGTGAGGGCAGCACGGTTGTCGGGTAGATACTGGTCCAGATGAAACAGGAAGCGATGCAAAACGTACTCGACCAAAGTCCAGATACAGAGGCCGGTAATCCAGTAAGAAGTGAGGCCGACGGTAGAAAGACCCTGACCTGAGAGCCAGGTGCCGTACGCAACCGGAGGAAGCCAGACAGTAGGCACGACCCACCAGGGAGTTTTGCTCAGAGGTTCAAGGAAGTTTCCAAACAGAGGCGCGCTGTCTCCACCCTTGTAGTGGCGAGGGCGATGCACTTGTTCGAGATAGAATTCTTTGGTGAAGCCACCCCTCCATACCTGCATCAGCAGAGGCTTGTTCAGGTCGAGGAACTTGTGAGTGCGGTAATCAGAGCTAGCGTCCGTCTCTCTGGACAAGTCTTCCTCGCAAGACATTCCAGTGTTCTCGTAAAGTGGCTGGTTGAGGCCGTCTTTGCGCAGCTCCTCGGCACCAGCCTTTGAAGGCGGCAAGGGCACGATATCGGCTGGGTGGGTACTGTCGGTAACGGCCTTCATGACGGACTCGGTAGCGACGAAGCCAACGAGATAGTCGTCGAGGATCTCCCAAGCAGATTCCGAGTGGAAGTGGGAAGCCGTGTCGTCCATGATGTCCTTTACATCCTTGCCGCCATAGTCGACAATCAGGTCACCACCACCAGGGTGATCCTCGAGGAAGGGAGTGATATCGTAGACCTTTGTGCCGACGGTGACATAGCAGGATTTGGCAGTGTTGTGCGAGGCGACGTCGGCTTGAGGGATGGTGGGCAATGTTCTACCAGGCATAGTGTCGCAAAAAGTCGTTCAGGTGTAAGCCGGAGAGCGGCGGAGAAGTCGGACGTAAACAAAGGCGAAAGGGCAGACAGGCAGGCAGATTTTATGTCGGTATATCAATTGGCAGTCGGAAGTCGAAAACAGAAACAGGGCGGACGCAGGCAAATATAACAGTCTCCTGAAAATGCAAACGTAGGCAACGGAGGACGGAAAGCAACTGAGGTGATGGGTGGCGTGCCTCTCAAGCAAGCGGCCCTTTCAGGGAAATTTGGTCGGCGCAAACCCGCAACATGCCGGAGAGTCTCGCCGCTCCGGCTGCTCCGCCAGCAGCTTCATCTATAGACTATGTATCTCCCGTCCTTCGACCCTCACGACTTCATCTGTCACTTGAAACTCTCATTGGCTGTCAACAGTTCGCAACAGACACGCAAGCCTTTAGTGAAGTGTACTGTATCAAGCGTTCGCATCGTTGCGCAAGCGAAAGCTGTTTGTGCGGCTCTTTCTTGCACACGGATCTAGGCTGCTGCAAGCAAAGGCAAAACGACTCTGCCAAGCACGCGCGACTTCGCTGGTCGCGATTGAATTTGCTGGCCTCCTTGGAGTCTTCTCTTTCCTTCATCACCACCACCACGTGAAATCTCCTTCTTGATCTTGACACTGTGTGTATCCACCTCGTCATAACTCGCATCCATCAGACTCGGCTCCATCTCCGCTCAGCGTGTCACCTGCCCGCGTCAACCTACGCACGCCCAAGTCAGCGCAAGCCTCTGCTTTTCGTAGTCATCTCACCAACCAGACATCATGGGTGCCCTAGATATCTCGGTCGAAGAACTTCTCGAGTCCGCACAGAGAGATGCCTCTGCTCAAGAAGCACACACTACCACTACCAACAAGGAAGATGACGGTGCTCGCTCTCGCCGCGGCACTACCGCCGATGTCGACATGAAGGACTCAGACAATCTCTCTGCTAACGGAAGCACTCGTAGTAGACGCAGAGATCGCAGTGCCGACCGCTCATCGCGTCGCCCTGATTCGCGCGAACGTCGCGAACGCTACCGCTCGAGTGGCGGTGACTTTTACCGCGGAAATGGCCGTAACAGAACTAGATCCCCTTCAGACGACGACAGATACTACCGCCCTTCAGATCGCTCGCGCAGAGAAGACGACCGACCTCGCCGTCGTGACAGAGAACGTGGTGACCGTCGTTCCCCCCGTCGCGACCGCGGCGACTCATACCGTGGCGGACGTGCTGCTCGTGATAGATCTCCTCCACGCCAAAGAACCCCCGAACCCACCGACGATGAGCGCGATCGTCGCACAGTCTTCGTACAACAACTCGCTGCTCGACTACGTACCAAGGAACTCGAGGCTTTCTTCGCCCAGATAGGTCCCGTAAAGGAAGCCCAAATCGTCAAAGACCGCGTCAGCGGCCGCAGCAAGGGCGTCGGCTACGTTGAATTCAAGGAGGAAGATTCGGTTCAGAAGGCACTCGGCTTGACTGGTCAGAAGCTTCTTGGTATTCCCGTCATTGTACAACTCACAGAAGCTGAGAAGAACCGTCAGGCTCGTGTAGCAACTGGCCAGCCCACACAATCTAACGGAATACCGTTTCACAGGCTTTATGTCGGTAACATACATTTTTCTGTCACCGAGGAAGACCTCCGCGACGTTTTTTCGCCATTCGGTGAGCTCGAGTTCGTCCAACTGCAAAAGGAGGAAAACGGTCGCAGCAAAGGTTACGGTTTTGTGCAGTAAGTTGTTTTGAGCACTCCATCTTCCTCCTTGCCCGTACTGATCTGTCCTAGATACGTTGATCCTGCTCACGCGAAGGCAGCACTCGCAGACATGAACGGCTTCGAAATCGCTGGCCGTCCCATCCGTGTCGGTCTCGGCAGCGACAAATTCACCCCCGAATCGACCGCCAGTTTGTTGCAACGATTCGGTAGCCAGAACCAGGCTGCTCAGTTCCAAGGCTCGTCCTTTTCTGGCGCCGGAGGCCGTGGTGCCCATGCTGGCGGTAACAACAACTTCGATCGCGCCGGTGCCCGCGAAGAGAAGGGTACCGGTGGTGCTAGTGCTCTTGATGATGCAGATGTTGGAGGCGTCAACTTTAACAACTTCAGCAGAGACTCCCTCATGCGCAAGTTGGCTCGTACTGAAGATCCTGCCCCACAGACTCAGGCCACTTCTTCTCGCCCCCGTGCTGACGCCAAAAAGACTGTTATGCATACTCCTGCTCCTAGCCGTTGTATTGTGGTCAAGAATGCCTACGACGAAGCCACGTGAGTTTCTTCCTCCCCGTACTTGCCTGAAACAATGCTAAGATTCCGCTAGCCAAACCGATCCTCACTGGGCCAAGGACCTCGAAGAGGACTTCAAAGAAGAGTGCAGCTCCAAATACGGCAAAGTCGTCCACATCGGCGTTTTCCGCGATAGTTCTGACGGCGAGATCTATGTCAAGTTTGCCGATCTTGCTGGAGGCGACAGCGCCCTCAAGGGCCTCAACGGCAGGTACTTTGATGGCCGCACGCTGACGGCTACGCCAGTTGTCGATGCTGTGTACAACATGAACTTTCCCAAGGCTGCCAATCTTTGAACATGGACGAGCGTCAACAAAACCCACGAATCAAGACGAGTGCTGACACTGCAGATTGCATGTTTCTAAACTTGGACCTAGCCTGGAATTTCGTTGGCAACACAAAGGTATAAAGACAATACAGATGCTTCTAGCGGGCTTGCGCTACTGAACTGATCGCATTGCGATATTTATTGTGTTAGTCTGAAACAAGCGTCCCAACCCTCGAGATATCTTACGCATTGTGGTCAAGAAAGAGACGAAGGTGCGCGGGACCTAGTCTGAAAGGCGTGATCGCAGCTAAAAATGTGTTTAATTGATAACTGAATAGCAATGCAAATTTTGTTCCTCTCATGTACTCCGTATGCTCATCTACTTCCCCTTACCTTGCCACGGACCAGGGTTGGCCCAAGGATCTCTCGAAAACAACAAGTGGTGGAACAAGCCATGAGACCGAGTAACGGGTCTACACTAGGAACATGTTCAAGGAGAGCTGAGGCTACAATGAGTCAACGAACATGACTACTCCTCTCGAAACTCACGTGTAGCCGTGCAGGTGCTCGTTTGGATTGCTTCACAAGTTGATGCATGGATATCTGTTCATACCCTCCCCAATGGTCTCATAACCTTGGACGACTATATGACTTATGTCCGATTTCTCAAGTGAGTTTCTGTCGAACGACACAACCTCCCCATTCAAAACTGCGGAGTTTCTTGTAAAATCATCTCTTTCCTCTTGCTCCCAGACCATTCTGTCGGACTTTTATGTCCCAACCTATCTGCTCCCTTTTGCATTTACTGTCATCTTCTCTGCCCTCCTTCTCCAGAGAGCACCGATATTCCTGTCACCCTTCTCAAGCCTCGCCAAGTAAGGCACTTGGACGAGTCCGTCCTTGAAGCGCTCTGCGGTGGAGTGTTGAGTCCTAGGGGTTCGATTGGGCCATTGTACAGCGTTTTTGGGCGGGCTGGGCGATCCGTCGTTGCTGTATGCACGACGTCGTTCAAAGAGGCGAAACGGCAAGTCCGGAGGCAGTTGTCTATCATGGACTGGCGAAGGAGAGGAGCCGCCGTCAAGAAGAGGATTGGTGACAAATTCGGAATATAGAGATGCTGGTGAGTTTGGCAAGAGTGTGTTGATCGTCGTCGAAGGAAGTGTTTCCAACGAGGTCGTTCTAGTGGGATTACGACCTGTTGGATCAGTGGCTTCCTCCTGAAACATTTTGCTGGTGGAGCTTGAGTTCAAAGCTATGTTTCTGTTTTGCCAGCCATCTTGCGGAACTGGCGCTTGATGCCTGTTTTGTGGTGGCAGAATGGGAGCAGGAGAACAAGCGCGAGATGCCAAATATCCAGGAGTTGGACGACGTGACTCAGAAGATTTGTGAGCAGAGAAGTATTGTTCAGATGAGTGCAGATCGGCAGGTGGTGGGTAGACCATAGGGAGGTCAGGAGAGGGTTGCTCGGCCGAGTAGCATTTCGGCAAGGCAGGTGCTGGTGAGTATGGCTGGAATGGTAGTTGTGGAGATGACCTTTGCGGGCTTGCAGTTGCTGCTCTCTTATGGTGGCGCCTTCCATCTAGATCTCGCTTGTCTGGCTGTTCCTGACAGCTTGACGTTTTTGTCGGCTGCACATTCGAAATACCGCCTAGCCCAAGACCTTTTTGTTCGTGCTCGCTTGTGGCTTCTGCACGCCGGCGAGCCCACTTCCTCGCCTCACGGAATCTCGTTCCCATCAACTCCATCTCGGAGAGCGCAGCGTCCACGCAATCGATATCGCCTTCCACAGTGTATCGTACCCATTCGCGGCAGAAGCACACGCGGGTACTCAGCATGTCGGACCTGCGCATCGAGCCCAGTAACAGTGCACCGAGTGCCATTGCGGTTTTCACGTTGGCCCCCATTCTCGCCAGAATACAAGCGACGCAATCATCCGCTTGATGGGCATATCTCGGGGAAGGCAGGCGACTGAACTTTTCCATAAAAGCAGATGGTGTAAGCCATAGCGATTGGAGTTCCTCCATCAGGGCCAACTGTTGAGTTTGTGAGGCTGACAGGCCACCAGCCAATGCAACGGGCTGCCAAACCTCATATGTTCTGACCTCGACTTCGTACCGTAAAGCTGCAAAGATGTCCTCCAGGGGCTTAGCGTTGAGACGACGATGTATACTACACAACCCGTGGTTGGTCGACCAGGGCAAGAAGGAGGGCAGTGTAGTAGCTGCTCGGAGTTTGTGACTGAGTAGAGCGATGCGTTCGTGCGTGTGGCACACATAGGCTGTCCACACAGCTCCGTCTCGGGGCGTATCAACAGGTGGCGCATGGCAAAGAACTGAAGCCAACTGGCTGACTTCATAGGGAAACAGGTCATCGTATCCTCTGGCACGACGATGTATGGGCAACGTTGGTGGAGGTGCGTGGCGGCGACGAGGTCTCCATCCTCCTCGTTCATCAGACGAGGGCTTCCGAGCAACAGAGAGGTAGGATAACGACGAAGATGATGAGACCGGCGAAGGCGCTCTTTGCTGGTTACGAACTTGGTGTTTCATGATTCCGGTGATAAAGTGGTTTCGTTGTCGAGATGGTTGCTCATTACTGGAACGTGTAGGTTCACTTTCGGATAGCCGATTCGAAAGCGGCGTCATGGGTCGTGTGCGAGATTGTGTGCGATGATCATTAGAGGATCCGGATCACATGGAGCGCTTTCGAGTCGTTAGTTGCGCCTCAGAAAAACAGCTTGCGATTCGTGTTTCGAGAATGAAGGCGATTGTTCCGAGTCGAATACCCAAACTTCGGATAGGGTGCTGCAGATAGTCTATATATCAGCAAATTCACATTGATATACTCGGGCACAAAGACACAGCCTATTCGCATGGTCTTTCCTTCGAGACCTGGGTAGAATCTTCTGACCCGGCAAACCTGGCCTCGCATGTTCCACCCAAGACACATGTCTTTCCGAGAACGATACCATATCTACCTGTGTCTTTTTCAGGGATTGTATGAAGAACAACTTGATGACTTGCGATTCGTTGGGTGAGTGTCCGAGTCAAAGTCAGGCCACAGCAATGATTAACTCTAGAACTCGCAACGTGTTGGATTCGCTGTCAACGATAGACGAGACAAGATACAACACGAACAGAAAATAGGATGTTTCCATGCCCATAGGGCGCGACGATAGCATATGAGAAACCTATCTTGATACCAACGCCCATGCGTTAACCCCATGCACCGGTCAAGCTCCTAAGGAGACATTGAAATACTCTATTTAGATGTGTTGTGGAAAAAAACCTTTCGCCGATATCACCGGATGCAGAAAATCAATCAAGATATGATGTTCGAACAGACACTCGCTATTCGCAATGCTAGCAAAGATAGGAAAATGCAGTCGAGGGTAACTCAAGCTTTTCTTGAAGAAGGAAATCGCTTTGGGGGTGCTTCTCAGCATTGCCGCAGGAATTGCAAATGCGCGAGGCCGAAGATGCGTTATGGGAAGAATGTAATTTTGTGGCGTAGAGTGTCTTAGAGCCCGGGGACAGACCATGCATTGAAGTTCTGCATTGAACTTGATCGTACCGGATGTCCGTATGACACGGTAGTGGCGCTCGCGCAGAAAGAGCAAATATATGCATGTTGGGTAGGATCGAGACCGACACAGCCAGAGTGGGAATACATGGCACAGGAGTTGCATCGGACCATCCTACCGTCGTCGAAGGGAATTTGGCAGATGCATCGTGTCATGGAACTCATATCGTTCGTAAATGTTTGTGGAGGAGGTGCCGAAGTGAAAGCCACTGGCGCAAAATCCATCGTGAAGGATCCACGAGGATCAAAGACGGGTGCTGTTGATGTTGCTGTTGGGTAACTGATACTATGCGATTTCGCATGAGTATGAGGGTAAGCTTGGTTGCTCGGAGGCAGCTGTTGCATCTGATGGACTTGTTGTACAGGCTGATGGTTTTGCGGCTGGGATTGTTGTATCTGCTGTTGCAGTGGTTGAGAGTTCTGTATTTGCTGCACCTGATGTGTCTGTTGAACTTGTTGTGATTGGTGAGAGTGCTGATGCTGTGACAGCTGGCGAGGCCGTGAAGCGCTCGAGGGAAGGGTGTCTGAGCGAGTGGGGCGGACAGATTGGACTCTGGAATTGTCAGATGGGTCGCGGTCAGACAGATGCTGAATCTGCCTAGCGGATGGAGAAACACGATGGGCAGCAGCCTGGCGAAGCGCAGAACCGGCATCTGTCTTTTTGTGCATCTCGTCCTTGTTCAGGTCCATGGCGGCCAGGTTCTCGAAAGAGCTGTTCAACGAGGACAGCGTATTACGTCTACTTTGTACACTTGAAGGTCGTTGTTGTTTCTTGGCACTACCCTGACGTCTGAGTTGTATCGCGGCTGTATAAGCAGCTTTGCACGGGGTCTTTAACGAGACGGTCGAGTTAGAGCGCGGCAGTTGTGCCATCTCGAGGTTCTCCGACGACGTATCGAGCCTTGCCATCTTTGCCGATCGCTCCTGGCCAGCATTGACATGGGCCAGGGAGTCGTGGCGACTCGGCCATTTGTTGCCGCATGTCGAGTCCGAGTCACTATCAGAGTCGTCCCAGAGGTTCGGATACTTTTCCTTTATTGACTGAGATTTCTTGTTGGGTTGGGACGGGCTTTCTTCGATGACTCTGGTCTCTGTTCTCGCAGTTCCATTGGCATCAATGGTAAGGACAACAGATGTGCGGATCTGAGGTCGCGAAGTTTCGGCAATTGAGGACAAGGAGCCACGTGCTATTCGCTTCAAGGGTGAGGAACGGCGTGGTAGATTGGTGACGGAATTGCTGCGACCAAGTGCGGTTTCAGCATCAGAAGCTTGCGAGACGATTGCAGGGCTTGGTCTCAAGAAATTGGCTACCGTGTTGCTGCGCCGTAGACCACTGCTCTCTAGTGGCGAGGTGGGGCCAGAGGTCGAGGGAAAGGCAGGGGCCAAGCATGGTTTCTCGGGCGACACAGGACGTGCTTCAGGAATGTTGGGGAAGTGGCTTCTCACAGGCGATGAGTAAAGGTGGGTCGGATTCACGCTGGATGGCACAGAGGGCTTTTTGACAGCAGCGGGAGCAGCGTAAGGGACATTATTGGAGCTGGTCGAGCGGGTGATGGTGGGACGTGAGGAAGTAGATGGCTGAGGAGGGAGATGCGGGCGTGACGACTGAGAGGCGAGTGTGGGTTGAGAGGATTGCGGAGTGTGAGTAGACCAGTGCAGGAAAGGGTCGTCTTGGTTGGCAGTCCAGGCAGGGGCGGACAGCGGAGCAGTCAAAGGTCCCGAGGGCTGGGTCCAGGAATCAATAGAATGCTGGGGGGCATTGAAGCTAAAGGACGAAGTGTCGAGGGCGGGTTGAGATATGGCAGTAGAGGGATACGCCGTGTCTAGTCGTTCTGGCCTCGACTTGATGGACGAGCCTCTGGTGGGAGGCGGTGTCTG
>Ga0268251_10000163_pt1 | contig 25897 bp, 22 predicted proteins | sample AgamicAsMae_FD_200527 | JGI IMG/M metagenome (GOLD analysis project Ga0268251, IMG submission 200527) | Agave microbial communities from Guanajuato, Mexico - As.Ma.e (v2) (version 2) | ecosystem: Host-associated > Plants > Phyllosphere > Phylloplane/Leaf | place: Guanajuato, Mexico | collected...
CCCGCATCCTCCCAACCCACCCCTCCTTCACGAGCAACAGTGCTCCATCTCTACGCTTCTTTACGGCAAGGCCTTCCTTTGCGGGACTGGTGCTTAGCCCACGCATCCTCACTAGCTTACATCGATATCCGCCGCTTCATCACCTTTGGTATCATAAAAGGTTTCTTGTACCGCAGTCACCGCTACGCCATTGCCCTCAGAGCAGCAGACACAGCCGCCGATGCAGCAGTAGCAGCCGCGGAGGAAGCACTGCGCAATCATCGCCAAGCGGAGAAAACATGGCGTAAAGCTGCCATGAGCAGTGGATGGCGCACCCCCGTCGCTTTACACGAAGAAGCAGCTCTAGATGGTGGGTTTGGGGGTATGGTTGCTCGAGGTAAGAATGAAGCTGATGTTGTGGAGACCAATGAGGATAAAAAGATGGAAGAGGGGCAGGCGGCAGATGGCAAGATGCCTGGTGTTGAGGAATTGGGCAAAGGGAGGAGTTTGGCGGATCAGTTTTTGGCGAGGTATTTGGATGGGTGTCATTGTTTGGATGAGGTGTGTACGGATACGGGTATGGGTCAGCAGGAGGCGGTTAAGAAGTTGAGAGCGTTGGGGGATGTGGTATTTGTGAATCGGTAGTCGAGTTTCGGCAAATACAGAAAGTTGAAAAAAGCAAAGGGGAATGCAAGTGGAGGCGAGACCATCACAACCATATGAAGCCGCGGTAAGTGTACAGAAGAGAAAGTTTTGGTTGTCTTTTCTATATTTCGGTGTGCTTGGTAAAGAAAGAACTCCCCGTCTTTTTTCATTGCTGTACCTTGCTCGAAGCGATGCTGATGATATAGAAAAGGAATGAGTTGTCTACTCGCCATGACATACTCCTGACTCCCCGAACTCCAGTAATGAACGCCTCGCCTAATGATCCTGGCCACCATCTCCGTGTGTAGTCAAGATAAGTCCCACCAGGCGGGCGCACGTTTGAACTCAACCCTGTACGCATCCATACCTGTGATAGCTGCGTAGTCCGAATCACCAGATTCTCCGAGACACTCACATTCCTCTCGACTCTCTGCACTCTTTCCCTCAGCCAGACTGCGAGCACTTGCTGAGCCTTCTAGACGTTCTCGACCATGTTGCGAATAGCAGCCTGACGCTGCTCAATCAACTCAAACTGCTCGCGGGCAAACTTGGCAATCTCCTCAGTCTCCTCGACAATCTTGCGCTGAATCTCGAGTGACTTGTCGACGTGAGCGAGAGAGGCCTGAGCAGCAGTCATGCCCTTCTTGAGACTGTTGGAGGCGGTTCTGTGGAAGCGCTTGAGATCCTTCTCGTAGTTGCCGCGGATGGTATTGTGCATGTCGAGCAAAGTCTGGGTGCCGACGATGCGTTCGGAGAGATCGGTGATGTGGTCGTTGCCGAGCTGCTGGACGGTCTTTGAGACGGTGAGATCGCTGGCCTCGGTCATGCTGTCGGTCATGGATTCGTCGATGGCAGACATTGTGCTTGTGGGTGTAGAGTGGCTGTTTGATGCATCAGTAGTGATTGGGATCTGGCAAGTAAAGATCTGTAGACTTACATGTTGTGATAGAGATGGTTCCCTTATGGATAAGTGAACGAAGTTGGCTTGCGCGAAAAGAGGTGATGAAGATGAATGGCCTGAAAAATGTTCAAGAGTCAAATGAAAGAGCTTGTAGCAAGTTTGTGGATGCGCTTTCTTGTATGGAGAGAAATTGATATGTGTGTTGTTCGAACAGGGGACAAGCCTCGCGTAGAAGATGCGAGATGGTATTGGATGTGTGTGTAAGAAGAAGAGAGGATCAATGGTGAGCGCAGCACTTTTGTGGTTATGTGTCGACGAACAGTGAGGGCGAGAGGTGACAGGCGAGGAGTGAGAGTGATGTGACATTTTCCGGTCGTTGATGTGAACAAACAAATCCGGCGCCGAGAAGTTGTGTCGTCGTGGGGATGTAAACAAGAGACCTCTCACTTGCGTCAGGATACTATCAGGAGTCACGGTGCCTTCGGTCTTGGAAGCCATTCATGAGGAATGAGGAAGCGACGACTGTTCTACATGCTCTTTCGATGTGTCTTACGGATAGCATCAGCCATCAAGCTGCATAATATATTTAGCATGGGAAACAACGCTCAAGACATGTGCTTCAAGATCGAAAGATGTAGACTGCGTCGAGGAATTCGATGAGTTGCTTCCACCCCTGAGTGACTTTCCAGCCGAGTCGTGGAAAGAATCCCCCGTTTTCTTGATGGTATGTCTATCAACACCACTCGGCTACTTTGGAGATCGCGAGAGATAGAGCAGAGAAACATCACAAGTATAGACACAAGATAAGTAGAATCTACAATTGCACTTGAGAAGGAGGCATAGAGATTAGGAAGACAAAACTCACTCACTTACCCCTGAGCATCGCAATCCATTCACTCTCACAACTCAGCCCTTATATACTAGCCAGATAGTCATTTTGCCAGTGCCCTCGAGGAAGCTTCACAACTGTGCGCAAGTACTTTAGTGTAGTGGCTCTCGGGGGGTGAACACTACAGGAAGCGTCTGGGTTCGATCCCCAGCGTCTGACTGTGGGATTTATCTGGATCTGGGATGGGACTCACTCTGGATTGGGACCGACTCTGGATTGGGACCGACTCTGGATTGGGACTGACTCTGGATCTGGGACTGACAAAAGAGCATAACTGCACCAACCGGTGTAAGTTTGTCTCTCTACCCACGGGTAGAGTTCTGTTTTGCCAATTGGTATTCAAGCTGTTGTGATTTCTTGGAGCCGGACCTGAGGAACAGTTGTCCTAGCCCATTCTAGTTACCAGTAAGGTCGTAGAGTGCTCTGCAACTACGATCAAAGGTTGACTGCATCGCATTGCTATCTGCCCCCTCAAGACCGACGGTGATGACGAGCAGTCTGGAAACAATGGCATTAATAACACTAGGTCCATCGCGAGAAAGAATAGGGTCGACCAGTATATCACATCACAACAGAGCTCTATGCGTAATATAAACGTCAACAAGTGTTTTTATGGTCATATAACAGTGGCTAAGGACAAAGGGGGGCCACAATTGTGGTGTTACCGCTTGGACTCGAGTGTGCGCTTTTGTCATACGCTCGAGTGCTTCCTCGAATTCTCCTTGGGAACCCGCTTCTCAATCACGTCTAGTCGTCTCGGCGTAGATCTCGAGTTTCCAAGATCCAAATATTGACTCGACCTCTCATGCATCTTCTTCCACCTCGCTTTTCCTCGTACAAAAGCGCCCCTGCGTTTTGCTGAGCACAAGGTACCCGAAGCAACCACTACTGACACTCCTTCATAATGCTAACGACAGTTCAAGTAGCAACCATGGATACCAGCAAGAAGGACCAGGACGACGACGCCAGCGTGGAAGATATTGGCGGTGACATGCTCGCGGGTCCCATCTACTTCGCCCGCGAGGCACACGATGAGGCTGTGGACCTTCCTACCGCTGCTTCTATCAACAAAGATCTCGAGAACAACGGACGTGACGCAAAGAGTAGTCCTGCCAACGAGCTCACCGTTGGCGAACAGAGCAACGCTAGCCACAAGTCTACCGACCCTGTTACCGAAGTCGAGAACATCGACATGGACATCTGGGACGGCACAGTTGGCGAGGAACAAGAGCAACCCACCCCTGAAGATCTCATCACCAGACTCCAAGACGAGAATCTCACCCTCAAGCACCAAATCTCCATTCTCAAAAACCAAGTTGAAATCCTCAAAGGCGAGAAAACCGCAACAGCCCGCGAACTCAGAACCATCATCACCAACCAACACGGCGCCCTGGATAACGCAAACAACAGAATCACCGCCCACCAACGCACCATTACTGCCGCCCACAACAGAAATCTCGGCAAGCAACACCAGCTGGACTCTTTGTACGCCACTCTCACTCGCCAGGAGCGTCAATTGGACCCTTTGTACGCCCAAATCGCACAACAGGAGCAGCAGATCAATGCTCAAGCTACTCACATCAACACTATCAAGGATCTCCACGATAAGCAACTCCGCCGCATGAGATTGGAGGTCAGCAAGATGGTTAGGTCAACTGAGCTGAGGCTGGAGAGACACGCATCCTCAGCCAGACGCTTTGCGGCTGAGATGGATTGGTTGATCATCAATGTTGAAGATCCAGAGGCAACTGAGAGTGAGGATGAGACAGAGGCGGATGAGGGCGGAGAGGAGCAGGAGGTGGAGGTCATCGACCTGGTTGACGAGGACGATGATGACGAAGCTCAAGTCGTCGGTGGTGTTCAGCCCCCTGCCGTCGAGCAGCCTATCCTTGTTCAGCAGCTTGAGAATGAGGAACAGGGCTCTGCTGATCAGCAGCCCGACTTCGTTGAGCAGCATGTCTACAACTCCAAACAGGTCTCTGCTGATCAGCAGCCCGACTTCGTTGAGCAGCATGTCTACAACTCCAAACAGGTCACTGCTGGCGAGGAGTCTCCCAGCAAGCGCGTCAAATTGAACAAGTAAGCTTGAAAGGGACCCCGAGTGGAAAGTAGAAGGTACAACTCAGAGCGGAAAGAGAGATAGCAAACTGCTGCAAATGATACAAATCTCTGAATTGGCACAAACATCTCATTGGACTTTCCACTGTGCTGGAACAGATTTGTGCATTTTGATGGCTGAAACTGATAAAGCACTTCTACGAACAGATCGAAAGATATGGAATCCTTTGTACCTACACCTGCCGTCTAATCGGCAGGAGCATACTTACTCCTAGCTCTGATTTTGTGCCCATAGAAGTAGAACAGATACGGAATGGGCACCATAGCAGCACTGATGCATGCCAAAATCGTACACGTGTAATGCACACCCAGATTCTGATAAAACGGCACTCCCACAACCGTCATGGCTCCAGCAGCCACATATCTGATCAGCGTGATCGATGCCAAAGCCGAAGCAGCATAGATCTCATACGCATCGATGATGTACTGATAACTGCTGATGAAAATGCAGAGGATGCCGAAACCGAAAAGAACAGAGGCGCCGAGGGGAGACCAGATACTGATGTCTGGCGAGGATGTCCAGCCCATCCAGAACATGGCGATGGGGATGGTGGGGGCGCCAATCATGGCGTACCAAAGGCGGAACTCTGGTGGTAGTTTGTCTTTGCCGTTGGCTTTTGCCTTGACCATGCCCTTTGCTGCAAGGTTGCGGATGAGGAAGACGAGGGGCGAGGCAAGAAAGAGGCCGAGTGCGATGCCGAGGAAGCATAGGCCCTGGACACCGATGCTTACATTGTGGATCTCGCCGAAGATGAAGTCGTAGCCGTCCAAGAAGGTAAACAAGATGATGTATACCACTGTGAGGTACAGCGCGACCAAAATGATGATGGGCTCGGTAGCTGTGAGCAGGAAAGGTCGGTAGCAAGCACGACCAAGGCGGGTGAGGAAAGGATCCATTCGCACTTCGACTTCTGCTCTGTATCGCTCATCGTTGGTGATAGCACGTAGATGTGCGGCCTTCCACTTCAGAAGGATAGGAGGGAAAGTTTCGGGGAGTGTGAAGAACACTAAGATTAAGACAAGACCAGACATGATGATGGTGATCCATTCGGTCCATCTCCAAGAGATCAGAGAGCTCTCAACGATGAATCCGCCGATCACAGGCCCGATAATAGGACCTAAGAGAGTTAGAAACTGGAGGGATGCAAAGGGCTGGTTGATGAATTACCTAGGAAGGCAGCGTTCGCAAAGATAGGGAACATCAACGTCCTCTCGCTAGCATTCCAGATGTCTGAGAGTGAGCCACCTGCACAAGTAAGAGGAGTGCTTCCGAAGAAGCCAGCGAAAAAGCGGGTCGCAAATTGCTGCGAATAGGTTTGCGAGGCTCCAGCTCCAGCGAGGAAAGCGATGTATATAGCCATGGTGACGATGTAGATGGGGTTTCTGCCCAAGGTCTCTGAAAAGGGACCAGCGAAGAGCGCACCTGCTCCAAATCCGATGAGATACAGACTACAACTGTTAGCAATTTTGCTCTGGTACGTGTATAAGTGCGACTCACCCAGTAGCCAGACTCTCTGCAACTTCCGAAATACCAAACTCCTGACTAGCGGGTTGGATAGCAATTGAATCAATCGAAGAAGCCACACCAACCACGAAACCGATACTGGCAACCATGAACGTAATCCACAGTCTGATGCCCCATCCCCAGTTGTGCGGGTTCAAGGAATCTTTCTCTCCTTGGAAGTCAACGATGAAAACATTGCCCTCCCCTCCTTCATGCTCTTCTCGCTTTCGCACCTGCACACCTGTCAAGATATGTCCCAGAGCGGTACCAGATCTGCTGAGACCTGAACGTCCGCTCTTGGTCGTGGGTAGACGTGAGAGGTCTGCATCGCCCTCTCTTCGGCGGGCCTCCATATCATGGCTGTTGGGTGGGAGCTCGTCTCTTCTTTCGCCAGGATCTTCGGCGTCGTGTTCAGCACCTATGTCGAATTTTTCTTCGTGCTCTTCTGTGCCGTGTCCGTGATTTGAGGTTTCAGCGGTCGCCCCGAAGGTGGCTTCATCGACAGCTGTATTCTCGCCGCTGGACGCGACTGATTCACCTCTTTCCACATCTTTTTCGGGATCGCTAGCTCTTGACGTATCGAGGGGAGGAAGGTCCTGATTTGCGCGGTCGACTGCACGGGTGCGATTGCGATCGGTCTCGATTTGTGTCTCTAATGTCCGCCGAAACCTGTGGTATTGTAGATATGATTGCATGGCTGTGTCCTTGGTAGTGCTCTAATATTCCCAGATCAAGGGAGTAGCTGCCGTGCAAACGAGGTAGAGCGAAACGAACGAGAGAAAGAGAAGCAGCAGAAGAGCACCTACATTGATTGCTACGGGTACCTACCAAATATTGATAAGAAGGCCCTTTTTCACTTTCCTCTCACGCTCATCAACATGACGTCGAGATTGATTGATGATGAGATTCAGCGAACGCTTCTTGCGGCCCGCACTCGGCTGGCCGGCACGCCGTTCGATCGCCAATCGTGCACTTCTCTCCGATCGTGACAGAGCCTCATCTGTTCACCACAAGTAACGACTAACATCTCATGCATTAATGTGCAAAATTTGATTATGGGTTTCGTTGCATACACATCTTCCGCCCTCTGCTCTCTATCCCTCAACTTTCGTAGCATTAGTCCACCACAAAGAAAAAGTAACATGACCATTCAAACATAAACCCAGTACTCAGCGGCATACTGGACAAGAATACTCTCTTGCTGACCTTGACATGTGGCAGGTGGTTGACCCCCAGCAGTGTTGACCCTGAAGACCTCTTTGAGCTTTTGGCTTCCCTCGACTCCAATCTTTTCCGTCAACTTGAGCCATGGCACGGCTCCCATGCCAGCTCCATCTACACCAATCACCGAACCCTCTGGTGCAGCAGACCCGTTGGCTTTCTTGAAAGCGCCAAGCCCATATGAGTGCATCTCCGTGTCCAGGTTGAAGAATGGTGTGGTCGCATCTAGGAAGTAATGGTGACCAGCTAGGTCCATGTTGATTGGTGACATTGCAGAAGAGGAAGAGGGCAGAGGGAGATTGATAGCAATGCCTGGGATCATAGAGAGCAGGGCCGGGTGGTTGGCAGCAATGCAGGATACGTTGTAGAGAGATGCCGTTGCACCTACAGCCACAGGTACCGCGGTGCTGTTGGAAAGATCGCAAGTGTAGTTCTGAGTGCCACGCCCAATCGAGACGTGACTCAAGCTCAAATTGTAAGATGGCGGTGGAAGAGGTGTCGGGGCTGTATCGTGTCAGTCAAATGCAATGTAAGAGACAAACAAATGTGGTAACGCACCCTGAGGTAATCTCGCCTTTGAAAGATTGCAGAGGGCATAGTCACAGCCACGACGAGTTGATGGTGTGTGCCCAGTGTGTGAAGCCCAAAAGGAGGGGGAAGACCAGCGTGGTTCAACTGTCGGTGCTGCAACAACAGACACCGGCAGCAGAAGTGCCAGTGTAGTGGTGACTGTTGAGATCTTCATGTTTGGAATCGTCCAGAGCCAGCCTAGACGAAATTGAATGCCACTCCAGATGAGTGTTGAGATATGGTCCAGTGAGAGCTCGACTAGGTCAGTATGGGAACCCAGTGTCTATTCTCGTTACAGGATCCGCAATGGTGTTCAAAATACCAGCTGACTACCAACAATGTTCAGGCAGTGAAAAGAGGCACAGCACACGAAAGACGGATGCAGAGCAGAACAAGTTCCTTTTTCCCACTACTTCAAGAGGTCCAAGATTGATACGAAACAAAGGGCCAGAGTGCAGAAGCGCCCGTCTGGACCCTTATATTCAAGGACCGTCTGTTGAGCGCTTGCATAATGAGACACGACATCGATTGCCCAGGTTTGAATGCATGGCTGGGAGGCGGAAAAGACGTGCATATCGTACGGACAAACAGACCTTAACCGTAGATATTGCATATTTCCAGTGCTTTGATTGGACCAACCCATCCAAAGAATGCTCCGGTGGACGGCTGAGGCGTTTCTGTGAATAGTAGACTGCACGCGACTCAAGAGTTTGCGGGTATGCATGGCTGGACGATGCGGGACGAGATGCAGGCATGCAGGTGATAGTCGCGCTATGGATGGCTGGTCTTTTCTTAGCAGCAATCTTTGTTGATCTACTCTTGTATCTGTTTTGTAATAAGCGTTTCGAAGTGCTCGCGAGTCAAACTATCGTTTGATACTCTGGTCATCTGTACGCTGGTAGAGGGCGGCAACTGTGAACGCCCATGACTCCAGCAATCAGCTTGACAAACGGCTTGCTTGTGCGTTGCTGTAGTCTTCCCTCATGCTGTACGACGTCGAGCATCCAGCCTCCATACCCACCTCTTCAACCAGCCCAGTATATGTTGTTAATATGCCTATTCTAAGGCTTGCCTAGGCATTCCCAACCAATAGTAGAGACAAGTAAAAACGCTGGATAAGATCATCAGTGCATAGCGGGGCAATTACGGGCGCGTAAATTGGAATGCTGTAGCCACTTCGGGATGGGCGCTTACAGCTTCACCACCATCTTCACCCACCGTCGGTTCAAATCAAAATTCTCTTCGTGATCAGAACTGTTGATTCTTTGGTTACGGACCTAAGGTCGCCAAGTTGAACGGTGTCGAAGCCCATAGACGAGCTGTGATCAAAGGTCGCAGTAACATTCTGGTGTTGATTGTATGTCAAGAGATCGAGACGATTACTCGACTGCAGCCTGTTTACACTTCCTCGTCTCATCGAATGACTTCCCTCTCCTCCAGAAGGTGGTGTCTTCAAGGAACAAGAAATATTATAGACCTGATGGGATTTCGTTCAAGATCCCAGTCTGCTGATGGCTGCTTCATGACAAGAGGTCGCTAGCCGAAGACGTTGACATGTTTGACATGTGAAGAAGAAAAGCCGGGGATTGGTCGCGGGCCTGAGTGGCCAGAAGTCTTGACCCGAGATGCAACCAGCCACCTGATTCTCCGAGGCAGTGTTGTTCATGTTGTCGAGGAGAAGGAGAACGCATAGAAACTGAAGTGATATCAGAACAAGTAGCGCATTGGTGGGAAGCAGTGGTTTCTTGAGAAGAAAGTGTTTGCGGTAGATGTTGATGGCAGTTGCTGACCACGGGCTGGCATGTCATGATGATCCGGAAGCGGAAGGGGCTCAGCCGCAAGAAAGTTGGTTCGTGTGGAGTCGAGATCGAGGAAGGAGCGATGAACGGTCCTGCTTTTCTCTTCCCTCCCCTAACCTCGACAACAACAGAAACACACTTGAGAGTCGCTGGACGGTATTCCAGCGATATTGCTTAGCCACCCAACCTTTGGACCAAATTGCTTTCCATTCATCTATGGGCTTCGACACTCAGACCGATCCCGTCCGTTTCTGCTGCCTCTCCAGCATCTCTGCCGCTACCGTGCCCGACACTGTCGCCGGTCTGTCGCGTACCGACTCGAGTTTCGCATCCTTGCTGTGGCCCGTGGTGCCAGGTCCGCCTTGACTAAAGGCGGACGTCTTCTTAGACAAGGGCTGAGACCCGCAAATCACATGCGCGTAATCGTTCTCACCCAACTCGACAACTCCTGACACGCTCTGGAACCGCCTACATTTCAGTTCAGATCGTATCAACTATCATACGTGTTTGCCCAAGTCGCAACTACCACCACCAACACCAACATGCCAGCCATGGACCTTGACCGTACCGACATGGCCGACACGACTGAGGACATCTCTCCCAGACGCACCTTCACCATGAGCCCACCAGGCACCGCAGCTGAACCCTTGTCAGCCATTCTCAAGAGCGACTTGATGAAGAACAAGAGAAAGAAGAAGAAGAAGGGCGGCATGGCTCCTGCTGCCCCCGCCCAGAATGTCGTTCGAGGTTTCGAGACACCCATAACCTCTGGAGGAGAAGAGTCGGACGTCTCGGCATGTCCATCACCACTCATGACTCCGCGTATGCGCGGTATGAACGGAGCAGCCAACAGCCCGAGACTAAGTGCCTCGAGTGGCTCTGGCATCAGTGCTCTCAAGATGCAGCTGGACGCCCTCAACATCAGCCGCCCTCCTTCTGCGCCCTCCATGACACGCGAGAACAGCACCACTTCCAACTTCGACAGCACTCCAACCATGTCCTCGGCCGCTAGCGACGTCGATGCAAAGGACTTAGAAACATACCAGATCGACCTCGAGCACGACTTTGCCAGCGCAGACGCCTGTTCTACCCCTAGACATGCCTTCCCTGTCGAAGGTGGCCTGCGTACTGAGTCTGTTTTGCGCAAGATGTCGTCCGACGACTTTGAGCCTCTCAAGTGCTTGGGCAAGGGAGCTTTTGGTACGGTTCATCTGGTCAAACAGCGTACCACTGGTCGCCTGTTCGCTCAGAAGCAGTTTCGCAAGGCTTCCTTGACTGTTCACAAGCGTCTCATCGAGCAAACTCGTACCGAGCGCAGCATCTTGGAGAGTGTCAATCGCCATCCCTTCGTCGTCAAGCTCTTCTACGCTTTCCAGGACCACGAAAGACTCTATCTGATCCTGGAGTATGCTCAAGGTGGTGAGCTTTTCACCCACTTGGCAATGGAGCGCATGTTTTCCGAAGAGGTTGCCTCATTCTACATGGCCGAGATGGTTCTTGCTCTTGAGCATCTACACCGCAATGTCCGCGTTGTATACCGTGATCTGAAGCCAGAGAATTGTCTACTCGACTCGGATGGTCATCTGCTTCTTACCGACTTTGGTCTGTCCAAGGTTGCTCTCGAAGATGACTCATGCAGCTCGTTCCTAGGCACTGTCGAATACATGGCACCCGAGGTAGTTCAAGGCACTGCGTACGGATTTGCTGTTGACTGGTGGTCGCTCGGTGCCATCGGTTTCGACTTACTGACAGGCTCACCTCCTTTTGGCGGCAACAACAACGCGAAGATTCAGCAGAACATCCTCAAGCAGAAGTTGCAGATGCCCTATTTCCTTGGTCCCGACTCGAAGGATCTGCTCACTCGTCTCTTGCGTAAGGAAACTAACAAGCGTCTCGGAGCAAACATGCCCAAGGATCTTGACATTATCAAGAAGCACCGTTTCTTCCGCAAGATTGACTGGAAGAAGCTCGCAAAACGCGAACTGGAACCTCCTATTCGACCTCTTATCACCGACCCGGAACTGGCTGAGAACTTCTCCAAGGAGTTCACGGACCTACCAATGTCTCCAGCGGATGAAAGAAAATCGACCATCATGCAGGATTCTACCATGACTGGTATGGAAATTGCATCGAGTACAAAGGAGCTCGAGTTTGGATCCAACCCGTTCGGTGGCTTCAGTTTTGTTGCCAGTCAAAGTCTGCTCGACAAGGTCGAGTTCATGTGAATATTGTCCAGCGACACGATGCGTGCCAGACAGAGAAGTGCAAACCACAAGATGAAGTTTGAGGCAATGTTTTTGTGTACATCAATAAAGATTGGTAGTTACACAGCGACCAAGCCAAGGAATCGCAGAGATAGAGGTTGCTGCAATACATTGATCCATACGGTTGATTTGTGTGTTTGCTGCTGTGTCACTATGCCCCTGATCATGGGATGAAGAATACACGAGCCGAGTGTCATTGCCAGTGATACCCCGCGTCAGTCTACCAATATGCTTCAATGCTGTCCAACATCACCCTTCGTGTCAAGATGATCCGACTCGTTAAGCACATGCAACATGCACACGCGGTGTACATGTGAGCAGCGACTATTGTTCTCTCGGAAATCGGCATCTCTGTAGTCCCCCGTGGTTCAGATACCGGGAGTGATCGATGAAAGAGCGATACAAAGCCCTTCGGACCATATGAAGGGCTCAAAGGACGAACGGCTCCAGCTACTCAAAGTCTGAGAAGGTTTGCTCGTCGGCAGGGAATCTGAAATCATCGATGATCATGAGCCACGGTTCGTGTGCAACGCATCCTCGGAGGTTAACACAAATGTTTAGATGACCTTTGAAGAGGAACGTGCCTTTCTCTAGTATCGTTCTAACGTCACATGCGTGTGTAGATACCAGGAACGAGATTGAAAATGTAATGGCTGCCTTTTGGTCTAGCGGTTTCTGATTTTGTTGTCGAGGCGAACCATGAGATGAGATTGGGAGGTTCACACAGACTGATGGACTTGCACGGCGATCTGAACGTGAAGAGGCGGTGTAATCTCGTCCAAGGCACATGTTCTCTGGCCATCAGCTGAAGATCTAACGCTGCAATGCAAGCGCATGAGCTCGATGATCACCGACATGCTTCGTCCGACTTGCAGCGATAGTGTATCTGCCTGCTGTCTGATACTGCACATCAAGAGTTTTGGGCGAAATTCCGAGATGCACATGATCCATCGAAAACTTGGATAAGCTTATAATTGGCTTGGATCGATCAGAGAGAGCAGGCGCGGCCTGCTTGATGCCGCACGGGATGAGCTTTGAAGTGATCATCAACATCACTGATGCTCTTTCCTTCCATTCTCAATGTTGATCAGGCGAAGCTTCTTTAACCAAGTGTCAACTTCGCGGCTTCGACTCAAGACCTCGATCACAGCCAAAACTTATTCATCAGACTCAGCCGCCGCCATCATTATTCTTGCTTGCTGTCTCTTGTCATAAGTCTCACTCAAGACTCACATTATCCGCATACCCATTTCAGATCGACATGCGTCTGTACAGGATTCTTGTCGGCGCTGTCGTGGTCTTCACATCGTCAGCAAACTCACACTTCCTGCCCGCTGCCCGAATTGAAAACGACACCCATACTGTCTCGCAAAAGAGGGCCCAAGCAATCAAAGAGGCTTTCGAGTTTGCTTGGTATGGTTACCAAACATTCGCGTTTCCTAACGATGAACTACATCCACTCAACAACTCGTTCTCCGATTCCAGAAATGGCTGGGGTGCTACTGCTGTTGATGCTCTAAGTACCGCTATCTTGATGGAGTCACAAGACGTGGTGACTACAATCCTGGAGTACATTCCCAGCATCAACTTCAACATCAGCAAAGGCAATCAACCTGTCAGCTTGTTCGAGACAACCATTCGCTATCTGGGCGGCATGCTTTCCGGCGTCGACCTATTGACTGGTGCCTACCAGCATTTGACAGAATCGCCAGATGATGTTACTGCTCTGAAACTGCAAGCTGTTAGTCTGGCTAACAAGATGAAGTTTGCATTCGACTCGCCAACAGGCATTCCTGCCAACAACCTCAACTTCAAGGGTGAGAACTATGATCCTTTCCAGCCGACCGGACTTGCTGTCGCTGGTACTCTAGTTCTCGAATGGACTCGCTTGTCAGACATGGTTAATGTGCCCGACTTCGCAAACCTGACTCAGCACGCCGAGAAGTACCTACTCCTGCCTACCTACAAGAACGCAACGATACAGCCACTGCCCGGTCTTCGCGGAACGAACATCGACCTTAGTACAGGTGCTTTCCTCGATGCAAAAGGTGGTTGGGGTGGAGGTGACGATTCATACTACGAATACCTGATCAAAATGTTCGTTTATGATCCCGTATACTTCTCCGACTACAAGGACGAATGGCTCCAAGCTGTGGAATCCTCAGCCACCAGCGAGATATCCTCACATCCCTACTCAAGGCCCGATCTGACCTTCCTGTCCAACTGGAATGGGCAAGATGCTATTCTTAGGTCAAGTCACCTCGCTTGCTTCGCTGGCGGTAATTGGATTCTTGGCGGACTGGTGTTGGGAAACCAGACTCTCATTGAATTGGGCCAGAATCTCACAGACAGCTGTGCCGAAACCTATACTGCTACTATCACGGGTATTGGCCCCGAGACTTGGATTTGGGAGGATGAGGATTTCTTCGATGGAGACGAATTCAGCGAGGATAGATCCATCAAGGAGAACGGCTTCACCATCACGGATCCTATATACGATCTGCGACCCGAAGTCCTTGAGTCGCTTTACTACGCCTACCGTGCCACAGGCGACAAGAAGTATCAAGATTGGTCGTGGAATGCTTTCAAAGCAATCAACACCACCTGTCGTACAGGATCTGGCTACTCGGCGATCTCGAATGTCAATGTCACGCATGGAGGGAACTTCTCCAATTTCCAAGAGAGTTTTATGTTTGCCGAGACATTCAAGTATGCTTGGTTGATACAGGCTGAGGACTCCAAGGTACATGTTGCGAAGATGGGAGAAGAGCAGACTTGGGTGTTCAACACGGAGGCTCATCCCTTCAGAGTCCGTTCTCAACAGGCTCAGCAGTGAATATCAATATTACGCGAGTGTGAAGAGGACATAGAGATGGAGACTATGTTTTTCGGTAGCTTGATGAGCTAGATAATCATTCTCATCGTTTTAAATTGTACACCGCTACTGTGCATAATGACACGTGAGCCTGCCCATATAACTTGAGGCTATCAGTGGCTGCAAGTTCAAACCGGGGAAGGACCGACCGTGCTATAACATAGCTACAGACTAGAAAAGTCTGTACCTGATCCACTGATGCGACCTCTTCTACCCGAGATTGTGTCACTCGATAAGTAAGTACTCTTGTGTGTTGCTCTTCAAAGTTTGATTCAGGTCGACGAAGCGATACAATTCTTGTAGATATGTAGTCATATTTCACGGTATGTCATTACTCTGAGCACAGTCAAGGGGCCTGTTGTATTCGATCTTGACAATTCATGATATGTAGTTGTAAAGATGTTTTAAATGTCCACCAAGTTTTCCTCCTACACAACCGTTCCGACTCTCCTCGCTTCCAACCCTTCAATCCCCACAACCGCAGCCTCAAAAATCACACAAAATATTTCAAAAAAATGCGCCATCTTCCGCTCTACATTTCTGTCTCTTCACAAAAAATCAACAAGTCTTGTATCCACTGCAAAAAGCAAAAAGCATCGACGCCTAAGAGATTCGAACTCTTGCTCCCGAAGGAAATGCCTTAGCAGGGCATCGCGTTAACCACTCCGCCAAAGCGCCTTTGATTCCGAAGAAGGAAATTCCCGAGATTGGTTGGATCTCGTTGGATAAGTAGAATGCAAGATTTTGCGTATATGACGCTGTTCACACATGGCAGGCTTGGCGGGAACGAGTACCTTGTGCAGTGTAGACTCGAGGCTATATCGAGTATTGGATCGTATATTTAGTCAATGGAAAAATGGATGGTAAAGCTTCGGATGAGGAGGGAGCGAATGACAAAGTTCGTGCAAGAAGTACGCCGAGGAAGGAAGAATTGTCAGGCGTGGCTTCCAAGATTGAGGCAAGACCGCGACATGTTCTTCTCGACTCAAGTTGATGGACCGTGTTGATCTACATGAAGACTCGACACTTGTGTTGCAATGGCAGCGCAGTACAAGGTAGGAAGAACGAAGTGAAGTCGGAAGTTATATACATTTCGACCTTTCTGTAGCAGTCGAAGCGGTCGGATGGGCCGACCGTAACAGAGGTCGAAAGAGACTATGTACTTTGAATGGTGCACGAGTTTGGTCCAAGCCCTCCTCTTATCGAGCACGATATAACTAGCTAGCTGACTCGTGGATCGTGTGCTCAATGTCCAGCCTTGTTGCCGCTATTTTGACGAGGCACCGGTAGTGTTGAAGCTTCTTCTTTTGTCGAGCGAGCGAACATGCATGGGTTTCAGCCTCTGAGTATCGCAAGCTCCATTGGTGACGAGGACGCGACGAACGATAACACAACCCAAGCTGCGAGCGATGTTTGGTCATCAAGACTTGCATACGGTCTCGCAACAGCGACCACCATGGTCGAAAAGCCGGGTCTCGGCCACGACAGTCGCGGCAACCCAAAGGTGTGTAACCACAACAGCGGCACAGTCGCCTCACGATTGTATGTCAAAGGCCAGAGTCAAGCTTTCAAAAAAATTTCAAAGCTTGCAGCGATATCTTCATGGTATTCATAGACATGTCCTTCGTGAATTGTGGTTTCTTCTTCATCCTGACGATCGTCTCCCACCTCAGCCTTACCCCAGGTCTAGCAGCTAGTCATCTTGTCTTGTTCGCTGTGATCCACTCGACTGAGCACAAGGTCTTGACGGATGTTGTGGAACCGTTGATGAGTGGTCAGGACTAATCAGATGCAGGCGCGTTGACAGGGTCTTCGGAGGCGGGCTCACGGTCCGACTGTCGGCCCGCAGAATGTTGTCGTGGTCGCTCCTACAAGCCACCAGGCGTGCAACCTTCTTCCCAACTACACGTTGATGTTCGATCAAGTCGACGGCATACACCATGGTGTCGTAGACCGTGTGTACAAGATGCCTCTTCTGCCATCGACGAGCCGGCGAGGTAACGTAACGCTGGTACAAGGATGATGTCGTTGACGCTCCCCCACGAGCGTCTAGACCGCGTCTTTGTTCCAGGGCGACCATAGTGTTGCGTATATGTATGTCCTTGTATGTGCTTATATCTTCTTGCTTTTTCTCTTCTCTTCTACATGGAACCGTACTTGATCTGGAGAACAGTACATGCATCGGGTATATGCTTCCGAATGACAGGGCCAACAGTCCAGTTGCCGAGATCCACCAAGTGCTGGACGAAGGGTGCTGAGAGGGTCAATCTAGCGTTGGCATCGTAGCACATGGCATCTTGGTCGCTGCCAGGCCAATTGCAATCGAGGGTTGTCGCAGCCTCGGAGTACCAATACAATGGTTGGCATTGTAGGTCGACACGCTGAATGACGGTGTCTCTTAATCTTGGCCAGATCTGGAAATCGATATATACAGGGTGTGGGACGAACATCTGGTAGGGTGTCGGTCTGTACCAGTCTGGAATGGCGAGATAGGTTGCTGGCGTCGGGTGAATCATCCATCGCATCAGAAGCCAATGAAGCCACATAACGGCCATGCGACACGATAGCGTCGGTATGCCAAAGCTATTGGCATGTCTTGCGGTCCACTGAGAGAGAAACGAAGACCTCTGGTAGGCAGCCTCATTCACGAGGGCTTCAATGTCTGGAAGGAGACCGAACACACGATCTGGAGCAACACCCGAGCTGATGAGCCTTTTCGCCTCGTTGATGAAGTCAACGTACACGGCAGACATCATGTCGAGATCATCGTTGAGGTACGTCGACGTGACTGCCCATGCGGGCGCTGTCAGGTCCACACCAAGGATCTGAGGATTCAGAGGCTGCGACAAGGGCGCGGCCCCGACTGGACTGAACAAATTCGACGATATCGTGACACTGTCGCCACCAGAACGAGCCTTGTTGAGTAGTTCTCGTCGAGCTCTGTACCCGTCGAAGGCGTTTGCATGCCCATTTGGCGCGCTCGAGCTTGGGCCTGAACTCGATTCTGGTCTGGACGAGGCCAGTGTGGGATCGATCCATAGCTTCTTGTGGTTGCTTCTGAGGTAGGTCAGGTCCGGAGCATTGCCATCGAGATTTGGCGGCGACTCTTGGTTGGGACTCCTCATGTTCGAGTATGACTCGTCTCTGAACAAGAGGTGCTGAGAGTCAACTTGGACAAACAAGGAAAGAGCCCACGGAGAACCCGAGTTCTGTCGCGATGCACTTGCTTCTCGATTGACCCCATCGACCAAGCCAGGACTGCTGATGCTAACACTGACACTTCGCTCCTTCGGCGATGACTCGTACAGGGAGGTGTTGGTGAGCAGAGATGGACCTGCTGGGTTATGAGCAGGTCCAATGCCAAATGTCGACACACTTTGAAGTGTCGGCATCGCTCTGTTTGAATGTCAGCCAAAACTTGCGGATCCTACAACGACACACATGAAACATACTGCTCCGTTCCCTGTTCAAATTCGCCCATGTCTGAGAGGCCGTCGGCCATGTCGGCGCCAAGGATTCCGTTGACGGTATCCCCAAGCCTAAGCTGAGCGAGGATTGCACTGGCTTCGTTGTCGGTGCTATATCTCAATTTGTTGACAAACAACTCAAGATTCCGCACTCTCACCGACAACGACGAGACCTTTTGTTTCAGGTCTTCGGTTCGTGTCGCGCCTTCAACGACATCATACATGCAAGACAACCCTCGGGTCTGGCACGCTGAACATGATGGCCGCTCGCCATTGCACTGTAGTTGACACCTATCAGTAAGTGCTGCAAAACAAAAGCAAATCTGTTGGGCGAGGGACGGGTTGGTAATTACCTTGCGCTTCCGTTTGCGACAGTCAACACAGGCGACGGCGGTCAGCTTCCTGGGCACAGCTTGCTGACCACCGGACTGACCAGGCGTTTCCCCATCGACAACGATAGCTTTGCCACGTTGCTTATCCCTGTCCTGAGGCATTGGATGGTGATGGTACAACATGGACTATCCAGGAGAAACCGAACGCTTGCTTTGAGACCCGGCTTTCTGCCACGGAGTTGGCCCCGCGACACGTATATCTTGCTGAATGTGTCAGAGCTTGGCTTTTGAAGCGTCAGCGACGCGACATTTGAGGCCTGAGAAGACGCCTGGAGTCTGGTCGTTACAAAATGGAGCCTCTCGAGATGATTGGGGAAGGATTTGAGCGTACTGCGACAGATGAATCGAGCTGGGAGGGCTGGAACTCGAGTATGTATACAACAACGTGTAATTTGGCAAGAATAACTCAAGAACGGAGAATAACGGACATGGAAGGATAAAAGGTCCATCGAGGGCAGGCGCGGAGAACCGTACGAATAGCTAGGGCCCATTGAAAAAACATCGACAATCCTGCAGAGAAGGCGAATTCGAGTCTGACGATACCTAGGTCATGGCGTATCTGCGCAGGGGTAGACGAACAGGTTACATGGCAGGCACGAACGAGAAGACAGTCGTCTGGAAGCACATCGCGTGGATTTGGGCCAAGCAGGCAGGCAAGATGGTGAAGTCGTCGGGAGGATTTCCGCAACTCATCGGATGCCCTACCTGCTCCCCGTCGATCGCTTCAGTCTTATGATCATCCAAGCGCCTGCTGCAAATCCAAGAAGGTGGATTCCTGCATACGACCTCGTTCGAAATCCGAGAGTGATCATTGTGAATCGTCGGCGAGTCTCAAACGGTTTGTCAACAACATCCATGAATGCTCGCTCGACTTCAGCTATCACATAGCGAGAGAAGAGCAACGGTCCGCTCTAGTGAGCACTGAGCATGAAAAGTCCGGCTAGCAGATGTTAGAGGGAGGTGAGGGTTGCAACTAGACTGAAAGAAGCTTCGTAGGTGCACGGCAGAGAGTCTGGATGGTTTGATATGACACACATCGAGGTTTGAGAATTCGACGACCTCGGTCTGTCCAAAGTCGCAAAGTCTTTTCATGACTAGGCGAGCGGAGGGCCCTTGCGATGGCATGAGATCTTGCATTTGAATCTGGATGGCTGTGTATTGTCACGACTATCTGTTTGTAAGGACCAATGGTCCGTATATATACTACATCCATCAATACAAATACGTCCGCAACAAGTTATTCTCCAGGATATACAGCGAAATTAAATGAACATGGCATGTTGCTCTCGTAAAGTGTTTCGTTGACAAGCAGGTCAGATCAAGAACATGCTCGGAGTCCGCGCCTTCTCCGCGCTCATGACATGACCTCATCGTCACATGAATTTACATCTTCGACTTTCATCCGAACTCTTTCCTCTCAATAACCTAACTATCACCGTGGCCATATGTCAGCTGGTGATTTCAGAACAATGGTGCAGCAGTATGCCCACGAAGAGCCGGGTGTCTCTGCGACCGCTGTAACGCCAACGCGCGTTCTGCGGCCACGAGCACGCCCGTCATCGGTGGCGATAGACACGCAGCGAGTCGACCATCGTAATCACCCCACCGAGGACTCAAAGCCTCCATCCACAGCGAGATCATCCAAGAAGCGCAAGGCGCCAAGCAAGTATGCGCCTCCATCAAAGTATCAACACCTTAGCCCTCTTACCGACATCCTCGCTCCGAACCTGATTGCCGTTTTCGTCGGCACCAACCCTGGCATACGCACTGCCGCTCGAGGACATGCCTACGCACATCCTTCCAATCAATTCTGGAAACTGCTTCACTCGAGCGGCTGCACTGATGAACGACTACGCCCGGAGCAAGATGTCGAATTGCCTGCCCGTTACCTCCTTGGCAATACGAATATTGTAGAGCGACCCACCAAAGACGCTGCCGAACTCAGCAAGGCTGAGATGACTGATGGTGCTCCCGTTCTGCATGAGAAGTGCCGTACATGGCGTCCGGAATGTGTTTGCATCGTCGGTAAGGGTATCTGGGAGGCCATCTTCCGTCATCATCATGGGAAGAACCCCAGTAAAGCCGAGTTTCATTGGGGCTGGCAGGATGAAGACGAAAATATGGGCCGTATTGCTGCTGTTGGAGAAGACGGTTATCAGGGTGCTAGGGTCTTTGTCACAACTAGTACGAGTGGCCTTGCCGCCAGTCTGAAGCCTGCGGAGAAGGAAGCTATCTGGAAACCATTTGGAGAATGGTGCAAGGAGAGAAGAGTCTCTCGAAACTGGCCACCATCTGAATCTGAGGGTCAAATGCCAATCTGATCAGAAATTCCATGTCTGGCAAACGATTTGCAGCCTGCACGTGCCTCGCTTCATGCCTATGGCCAATTGGACGCCCTGACATCCATTCAGAGGGTTCTATCCACTTTTTGATAGCGTCGTTTTCGGCCACGTTTTCCACTCGATCATGGTGAATATACCTTTTGCGAGCCAATCAGCTGGCTTCGGACCCAACTCCCGAGCTCACCAGAAGACCGCCTAGCCGCGCGGTCTATAAGCAGGCCCTGGACTCTCATGCACGCTTACACGGCACGAATTCGAAGTTGAACCTCGGACTTCATCCCGTATCACGAGTATGACCCGAGTTCGGAGACGGCTGCCTCACCGTCGTGGTATATACATGCCGGACAACTCAAAAGCTTTATCCGATGGCCATACTAATCCTCGATGCTACCCCCGTTCGGTGCTTCCCAATCGAACTGTGGCAGTGAGGAACGCCTTTTGAGATCGCCATGCCATATATCGACGCTTGTAGGACATAACATGTTGCTGGAGTGAGGCGATAACTCGGCCAGCCATCAGATCATGTCAGCAGCTGCTATCTGCGCACAGCACATGATCCTCCTGATCAGATTACAGACAGTTCCGTTCATGACGTCCTGAATCTGTTTGAGAGGGGGTCGCACATCTTGAACTTCAAAATCAGGTTATCCCGTCCGTTGATGGGGCTGGTTCTTGAGAGATGCTGTCCGAAATGGGAACGTCCCGTTGGTAATGTGCTAACACGCCAACTTGTCGTATATTTCCCTCGTCAGGTCAGATCTGACTCGTACTGCAAAGATCAAGAAGAGCAACACGCTCGTACAGATCTCGTTCTCTGTGATCTGTGATCTGCAAGCAAACCATGTGTCAACGAGTTCCGTTAGGTTGATCCACGACTCTGCATCACTCGCAAAGCGTGAGATGTGTTTAACGGCTGAATATTGTCCGCTTTCCTGCAGATGGTGACCAAGAATGACATACACAAGCGCCGTGTTGCCGCCTTCCCGGTGATATTACTGTTTCGCCCTAGTACGAGCAGCCGCAAAGGGGTTTGTTACGGTCACAATTTAATGGCCAAACTTTGTTGGCATACTGCAACTTATGGCATGCTTGTCTCTTGCTCTCTGAGGACCATCTCTGTATTATGAACTCCTTGGTATGCATCTTGTACAGGCGTCTTACGCTCAGCGCTGTCGATGTGGCTCTCTCTGTTTGACTCACAGCACATGTGTCGAAGCGCAAATGAGGATAGGCTTCGCTCCCACTTCAGTCATGAGGACAGATAGGGCACGGATGTCAAACGACTGTGACAGACGACCTTGATTTACGCTATGAACCAATTTGATGGCCATGTGCCTGTGGAAAGCAATCTCATCCCTAACTTCGACACGTCAATCACAGAAATGGAAACAACGATCCAGTCCCAGCATTCAGCGTCTAGCAGGATTGCGAGGGTAGTCCTCGCACCCACAATTACATGTAGGGAAACAAGATCCAGATGTCCATGGAGTACGACTGACAGCAAGCCCTGGTGATGGATCGCAAGTCGTCAACGCCCGTGGACACCTCTGACTGCAGACCAACTGCTATGACTCGCAGAAGTAACCAAATCTCTGACTCTGACACTTTGTCTACACAGAATAGGAAGTACCGACCCAATCCCAGCGCTACAGACCAACCTCGGACCCTACTGTACCCTCGTACCGGCTGCAGAAAGAGAAGACACAATCGTGTATCCCAGGGCCCAACAACGGTCTGGTCTCGCTGCCATAGGAGACAAGAAACAAGGAACAGCATCCCCCGCTCCATGCGCCAGCCGCCCTGTCCGACTCCCATGCATATCCGATTACCACTTTTCGCACTTGTGATCTGGCTCAAGATGTGCTGGATCAAAGATACAAAAACAGAGACAGAGGACCATACACACAAGTGAAGATACACTTATAAACAGACGAAGTTTGACAGCATACAAAAGACAGAAATGAGAGGGCACCCCGTATCACTTCCATCTCTTCGCCTATCGCAGATCGATTAACTGCAGTCTTCAATCGTAACCTTCGGCAAATGTAATTGGCTCATTGCTACAAGATATCAACAGACGACTGCGATCGCGCCTTCCTCCAGCTGTACTTGGCGACTACAATACATGCTGGATCTCCCCCACTTGCACTTATTGCCCCAAGATACGCTGGATCAAAAAATAGTTTGCACCGAAAAACTCAAGGTATACAAATAAACCGAGTCGCGAGACTTGGAACACCGCTTGTTCAACTCACGTGCCGTGCAGAAAGAGCAAGCAAGCGAGCGACCTTCACGACAAGGGGTCATCGACCAAATCTTTTCCTCGAAGTCTCCAGCAACGCTCTCGCATTGTCGCCTCAAGAAGCAAGAGGCATTGTCGTATCGCTGCCCTAAAAAGCAATGAACGTCACCGATCGCTCTTTTCACCCTACACACATCGACTTGAAGACATGCTCAATCGGACACGCAAACACAGACACACGCACGCACAGAAGCAGATATTCGTACAAACGCAAACGAAGACACATGCACACAACCAAAGATCCACAACGTACAAAAGACAGAGTATGGACAGCTCAGACACAAGACTGTCATATTCTCAATGTCCATCCGGTCGAGCCAGGACAAACACAAGGGTTCACAACTCGGTTCAGGTTCAAGGAAAAGAGAGTCAAGCATGGAAACAAAAAAGACATACTCTATACGCACAAAACAAAGATCCCCAATACAACCACAAAATACAGACTTGAGAAACTTGTGACTTCGCTATCTCAGTGCCATAGGATCGAGCAAAAGAGTAAGTATGCTCGTCCTGCACGCCACGCGTTAGAGTGAAAGAAGCAACAGCATGGAACCAACTCGACTTCAAGTGAAGTCTAAAACGACACAAAAGACAACAAAGTCTCAGAAAAGGACAGCAAAGACACGACCAAAAATCGCCCCGAGATTGAGTTGTAGAACCAAGAACAAGACATTGTATCCAACAAAGATGTTGCCAAATAGTAGTGAATGAAACAACCTTGGAGTAAGCTGTGACAGAATATTGCAAAAGATGATGATTAATACATTGTACTCATTACATTCTTTTCGAACGGACCAAACGCGTGTTCCCCTTGTTATATTATTTTCTTCATCTATACGTATCGCAAACAATGCTTTTATCTTTGGCCGATGACCTTCTATGCGTGGTGGGTAGATGTAGCAACCTTCTTGCTCTCGGACTTCCCAGTCGACACAGCCTTCTTGGTACTGCTGACTTTCTTGGTGCTGCTACTCTTCTTCGAGCTGCTGCTCTTCTTTGTGGACTGAGGCTTAGGTGCAGGCTTCTTGGAGCTGGACTTTGGCTTTGTGGTGGTCTTGAAAGTTGAAGCGGGTGCCTTGGCGGAAGCAGATGCCTTCTTGGAGGAGACCTTGGAGGACACTGAGACCTTCTTTGATGACACGGAAGCCTTGATGGATGACACCTTGGAAGAGACGGATGCCTTTTTGGACGAGACCTTGCTCGAAACGGAGGACTTCTGGGGGCCCTTGGATGAGACAGAGGGTTTGTGCGAGACCGAAGCCTTGGTGGAAGAGGCCTTCACCGAGACCTTGGAGGATGAAGAGATCTTCTTGGAGGAGACCTTGGCTGAATCAGAACTCTTCTTCGACGAGACTGATGCCTTGATAGAAGACACCTTGGACGAAACTGATGCCTTCTTGGAGGAGACGGAGGGCTTAGGGCCGACCTTGGTAGAGACCGATACGGCTGAGCTGTGGCTCGTTGCAACACCAGAAGATTTGGCCGAAGAGCTGATGATTGTAGCAGCCATCGAGGGGCTAAGGGTAGATGATGCAGACATGGTGTTGTTCATGGCAACCCTGTCTTGGATTAGTTTGATTCTTCATCTCAGGATGAGAACAACGTACATGGGTGCATTGATGGGTTTACCAGCAGCCTTCATCTGAGCCCTAGCCTGGGCTTGACCCTGGCCGGAACCAGGCATGGCAGCATAATCATCGGTCTTAGGTGCAGCGTGTGCCAGAACGGCAAGGATGGGGAGAAGTAGAGTGGCAGCGTGCATGTTTATTAGGTATTAGTGGTAGGAAGTTGAGGTGAGAAGAGGAGTGATGATCGGCAGATAGCAGCACAGAAAGCGAGAGGAGAGAATGTGGATGTTTCGATGCAGAGAAAGCAGACGAAAGACTCTTATACCATTACTGTTATGGAAGCCGAGTAGGAAAGAAGCAGAAGTGTCTCAAGCGGGAACTATGATATATCGAAAGTTGAACGGTCGTAACGGACTCGGCATTGCTAGGGGCACGGGGTATTTCGGTATTAACGACAAGAAGAAGACAAGCAGACTGATCTCTTGTTGGTGGCAAGTGTTTTAGGAAGATAATGCTCGAACCACTAATAGAGGTATGGCAAGCTATTGAGGACGGACGCGGCGCACAGTGAGTTATGCGTAGGCAGACGACAAGCAATAGCTGGACAGGCTGAGGATTAGCATTGGGTGAGCAACGGTCAGCGGTTTCCCGTTCAAATCATGGAGAGTGGTACTGCCGAAGAAGGGTTCCAGAACAACGAAAACGAACACCGAGCCATCTTCTTACATGAATGCAAATCGTCTGAGTGATGCATACGATTGACCGTTCAATAGGCGAGGCATGCGGTGGGACGAGGATGGCGGCAGCGACCGGGCAGAAAATGTCCTGAAGAGCAAGCGATCGAACAAGGCGACGTCCACGTCGATATGGTGCATCCAATGCAGTTTGTCCAAAGGGCGCGAAGCAGAGAGAGGCGCTCAATATCGGGGAAAAAGAACGAGTCATGGAAACCCAAGAGTCATGGTGAGCATCGAAAGGGGTCAAAGCACCAATACCACTGGTATGTACCGACAAATCCCTCACTGGCAGTGACTGAAAGCGAGATAGGCTTGACACATTGT
>Ga0268251_10000164_pt1 | contig 25794 bp, 20 predicted proteins | sample AgamicAsMae_FD_200527 | JGI IMG/M metagenome (GOLD analysis project Ga0268251, IMG submission 200527) | Agave microbial communities from Guanajuato, Mexico - As.Ma.e (v2) (version 2) | ecosystem: Host-associated > Plants > Phyllosphere > Phylloplane/Leaf | place: Guanajuato, Mexico | collected...
GACAGATTGTGAGCATTGTGAATATGTTATACATGCTTGATGTGTTCGACGTGCTCAACGCATCGAATACCAAATGTTTCTCTGGCTTCACTGGGAAATTCTTCCACGCGGGAGGGATGTAGTCTACCATCGAGCAATAGCTCCAACCGGCTGTGTATCATGTAATAACCGATCAATATTAGCAGGCTGCAAATAACTGAATAGTTTAGACGGTATCTCATGGAGCTATTGAAGGTTGATGCTAGAGTCAGGGTGGCCCTGCCGACATGAGATGGGTTGAGCACAACTCAGCTCAAGATATTTCCTGCCAGAACGCGCTCACTCCATCACAACGCACACAAACGATGAACAACCTACGGAACAGCTTGAAGCGGAGTCTGCGATCCGTTCGCCAAACAAGAAATGTATCAACATCCAACCCGAATCCCAATGCAGCGCCATCCATGCTCCGCAAATACCGCGGCGTCATACTGTGGACATCAGTCGGCCTGGCAGTAGGCGGCACAACCGGCACAATGGTCTCGCACACGATTGCCCCTCCACCGCATCCGCTACCGGGCACACATGAAGACGGAATCCTTATGCATGACCTCAACACCCGTATCGACTCCGAGTTCAAAGTCAAGGTGCTGCGAGGAAAGTGCACAGCCGTGGCGGCGAGCTTGCGCGGCGATGAAGGCGTATGGCGCGAACTGGATCCCAAGACCTTGGACGGCTCGCTCGTGAAAGATTCTTTGGCCGGTGCACGTTCGCTGGGTGTCCAACGCGTCTTTTGGAATGAGAAGGAGCATGAGTTGGTTGCTGTGGTCTGGTTTGGGGGTGCCATGTCTGGATGGCCTGGCGTTACACACGGTGGAGGTATTGCGACTGTCCTCGCAGACAAGATGACATTGGCTGCTCGTCTCGCAAAAGGCATTGCTCCTGCCCAGGACTCTTCTCATGGTCCCTCGGAGCCGACGCGTCTGGACTTGACATACAAGAAGCCTACATATGCTAATGCCTTTTACGTCGTGCGTGCAGTGCCCAGGTACGGCGCCTTCGAGACACTATCGCCCAACGACTTGGAGGTTGATGCTCAGCTCGAGACTTTGGACGGCACCGTATGTGTGCAGGTCAAGGGTGTTGTCCCTGTCTCCGAGGGGAACAGTACCGTCAAATCTTCTATCCAGAGCCTGACTCCAGCAAAGTCGTGGCTAGGCTGGACCTCTCGCTCAGACACATGAGCACAAGTATAAGAATCAGAGCAATACCAAATCTAAGACGAGACTCAGCACTCTGATGTAACACATCTGGACCCCGATTACTACAGTCGATTCGGAAATGCGCTTCGTTTCGGCGTTTACAACTTCGATTTGTATTGTAAGTCGACTGTAGCAGTGGAGATTGGCTCTCGGTGATCTGTGGCTGAGTACATGGAACCAACCCCATCATGGCTTGATCGCGGAGACCAAGGCATTATAGAGGATCGGAAAAAATTGGTATGGTAGAAGGGAAGAAAAAACCCCTAAATGCAGCCTTCCACCCACTTCAGAACGCCCCATTACCTCATAGTTAATCCAGATAAAAAATACTCCGTTGAAAACCCAGGACCCGTGTCGCATTATTGTACATAATATGCATGTACTGTAAGACCGATTTCGGCGTCAATCATGCAATCATCCACCTAGATAATAATGTTAGCCAAGCGAATCATCATCCTTGTATTGTTTTGAACGTACCATGCGCCTCCAACGAGAGCCACAAGAATCAGCGCTTTGAGACGACATTAGCATTTTCACGTGGAGCTTCGAATATTCCGTGGACTAACCTGTAATGATACCAGCACCAGCCCTGTCGCTCGTTTCGATGGCTGCAGGCATAGCAATCGGATTCGAGTCACCTCCGCTTCCAGCACTAGAGGAATCTGGTCAGCTGCCAGCAACTATTTCTGATAATTGTTACTTACTTGGGATTGCCTTGCGAGGTTCCACCAGTGGAATTGGACACAGGCCCTTGAACCTAGGGGATGTTAGCACGCGAATCTCGATAGACGTGTGAACCGAGGACGTACTCTGTCAATGAGGTTGGACTGAATGACCTCAAGAGCGGACATTTGCTGGCCAACACCAGTAGCGCCATCCCAGACCCCGTTGTTCCACCAGCGGGTCCCGCACGTCGTGCCATCGTCTCCACCACTGCAAGATAGAGCCGCAGCTTGGGCGGATGCCGCGAGATAAGGCTTGATCTCATCGTAGAGCCATGGTGCTACCTTGGTAGAAGCGGCCATCCAGCGTGACAAGTAGGCTTTGAAACTGCTCACGGTCAATACATGTAACACACAGAGACGACAAAGACGGGTCTTACCTGAGTTGATCGACGTTGCAGTTGTTGTTCGGTTCACAGGCTACCTCGAACATGATCTGTCCAGCAGCCTGACCACCCTGGCTGGTGAAGAAGACATGGGTTGCGTTCCAGATGCCAAGAGTGCGCTCTCTCCAGAGATCGCTTTGAGTAACATTCCACATGGTGGCAGCTCCTAGAAGGAAAACACCGGCGTTGTAAGACCATTGGATGTGGTTGAGCTCAGTGCAGTTGATCGTATCGTCGCTACCATCGTAGAAATAGTAGTCATCGCTCATCAGACCGACTGCGTGAGTCCACTCGAAAGTCTTCTCGGCCCACTCAGCATATGTCTGGTTACCGGTGTAAGCAGCGAGACGTGCAGCGATGTTGAAGAAAGCGCCGTTGGAGATGGTGTTCTTGTAGTCGTACCCGTTGTTGAAGGTAAAGATCTGCCACCTCAAACCTCCGCCACATGTCGAGGGATCCCAACGCAAAGCTTGACTATTAAAGACGGCCTGAGCAAGAGCAAGCCATTGAGGCTGGTCGGAAGGGGGATTCGGAAACTTGAGCTCGGCTGCAGACATGGCAGCCATTCCCCAGAAGGCTTGATCATCGTTACCAAGCGACTTGCTCTGGTTGCTGGGCATGTAGTTGTCCTTGTCACCGACCTGGAAGAGCAGAGCCTGAGTAGTGACATCGTTGTAGCTCGTGTCGCCAGTGTAGTACCAGTAGTCGATCAAAGAGCCGAACATGGCGCCTGCTTCCCACCAGTAGTATGGACCGGGAAGCAATCCAGGAATGCCACCAGTGACGTTTCCAGAATAGAATTTCATCATTCCGTTAGCAATGGTAGAGGCGGCTGACTTGATTGAGTCTGTCGCGGTTAGTAAATTCGTGAGTGCACGACGGCTATGAGTGCTCACCCTCGCTAGTCAGATCGACGGTGATGGCGGCACATGGCAGTATTGCGAAGGCGGCGCAAGATAGGCCGGACAGTATGGATGAAGGACGCATGGTGGTTGTTGCAGTAATGTGTAGTATGCAGATAGATTAGACTCGGCACGCGCCGTGGGCAGGCGGCTGAAGATGAAGCTGATGTGGGTGATGAATGTTGGGTATAGTGCCAATGATGGAGGACAAAGTTGTTGCAGCACGACAAGAGAATCAACTAGACTAGTATCCGGGGCATCCAATAACGTTTAACCAAGCTTGCGATGGGGTTGGGGATTTGGATGGTGACGTCGATCGAAGAGAGGGAGAGCTGAGGGCGGCAAACGCTGGGAGGCGCACCACGGTACGGCAGATGGCCCGGTCGAGAGCGGAGAGAGGACTGATCCCACGGAGGCAAGAGAAATGGATGGTTAGCGAGAGTGGTGTCGTTGGTGAGTATGATGGCGGAGAAGAAGGAAAGGAAACAAAGCAGCATGCACATGAGCATGAGCGTGATGCATCTATTAGTCTAGCAATCACGCGGCGCACGGATGGAGATGGCTTTTCTGGGCGCCGATTGCCAAAACCCCACGCTGGACAGGCCGCTCTCCACACTCTACTGACAGATCGACCACCATGTCCGTCATTTGTGCATTCTGTCTTCTGCGTCAGGCCAGACCATCCATTCAATTCAGCTTGAACCAGCTGTCGAATTCCACTGCAAATGCTTCGCACATCTGCATACTGTATTTCCGAATTCCATGATTCCTGGGAGCGCCAAACATGGACGCGTATGGACCCAAGGCTCTTACGAGAGGATTGCAGGTGGCGCCGAGGCTGACAAGAAGAATTTTGGTAGAAGCCAAGCACCCGGCACCTTCAACACAAAGAGTTTTCGTGTCATTTGCTGTTGCCAATGCCCGACGCAATCCGCGACTCGCAATTCATAGAGGCAGTGCACATATCCCCCTGAGACTCATATTGGACAGAAGATCCAAGGACTGTTTTGACGTTCAACTGTGTTGAGACAGCAACCAGTAATGGCACGTGATGTACCCAAGCCTGCCGGGATCTTGTTGCAACCGTGAGCCGGTTACGGCATTTCTTACCGTGGTGGTTGTTGTTGCCGTCAGCGGCTTGTCTCTTTACAACATGAGCAAAGAAGCACATAGAAGACGAGAAAGCGCCCTGATTGCTTCAAGCCGACAATTGAATGGTGATTGATGCATGTCATTGGATGATGGGTGCGGCCTGGAGTGGAACAAAGCACAGAACTGTTCAAAGGACTGGAAATCAATAGCAGACGACGTTGGGCGTCGAGCCATGAGCAGGGTAGAGGGAGATGCGAGCTGAGCTGCGAGCTGAATAGATAGAGAGGAGCAAGGTAGTGGCAGGACGTGTAGACAGAAATAGTAGGGTGGAATTGGAGGGCGCTGTGTCCGAGGCGTGGTACTAGGCAGCGAGATTGTTCGATGGTCCGACGGGTTTTGGCTTTGGTTTTGTCGTCGTTGGACCGCACAGCCACATCGTGATCGCGGCGGTTTGAGCTTCTGTCAACCTCCGCCGACCGACTCTCGTCTCTCTCTCGTCACAACCTCAATAACCACTTCTTTGCACTTCCACAACTTCGCTCCACAGGACCCTGATATCTGCTGCCTGCGCTCTCGCTTCGTTTCCTACAAGTCAGCCAACACCACCTCGCCGCCAACTACACCCCCTACGTCGCCACAATGTCTGAGCAGCCTTACGATCCCTACATTCCCTCTGGCCAGACCGGCGGCGCCAGCAGAGATGGCAACCAGCGTACCGCTGCCCTCCAAGCCGTACGTCGCCCATGACTTTCCATCCCACGCGTGCGCTCAGCGACTGACTGTTTACGCAGGAAATCGACTCGACCGTCAATGTCATGCGCAACAACATCAACAAGGTCTCGGAGCGCGGCGAGCGCCTCGACAGTCTGCAGGACAAGACCGATAACCTGGCCGTCTCGGCGCAGGGCTTCAGACGCGGCGCCAACAGAGTCAGAAAGCAGATGTGGTGGAAGGACATGAAGATGAGAATGTGCCTGATTGTCGGCATCATCCTCTTGCTCGTCATCATCATCGTCCCCAGTGGTGTGTTTTCTTTGCCCTCCCTCTCTGCCTTGTACAATTTCCGACTAACACGAAACAGTCGTCGCAACAAAACATCACTAGAGCGACCCGTCCTCGACACGTTTTGATGAAATGATCCTCCAAGTCTGCGAAGCCTCTGATTGAGAGGCTTGCCTATTATACCACCCTGCCACGATTCCCTCGTCTGTTCGAATCCACTCCGATACCACGACATGCCCTGACTGCACTTAACGAATTGGCGCATCAAGGAGCATCTGCTGATCTGTTTCTTGACTTTACGATTGTTTTCCTGCCTCTGCACTAGCCATGGGCCTTTATACGTGTAGTAATATGATTGTTTTTCTTATTCACTTCTCCCGTCTCTCTGCCATAAAACTCGACGTTTCAAAGTGATCACGAGCTTCCTTGTAGAGCGCTGATGTATTGCTTCCAGGAGATACTTCTTCCCCATGTGCTAAATGCTGCCACTACCACTCCCTCTCACATCAACAATCAGGCGGAGCTGAAGCCATCAAAATGCACAGTTCTTTGAGTAGGTAGGAAGCATTTATTGAGAGTCGCGATGACGGCGGATCTCTATGGCCCTTGCTACAATCAACAGATTCTAGCACATTGGGAGGTGACTTAGACTTGGCTGTGAATCAGTGTGTCTTCTGAGGCTTCACTTCACGCACTTGCAGTGAACTAGCACTCAAAAGTCTAGAAGTCTTCGGACTGACTTAGTCTTTACTCCTTCATCCTCCCTCGGAGACATTACTTCAGATCTTTCTTCCACTTCACACCTTCAGCCATCTGCTCTCGGACAGACTCCCAGGTATCATCAGCACCACAACCATCCGCTGATTTCTTTTCTTCACCTTACCTCTTTTGGTGAACGGACCTCTCAGGAAGACGCAGTCTCTTCTTTCTATCCGTCTACACCTACAACCATCTGTGTTGCTGACATCAGTTTCGTCTCTGTCTCTTCGTACCGTCAACACTCTAGTCATCATGGTGACTTCGCTCATGTCAACCGAAGCGTGGTTACGAAGTCTAGACCGTAGGTTATCCAGAGCACGAAGGGACCACCGGAAGTTACGACTCAAGTACATCAAAAAGCTGGGAAAGACGAAGCACGTCCTCGGTCTTAGGATCAAAAGAAAGCTCGAGCGCAATCAAGAACTCTCAGAAAGCGAGCGCGCGTACGTCCTGAGACCACCCAGAGGAGAGCACACGGATTACACTTTGAGCCAGACCAAACACGGTCTTCTAAGTGCAAGCAAGATTTCCGAACTTGAGAGTACGTTCGGACTGCTATGTTTTGAGACGGCAATGTTGACGAAAATACCAGGACACAGCCAGAAGTCTCCAACCATCATGTTTAGATCCACTACCCTTACTGGCCCAAAACACACAAATGGCTTCACTACTCCATACTTGTTCATCCCAAGCGCCCATCTCATGAGAGACCGAAGCAATCGGCGAGGTATCAATGACACCTCTTGGATACGGACCTCCATAACCGATATTCCATTGCAGGAATTCAGGCCTATGCTCGGTCAACACCTGCTTTGGCGTGATCGAATCCAAGACGAGCTTCTTTCATGGACAATGTCATACCTCTTTGCCACAGTTCACCTCTATTTGCGGCATCTCAAGGACCAAGGAGTCGCGTGCATCTCGCCAATCAATCGCGCGCGAGCATCTCATCCTGAAAAGTGGCACTTGGAGCAACTGGTGCTTCAAGTGAATAATCCTGCCAAGTTTTACTCTGCTAATGACCTTTGTGATCATACCGGGGTCTACCATGACCATGAGTGGGAGTGTCGAAAGGATTTGCCTGGTCTTCATCCCCGAAAGACGAACCATGAGTATATCACTCATGGTATAGTCGAATATCCCAAAGATGACAGATTGCAGCAAGCCGCATGGAGCGACCTTGTGATCGCTGGTGTATTCGAGCTCATCCCTGAGCTAAAGGTCTGCTTCTGTTCTAGAGCAGCAGGTCTCTATACAGTTCTACGTCACATCCGCACTTCTAACTATAACGAAGCTCGCACGACCACTGCTCGTGAGCTTGTGGTTGCGCAGGAGATGGCCTGGCTACACACGCGTTTGCAGCCAGGTGAAGTAAGAGAACAAAGCAGGCCGAATCTCTGGATGCTCCTATATGCACTGACTTTCCACAAGAGAGTCGCAGGCGATCGATTGTTCCAGGAGCTTATTTTCAGGCTTGGGTACACTCGTGAGTCGGTTCGGGATGTCATGCTTGAACGTGCTTGTACTAATTGGTAACGCAGGACAAGATCTGGATGAAAACCTGTATGCTGGTTTTGGAGTGTTTCCTTCCAACTTGCCAGAGATGCGGTCTCTATATTACCTCGCGATCGACGTTCAGACTGTGGTCGGTGGCCAGCCGTTGAGCGCTTTGGTGCAGACAAGTACTTACTCGACATCACCACTTCCTGAGATTATTGGGAGAGATGATGCATACTACGATATATCGTCCAAGCCTAGACTGACCGAAGTCAACAACGATGGCTATGTGATTAAGCGTAGCTGTGGTCTGCCCTGTCGTTGCAGCATCTGGGCGAAAACTCGGAAGCGCAAGCAGGTTGGGGAGGAGGCCGAGGAGGATGGGGAGCACGGAGAGCACGGAGAGGACGGGGAAGACGGGGATAGAGACGAGGCGAAGCAACCCCATCAGTCTGCAGCCACAGACACTTCCACGAACGACCATGCTGGAGCCTCAGTCTTGACGGAAAGAAACAGCTTCGAGGGGTCTGATCGCCAGACTCAAGACAGGTCCTGCGCTCAAGAGCACCGCATCATGTTGCTCACATACAAAGGCTCTACTGGAGCCACTTACTAGGGATTGCAGAGAAAGAGATGCGGATGGATAAAATTAAGGGAGCCTTCATAACCAACGATATGAGAACAACTTTTATGATTCATTGATTACTGTCTTGACCCGTGCATCGGTGCATACATATACCAGCAGTTCCGGTGCAACATCGTTGTGAGCCAGAGCTGCAAAGAGTAAGGAGCATACTTACTCCCCATGTGCAAGAGTTTTTATGTGCGGCTATAAAAATGCACAGTAGTCTCGAAAACCACGACAGTATCCATTGAGATGCGATGATTTTAGGGCTCTCGTTGGATACGTCTTGGACCCTGAAACCATTGTGCATTTTTATGGCGATACTTCCACTTGTACCATGTGAGGAGAGCGTGGAAGTTACGATCTTTAAAGGGGGGCTCGAGAGCCAGGCGCGGAAGACTGTACCTACGAGTAAACAGCTCTCCGCGGGAGCATACCTGCTCTAAAACACTTGAGTGTTTTTATAGCTCGATCTGACACGTAGTGAGTATGTGGTCAAGTTTGACAAGAGACAGCGGCTGTGAAACTGCACATCTATTTGGAAACGAGGAGCGCCCACGGACGTGGGTTGTCTGACGTGCTTTCACTGGCAGTGTGAATTGTTCGGAGACTCTTGTCCAGTCAAAATGTTCGAGTGTCATTAGACGCAGTCGAGACAGCAAGACCCGTGCTGTTCGGACATCCTGTGGTTGCTATGAAGGTCCTTGACAGTTCAAGCAGATACTTTGTTCGTGTCGAGTCATGTTACTGCTGCGTCAGAACAGGGTCTAATATCGAGTTTCAATATTGTGAACAGACATCCTTATGCATTCAGTTTCTGATGATATTCACACTGCCAGTGTTTATTTGAGCTCGATCTGCTTGTTCATGTTTCGAGACATATCTCCGAATATGTGAATACGTTAGATGTACAATTCAGCTGCGAAAAGAGACCAGCTTCTCCACGACCAATTGCGGAAAGGAGGCTCAATAGATTGCAAGGACGCTAAGAAGCCAGTGATCAACCTCGTGCCGGCAAATAACAGATTGATGACGAGGGAATTGTTTGGGAGCGCTTTCTGACGAGGGAAGGAAAAATCCATCAATATTCTCTTGCTCACAAGTAGCTCGATGCCCAAGCCGTGCTTTCTTGCCGGGAGTGCACCAAGCCGAGTTATGTGTGCACGTCGCCAGCGAAGAATGTGGGCCCTGTACCGGCATCCAGCCATGCAAGAAGCGATCAACGCGAAAAGTTCGTGTTCAGTTACGACGGTAGGTTAAAACATGCCAAGCGGATTGCCGCGTTTGATGAGATCTTATTTCATGGCTGCAGAGAACGTTTTAGCTGAGGGGCCAGCACAGGGAGAGATATGGAGCAGTAATAGCACCGAGCAGATAATGCTCCGAGATGTCTTATTATCTGATCAAGAAGGAATCATAACGAGCGGAAAGGCGGATATGGAAGCGAATGGCAGTTTGCAGCAATTGGTAGGTTTTCTCGTAAGCATCGGCGTTCAAGGATGGCCGCACGGCTTCGGAGGATCCGAGAGCCGTGCCCGTTAGGAAGGTTAGGAAGGAGGTGGGAGGAGGAGCAATCGGCCAAGCAGCCCCTACTCAGCAAGCAATAATTACAATAATACCTCCCTGAGACGTGTGAGCGTAGACACCTGTCTGACAAAGCGGAAAGTCTCGTCGGTCGTCAGGAGAAAAAAAGCTCGTTCGACCGAAGATCGTTCATCGAGTGGAGCGCAGTTTGGACAGTTGTACAGCGAAAGTCGTCATTACATTTCTTTCGACTCTCGCGTTTCGAGACGTTCTGCCGCGTTGGACGCATCCGCCGCTTTCCTTGCCATCCACAACACTCATTGCCATCTTCCCAGCCCGACACCATCTGGACAGACAATTCCCGACTCCTGTCGCCTCTCTCGCTCGCTCGCTCACTCTGTATCGCATGCTTGTAGCCTCTCCGCAACGAGCCTGATCCCGGCTCTTGAGGCTCACCTGGACGCCTCGGCGCCCACCTTTCATGGTCAACACCGGTCAATAATCTACTATCTTGCCTTGTCTATCTATACCTCACCATGGCCATCCAACCCTACCAGGAAGACAATGAGGCTTCCTCGGGTCCTCACGACACGGCCCCTGCGAAACGATTACGCTGGGCTACCCAGAGAGTGACCGGCTCGCAAGGGGGTACAAAACGCCAATCCATCCTCAGACGTCTCTCGCATAAAAAGCGCTCCACCGACGACTCGACTAAGCGAGAGTCAAATGGAACTGATCTCGAATCCGTGCCCGAGGGATCCGAGGCCTCGGTGGAACAAGCTGGCGCCGGTCGCCGTGTCTTCTTCAACATGCCACTGCCCGAAGATGCACGCGACGAGGAAGGCCATCCTACCACCCAGTTTGTGCGAAACAAGATTCGCACTGCCAAGTACACACCTATCAGTTTCATACCCAAGAACTTGTGGTTCCAATTCCACAACATCGCCAACATCTACTTCTTGTTCATCATCATCCTCTCGGTATGCAACTCGCCATCAAGCTTGCTTCTGCTCCCAAAGCTGTACTAACTAGCCCTTGTCAGATTTTCCCCATCTTCGGCGCCACTAATCCCGGATTGAGCGCTGTACCGCTAATCGTCATCGTCTTCATCACAGCAGTCAAGGATGCAATCGAAGATTGGAGACGAACTGTTCTTGACAATGAGCTCAACAACGCACCTGCCCACCGCCTTGTCGACTGGGAAAATGTCAACACAGCCGAGGACCGAATCTCGCTGTGGCGAAAGTTCAAGAAAGCAAACACTCGAGCCATCACATATGTATGGCGCCTCTGGAAGAACCGCAAGGAGCCAAAAGATGAGAAACGTAATTCCCAGAAAGATAAAGCTTTGGACGAGGGCAGGCCTTCTGCAGATACCCGACGACCATCCATGCATTCTCAGCGCATGTCTGCGATGACCATGGCTACCGAAGAGCCTGGTGCTATGGAGATGACCCCGGTACACTCGCCGATGCCCGCCCCTGCTATGGAAGGCAGCAAAGAGATGGATTTGGGCGATCACGTCAGCATGTCTCTCAAAAACGATGCCCTCAGACCGGGCGACGCGCATCAAGTCGTTGAAGTCGCAAAGAACCCTACCGACACTAGCGCGCCTGTACCGAAGCGATTCTATGGTAACATCATCAACCCCAGCAAACCCACCGGCAAAGCGCGATTCAAGAAGGATTGCTGGAAAAACGTCCAGGTTGGAGACTTTGTAAGGCTCTACAATGAAGAGTCCATCCCCGCAGACATTGTCGTTCTATCAACTTCCGATCCTGACGGTGCTTGTTATGTGGAAACAAAGAACTTGGATGGAGAGACCAACCTCAAGGTGCGCCAGGCTCTGCACTGCAGTCAGAAGGTCAAGAGAGCTCGTGACTGTGAACGTGCCGAATTCACCCTGGAAAGTGAGCCGCCCCATGCCAACCTTTACTCTTACAGCGGAGCTGTTCGATGGAAGCAACACGGCAGCAAGAACTCTGAGATTGAAGCCGCGGAGATGGCCGAACCAGTCTCTATTAACAACATGTTGCTTAGAGGCTGTTCTATCCGCAACACTGAGTGGGTCTTGGGTATCGTCGTCTTCACTGGAGAGGAAACCAAGATCATGCTCAACTCTGGTATCACCCCAACGAAACGCGCACAAATCTCGAAGGACCTGAACTGGAACGTCATTTACAATTTCATCATCCTGTTCTTCATGTGTCTCATTTCCGCTCTTGTCCAAGGTACTACCTGGGGCAAGGGTAATGAATCGCTTGATTTCTTCGAGTTTGGCTCCTACGGTGGCACGCCAGGCCTCAACGGCTTCATCACATTCTGGGCTGCCATTATTCTCTTCCAAAACTTGGTGCCCATCTCTCTCTATATCACCCTGGAGATTATCCGCACTGCTCAGGCTTTCTTCATCTACAGCGACACTTTCATGTACTACGCGCCCGTCGATTATCCCTGCACTCCAAAGTCGTGGAATATTTCCGACGATCTTGGTCAGATCGAATACATCTTCTCTGACAAGACCGGCACGCTCACTCAAAACGTCATGGAGTTTAAAAAAGTCACAATCAACGGCGTGCCCTACGGAGAAGCATACACTGAAGCTCTGGCGGGAATGCAGAAACGACAAGGAATCGACACGGACGCCGAAGGAGCTAAAGCCCGTATACAAATAGCTCGCGGCAAAGTTAAGATGCTCGAGGATCTACGCAAGCTACACGACAACCCTTATCTTCTGGACGAGAACGTGACCTTTGTGGCGCCTGATTATGTTTCCGACTTGACTGGAGCTTCTGGACCTGAACAAAAAGCAGCAAACGAATATTTCATGCTCGTGCTCGCGCTTTGTCATACAGTAATTACTGAGCGCACTCCTGGTGATCCGCCGACACTGGAATTCAAAGCACAATCCCCTGACGAGGCTGCGCTCGTCGCAACGGCCAGAGATTGTGGCTTCACCGTCCTGGGTCGTTCAAATGATGGTATCATCGTTAACGTCCTTGGTGAAGAGCGTGAGTACACTGTGCTCAATATCTTGGAGTTCAACTCATCCAGAAAACGCATGAGTGCCATTGTGCGCATGCCTAATGGAAAGATTGTTCTTTTCTGCAAAGGTGCCGACAGTATCATCTACTCTAGACTCAGGAAGGGAGAACAGCAAGACTTGAGGAAAACCACTGCTGATCATCTCGAGATGTTCGCTCGGGAGGGTCTTCGTACTCTTTGTATTGCTCAGAGAGAACTCGACGAAGAAGAATACCAAACCTGGAACAAACAGCACGATATTGCTGCAGCGGCTATCCAAAACCGTGAAGAGAAGCTCGAAGAGGTTTCAGACGCCATCGAACGTGACCTCTCGCTTCTTGGAGGAACCGCCATTGAGGACAGACTCCAGGATGGTGTACCCGATGCAATTCAGCTCCTTGCCCAGGCAGGTATCAAGCTGTGGGTCCTGACTGGCGACAAGGTCGAAACAGCTATTAACATCGGATTCTCCTGTAATCTGCTAGGTAATGATATGGACCTGATTGTCTTGAATGTTCAAGACGAAAACCTGGCCAGCGCTGAGGCAGAGCTTGACAAGAATCTGGCCATCTTCGGCAAGACTGGATCTGACGAGGAACTCAAGGCTGCAAAGAAGAACCACGAACCACCAGCACCGACTCACGCCGTAGTCATCGACGGAGAGACGCTGAAGCTGATGCTGGACGACAAGTTGAGGCAGAAGTTCCTGCTCTTGTGCAAGGAGTGCAAGTCGGTTCTTTGTTGTCGTGTCAGTCCCAGTCAGAAAGCTGCCGTTGTTGGCATGGTTAAGAATGGGCTCGACGTCATGACTTTGGCTATTGGCGATGGTGCTAACGACGTCGCCATGATTCAGAAGGCTCATGTTGGAGTTGGTATCGCTGGTGAGGAAGGCAGACAAGCAGTCATGTCTTCTGATTACGCGATTGGTCAATTCAGATTCCTCACAAGGTTGGTATTAGTCCACGGACGTTGGTCGTACCGCAGACTCGCAGAGACCATCGCGAACTTCTTCTACAAGGTATGCTATTTGCTTCTATTGGTCACAAAGAATCATCGCTGACATCACTCAGAACATCATCTGGACTTTTGCTCTCTTCTGGTACCAGATCTTCGCCAACTTCGATTGTTCATACATCTTCGACTACTCGTACATTCTACTTTACAACCTAGCGTTCACCTCTTTACCGGTCATATTGATGGGTATTCTGGATCAGGATGTCGATGACAAAGTGTCTCTTGCAGTTCCCCAGCTTTACAGGCGTGGTATCGAGAGAAAGGAATGGACACAAATCAAGTTCTGGTACGTTGGGTTGACTCTGAGCTATATACTTGAGCTGACACACATTCAGGACATATATGATTGACGGACTGTACCAGTCACTCGTTTGCTTTTTCCTTCCCTACCTGCTTTTCCGACCAGCCAATTTCAACACAGAGTCAGGTCAGAACGTCAATGACTACCAGCGCATTGGTGTCTACATTGCGAACTCCATTGTGGTGGTGGCCAATGTTTACATTCTGATGAACGCCTACCGCTGGGATTGGTTCTTTACCCTCATCACAACGATTTCTATCCTGCTTATCTGGACATGGACCGGTATCTACTCTTCGTTCACGGTCGGCTTCACTTTCTACAAGGCGGGAGCCGAAGCTTACGGATCTTTGAGCTTCTGGGCGCTAACGATGATGGTCATCATCATTGCTTTGCTTCCTCGCTTCGCCGCAAAGTCCTTCCAGAAGATTTTCATGCCTCGTGACATCGATGTTATTCGTGAGCAGGTCAGACAAGGCAAATTTGACTACCTCAAGAACGTGGATCCGGAAAGCCCGAACAACGTCTCACCACCACCTCCAGAGAAAGTGTCAGATTCTACCTCGAGTTCGGAGATAAGCAAGCCTTCGGGGGCGCAGAGACTTGCTCACAAGTTGTCTCATAATAGGGTCCCCACCGAAGACGAACGGCCAATCTATCCACCGTCGATAGCAGCGACAGCAACGACACGCAACGCTAGATCGCACAATGGCAGTGATGGTACCGATTATACTGGACATCGATCTTCGATAGAGCGGACATTCCCTGCGTTTGGGCAGGTGACGTCTCGCCCGTCTGAGGACTTTGGGCATAGTCCGATAGATTTCTCTCGACCCCCGATCATTGCTGGCGGATTCGAGTCACCTGCACCACGACCAAGTTACGATCGACCAAGACCTTCGTTCGACCGGTTGAGGGCTAGCATGGACTTTGAAAGAACCCGTCCGTCCTTTGAAAGCTCCCGAGACTTCACCAGTGCAGCATATTTGTCGCGGGTGGAAAGTAGCCATACACCTGCTGGTACACCTGCCGCAGAGCGGAAAGACATCGGTTATGCCATGTAACAAGAGTGTGTTGTGAGAGTTGTCTGTACAAAAGGCCAGGAGCGAGGGCGTTCTGTCTCGGTTGTCTTGATTAATGTCTGTTTCACGTGGCGTCTTGGCCATGGTTTTTGATGATTTTGATTTTTGCATAGATTTGATTCAAGTTAGTTAAGATTCCCTGCTGTCATTCTTTCAGACAAAGCGGTTGCCTTTGGCTGTTGATAGGTTTTGAATATCATTGAGTTTATCGTTCTGTCTGATACTTGGTGTGGAATGCGAATGCGTGTCTTGGCGTTTTGGTGTGCAAACAGCCAACTCGGCGAGACAAGAGGCAACGTGACTCAAGAGCATGCCACAGCAGCAATTGATTCTTTCACTTTCTCCCCTTTTCCAGCAGCTCAAAGCTGCATGAGTGAAGGAAAATAAATCCTGTCGCGATCTTAGCAGCTCTGCACACAACAACAGCATCAGCATGGCCACCAACGGCGGCGACAGCGGCCCTGGACCGGTTAGCGAAATGCTAGGCATGTTGGCCTACGCATTCGCTCAAGTACAACCGATGCTTCCCCTCTATACCCATCTCGTTCTGTCGGCGCTATTTCCCATAGTTACAGGTGCTTACTCTTCGCTTTCACGCCCTTCAACAGCAGCAAAACCCATCAAGGATACAAAACTTCAGCATGAAGCCGATGAGCAAGACGACCAAGATAATGACGAGGATAGCATCCAGAAAATGGAGGGACTGAGTCCCAGCGACGCTATCATCTTTCCCCTTCTCGCTGGATGCACACTGGGCGGTCTTTACCTACTTATCAAGTACATGGGTGCTTCGCTCTTGAACAAGGTCCTACGCTGGTACTTCTCTGCAATGGCCATCTTCAGCGTCGCCAAACTCATCAACGACGGTCTTGGTGTGGCCGAGTCTTTCTGCTTCCCCCATTACTACACCGAAGGAGGAGTCTTGTGGAAAGTCAGCCAACCTGAAAGAAAGGCCATCCACTCAGCCATCTGCACCAGACCATCTCCTCTACCAGGAGTTCTCGGTCGCATCATTCTCCCTGGACGCATTATCGAAGGTTTCTGGACATTGCGCGGTCTTCTTAGACGCAAGTACCGCTTGCAACTCCATCTGTCCAGCTTGATCTCGTTCAAGGTCACTCTTACTCTTCGCACAATGCTCTCGACTGTCCTCGCACTCGCGACCATCTTCTATGTCAACTTTGTATCTGATGCGTGGTGGCTCACCAATCTACAAGGCTTTGCCTTTTCGTACAGCGCGCTTCAGCTCATGTCGCCTACCACCTTTGGAACCGGTTCCCTCATCCTGAGCGCTTTGTTCTTCTACGACATCTACTTTGTTTTCTACACTCCTCTGATGGTCACTGTAGCCACCAAACTCGATGTACCCATCAAGCTGCTTTTTCCTCGTCCCCTCGAAGAAGGACAGGTTACTGCGGACAGAAAGCTGGCTATGCTTGGTCTGGGAGATATTGTGATTCCCGGAATGATGATTGGATTGGCTCTCAGATTTGATCTCTACATGTTCTACCTGAAGAGACAGACGAAGCGCTTGAATTCTGCTGCTTCCGATGCCGACAATAAGGACAAGAGCACAAACAAGGCCGAGGATGATGTTTACAAGGAACCCTATCGCCCTGTCACCGGACATTGGGGCAACAAGTTCTGGACCACTTCCTGGATCGGTCGCTCCTTGCTACCCAAATACGACCTCACCAAGAAAGCCACACGCAACCCCATCCCTACATTCGCGAAACCATACTTCTATGCTTCCATTGTGGGCTACATCCTTGGAATGTGCGTCACACTGGGCATCATGCACGTCTTCCAGCACGCTCAGCCTGCCCTTCTCTACCTAGTCCCTGGCGTTCTGGGCAGCCTGTGGTCGACTGCATTGGTTCGAGGCGAGATCAAGCAGATGTGGAACTTCACGGAAGCAAGTGACGAGGAAGAGGAAGAAGGCAAGGATAATGACAAGAAGGAGGAAACCAAAAAGGATGCAGAGGAAAAGACCGAAGACAAGAAGGAGGCCACTTCTTGGTGGGGCAAGAGTTTCTTCTCGGCTGAAAAGACAGAGCGCAATGCAAAGAAACTCGAAAAGAGAATCGCAAAGAGCGTGGGCCACGATGAGAAGGATGATGGCGAAACCAGGAGCAGCGACAGGAAGACCAAGAAGAAGGAGAAAGACAACAAGGGCTTCTTCCATTTCTCCTTGACCCCCGCCGTTCCCAAGAGCTCACTGCCAAACGATGGAAAGAAACGCACATCATTCGACACGGACAGCGCTACCTTGATCGGCGATTCACAGGCAGTCGAGGCCAATGGACAAGGTCCCAAATGGAGAGGAGCAGGCGCTCAAGAAACTGAAGAGGAGCGAGCCGGCAAGAGACGACGCATCTGATGATGCTTAGCGATTTGATAACGATTAGCAAAGTAGATACTACAAGGAGTAGTCAACGGAAATGGAAAATGCCATGACAGTTCATTACAAGTCCTCTCGTTGTATCGAGAAGCAGCAGTTGTAACTGAGAAGGTACGACACCCAGCTTACTTGAAGGGGTTAGTGTGTCTGGTTGCTCGCTCCCTCCTTCCTCCTTCTTGCAGTCGGTCATCAAGTTCGATTTTACATCTCACGATCATTAGCTGCGGTATTACGCTGTGAAATATATCCCAGACAACTTTGTGACAGGGATGCGAGTGGAGGGGTTTTAGGATTCTTCTTCATAGCGTGATATCATAGGTATCGTTTCGTATCGTAGCACATGCACGCAGCTGGTTCAAGCATCGAACCGGCTACTTGTCGTTAGCCATCAGACTCAGGAAGACTCCCCAACCAATGCCAATGACACCGCCAAAGACTGTACGGTGTTCGAAGGGAACAAGGGTGAAGCTGATGATCGAGACAAGAGGCCAGAGCTTCTGACCGGCGAACAGAAGCGGGAAGAGGTCCTGCGTAAGTGTCAGTAAAACATGTCACTACGTGCGTTGATGTAGAGCAACACATACCGTGTGCAGAGCAGAGAGAGCAGTGTTAAGCGACTGGCCCTTCAACAAAGCAATACCGACAATGAACAAAGCGTTGTTGACAACGGCACCGAAGGTCTGGTCCAGAGCGAACTTGATAGCGGTGTTCTTGATACTCAAAGCTTTGGAGTTTGACGAAGCAGGGGGCTGAGCAAAGGTGGTGTCGATCTTCTTCTCGACAGCCTGACCATCGTGGGTGCTGAAGGTCTGAGCGCGAGTGGGAGGTTTGGCCAAAGGGGACTGGTTGATGCCAGCACGAGCCTCGAGCTCCTTTGCCTTTGCCTTGACGGTATCGACACCCTCGCTAGCGCGACGTCTAGCGTTCTTGACAGCATCACTGTCTGCTAGAGCAGTTGTGGCTGCCGAGGCCTTTTCCAGAACAGGGGCTGCCGTCTCTTCGATGCGCTGCAAGGTGGGAGCAGCGGCGTCGAGGGCGGCCTTGACTTGGGGCTGTTGAGCGATGCTTGCGACGGTACCGGCGTCATCGGGCGAGGTGTAGCTGGGGAAGGTGGATTCCATCCATGACTGCCAGAGGAAGTTGGGTGGGCACGAGAGGAGCGTGAATGTTACGAAGGTGACCAACGGGCCAGTGTCGAGGCTGTAGCCATGCTGCACCGACAAGTCAGTCCAATGCGACAATAATCGCAAGAGCTTTGCAAGGCTCTGTGGAAGTACTTACACCTCCGCGGTAGCAAGAGATGAGCTGAGCGAGAATGTTGGAGATGGCGCTCAGGACGCAAGCTTGAATGGTTGCTTTGACGATTGGCTCCATGTCGACGCGCTGCGGATGACGAAATGTTACCGTGTCTTTGTTACTTAGGCGAGGTACTGCGAGGTACGAAAAATGCAGGTCGAGGTGATGAATAGTGGAAAGCAGTGAAACAGAACCAAAAACTGAACACTTCGAGCCCTTTTTGACAAAGGTGAGGACGTTTGGTTATTTCATATGAAAAAGGAAGGTGCCCCTTCGTCATTCACTTTTGCGTGGGTGAAGCTGTTCAAACCACCAACCACCTCCTATCCAGACGAAATTTCCAGCCACAACAATCGCTTGAAACACATACTGTCGACACATCCAACACATTGAAAATCACTCATGCATTGCTAAGATGATCTTGAGTTTGATTCAGGAGGATTATTGAGAGTTTATTGGTGCAGGACTGCAGATGCTGTCGACTAATGATGATCTGCCCTGCTCCGCTCATTCTCATTCTCATTCTCATTTTCATTCTCATTCTCATTCTCATTCTTAACCGACGCCTCCTTTCTACCTTGGAACATATGACTCTTAGGTTGCCCTTGATGGCATAGTACGGGACATACGCGCGAAGCAAAGGCCAGGAAGAGGCTAGATCACGGAGTTGATCGGTCGTAGCGTAACCCAGGTAAGCCGCCCTTTGGTTCTTGTTCTCGTTGCAAGATAAGAAGGACGTGGGATCTCTGGGGTCACCAGCTTGTTGGCTCGATTTGGGTTTGAAAGAGGTCTGCTATTGAGATCGCCAGCGAAACCGAAGATCTGAAGATGTCAGTGTGTGTACCTTGGTCTTCTTTGACGCAGACATCTTCGAGTCTGGATGAGAAGCGACTTCAGACTCTGTGAAGGAAGTGTTTCGATGGCAGGAAGTACTTCCTCAGAGAAGGTACTGCGGCGGAGAAAGCACTGCGCCAGAGGAAGCACTTCGGCGAGAGGACGGCTTGAAGAGAGCAAATGCGTGGATGGTGGAAGAGCTTCGGTAGCAGAGACTCAAAGATTTCAAGGCCAGTGATTGCAAGAGGAAAGACTGATGGAGGAAGGCGACTCGAGCGATGTATCGAAAGGTAACAAGGTTTGGTGAGCGGTGTTGGCGAGTGGTCGTGGTAACAGGTGATGATTTGGTGTTTTGTGTATGCGGAAAGAAAGGTCGATCGGAAGTGGATGTTTGGTAAAGAAGGCAAGTATTAGACGAGGTGAGTGCAAAACAAGCTGTAAAGACGGATAGACGACGCGAGAGTCGATTCGAATGCGGAAAGAATGAGAAGAATAGACTGCATGGTTGCCAAAGCGACCCAATTAGCGCCTCACAATAGCCCTATACAATGTTCCCATTGTTTCTACTGCTACTCAAACCCATTGTCAGGTGATAGCAGAATGAGAAATCGAGAGCATGCTGTCAAACAGTTAAACAATCAAATAATCTTCACAGTTGATGTTAATCGCTACTTCTGGCAAAGCAAAATCAACAGAACGAATGTTGTTCATAGTTTTCACTGATAGTACTTGTTGGCTCATGATACAAAAGTTACGGAGCTGTTCAAGGAAGACCTTTGCTGAAATGGCCTCGGCCCGACGTGTGTTTGCAGCCGATGATGTACCGAAACCTAGGCAGACTTCTTGCTCCAACGCCAATATCTGCAGTCTACCTCTCCTTGGGCTTGCCAGTCAAGTAATCCTTGTTGAACATTTTGAAGCGTGTCGAGCGACGAGGTGTGGCATGAGGGGTGACATCGGGCGTTATCATAGCGGAATCTGCCACGCCGGGCTTCTCGCGACCCTTCAACTCACGAACCAGGTCTTCTGACAGAGCTCCAAGAATGTCCTGTTCTTCATCCTCCTCATCTCCTGCTACAGCATGCTCCTTGTTTCCTGAATTCTCACTGGCATCGTTGCTGGACTTTTCTGAGGTCTCAGGCTGTTCGATAGCTCTGACTTTGCTCTTGTCTCTGATCTTGGTGTCCGTGGACGTGGTGGCCTTCTGAGCTTTCTCTTTGTTCGCTGGCCGCTGTCTCAGCGCCAACGACGGCGACAGCGTCTCTGGCCGAAGGCTTGGGGGCTGCTTTATGGAGGTCATCTGCCAATTTTTTGCGTCAGTCAGGTAGTCCTGTGCCAGCTTGATGTTGCGCGATGCAATCTAAAGTGTCATTGATAGGAGTTTGACATACCGTTCTTATTGCCGTACACAAGTGTGTCACCCTTCTTCACGGTGAGCTCGCCAGCTTCGATTCTTGCATCGATGTCTCTCAGCTCCTCCATGTCACGCTCGGCGCGGCGCAGCGTCTCTCGTGCCTCCCACAACAGGTCTTCGAGAGCTGCTTGTGATTCTGGTGTCTTGCCTGGACCATAGATCTCTCGGCCCATCTCGGCGAAGCGAACGGCTTCCTGTGCGTGATGAAGATAGGCGACCCTGCCACAACCGAGGACGATGTGTGCGCGAACACGGGATTCCAATGGGAGTTCTGCGCGTCGTAGAAGCATGTGCGCAATGTCGTAGGCCTCCTTTCTACTTTTAGGGGTGTTCTTGTCGGCGAGTTCCATCATCTGGCGGGTGAAATCAGCCATTGCCCTCTCCGTATGCTCATGAGGACCCTGAAACTGATCGGTCTGAGCTTGACAATGGCTGTGATGGTCATGCTGATGATGGTTATGTTTGCTGCCGCCGTGCCGGGGTGGGTAAAGGGTCTGGGTGGGTACAGCCGCCTGCTGTGCAGCAGCGCTTACGCGCTCGCTCATGGTTCCTGTCAGGTATGGGATGATGACAATGACTTTGTTTCGTTCGAGGGATATCCGAGGTGGAACGGAGGTGTTGGCCTGAGACGGGCTCGGGTTTGCAAACAAACGACATAAACAACACGACATACGCCCGCGCGCTTTCGCACATTTACACGAGCGGGGATGTTAATACTTGCGCACACGCACAGCCGTAAATATCATCATCCCAATCTACCACCTGCATTCTGACAGCATTGCCATTACGAAAGACGTGTAAGGACCCCCTTCTCATCTCGCCCTCCCTTCAAAGCCCTTCCATTGCTGTCCTCATTCTCCCTCTCGAAGAGCTTTCAGTGCCATATCTTCCCTTAGAAGTGCTTCCAATACTACCGCTGCTTGAAGACGCATTCTTTTCCTTTCCCTCAAGAAGTGCTTCCCGTCGTTCTAGACTATCAAGAAGCACTTCCCCTTCCGCTGAAAACCCAAGAAGCACTTCTCAACTCGCCTGGAGAATTTCATACCTGCCCTCTTCACATAACCACTAACCACTAATATCTATCGACAGACCACGTATGATCTGAAGATGGTACAGACTCGAGGAAGAAAGAAGAAGGACCAGGCTGCGGAGAAGGGCACCGGTAGTATAGGTAGCTGACGATGCATGCCTTAATTCGGCTCATGTAGCTTTCCGTAGCAAATCAAGATCACCATTTTCCGACCAACCCCAGGTTCAGCTGTGATCAAGACGGCGATAGAACACACAGGTACAAGTCTGCTGTCAGAACTGGAGACACTTCTAACAGATTGTACCTAGAGCGCACGTGATAGTTGTGTTTGCGTGAAGACGTACGCACGCATGCGGAAACGTACTAGTATGTCTATTGTTGATCAACATAGTTGGCATTGGCACTATATGGACCTGTTGGCAGCCAAAGAGCCTTCGGAAAATAAAATAGAGCACTCATGATTCTATGGGCTTATACGGAAGCAGGGGCTTTTGGATGAACGAATATGGGGTTGACAATAGTCTGTCTCTACAAAGGCTGAATTTGTACATTGAAGTAGCTCATAACAGTCTCCCATTGCAGAACCACGATTGTCCGGCAGGTCGTATCTTGCTCCAATTGAAACAGAAACGGACAGCAGTCCAGGAGCGAGCGATTCAGTTAGCCCGTAACAAGACACTAATTAGGTTTGATCTGTCGAGATTCATCGAGAACGGTGTTGTACTAGTGCATAACAACAGCGACGTGGTCGTCCACTGAAGAGAGTCAGCTCAAGAACACTCCATCGATATCATGGTACGACACTTACTGTATTTGTTGATATCTCCCAAGAAGCAGGCTGCGATGATGGATACTGCCCCGAAGGCAATTGAAGCGTAGTAGACATACTTGTAGGCCTCCGCATAGGCCAACCTCCCTGCGATGACAACCATCTCATAGGCTCCCGGTACGCCTTTGATACCTGGCAGGGTTTGTAACTCTGGCAAAAGACTCGCCCCTGTTAGCTCGATTGCTGCCTTGATGACAGCAGGGCTCGTAATGTTGAGTTTGTAAACCATCGTTCCCCCGATGTAGTGTGTGGCCGCTGGCACGAACTTCTGTATAAATATGTTATAGTAGACAGTGTATCCAATAGAGCCGCCGATCACACGAATTGCCAGTGTGAGAGCAGTTGCGGTCGCGATAATATCGTCAGGAGTGATAATCGCTATAAAAACTGTTAGCAATGCCCTATCCGACCGTGTCACCCCCCGGAGCGGTAACGATTTATGCCAGTACCCATGGCAACGTGTTCAGACGCCTTTGTGCTCTACAATAGTATCTCCACTTACTTGTAATGATAGATGCTGGTACAACGATTCCGCCGATACCCAGGCCAGCGACCACGAGAATTCCCCAAAGTTGATTGAGGTTGTCCACACGAGCAATCGAGAGTGCGCCACAGCCGGCTGTCATGAGGACTGAAGAGACAATCATCAACGCTTTGACGCGGCCACGGAATATTGAGAGAAGCCAAAGAACGATACAAGCGCCTGCCAGGATGGAGAAACCGATAGGAAGTCCACGAATGCCCACACCACTATCGGACAGTTAGCATTGACTCCAGCTACCCTAAGGTCGTCTTTAAGGTCTTACACCGGATCATGACCGTAGACATTACTACCGGGCAGTCAGCATCATACTACACGCTTTGAAATCGTTTTTTTTCTTACAATGCTTCTGTGGGGAAAAACATCAGGATACTGAAGAAATTGGCACCCTAAAGCAAAGTATAGTTAGCATGATGCATAAAAACGGATAGTAAGGGCATCTTACACTGATGAATGTGATGAGCAGGGTCAGACCTAAGATTCGAGGCTCTTGACGGAGTCGCTTCGGGAACATCGGGTGTTTGGCTCCATAGGCCTCCCAGAAGCCAAAGGCTACGAGAAGTACAGCCCCGAGGATGAGTGGTGCCAGCACGTGAGCACTGCTCCATGAGTATTGGTAACCGCCCCATTCTTCGGTACATTAGCTTGATTGAGTAGCGGTTTAAGATCTCAAGACTTACGCATGCCAGCCATGAATAGAATCATACCGCTAACGCTGAGAAGACCGCCAACATAATCGATTTGCTTTATAGTCTCTGCTCTTGAGAGTCCCTGAGAGTTGACTCTAGGAGGTGGGAAGTAAAATACGGCTGTCAGAACGACTATCAAATAGTTAGTCGCAGTCTCTCAGAGCAGACATATGGTGTCTTACGGCCAATGAATGCCCAGATGGCGCAGAGTGCGCCAACCCATCGCCACGAGGAATGGGCAGCTATCAGTTGTCCCCAAAGCACACTGGGACAGAAGGGTAGGATGGTGAAGATTAGTATCGCCACATACTTGCCCCTCTTTGCGGTAGGAGCAAGTTCACTTGTGGCAGCCAGAGCGGTAAGCTCGTTGATACCAGCGCCAATTCCTGCGAAGACCATGCCGCCGATGAAGACATTCATGCTGTGAGCAGTAGAGCAGATGATCATGCCAATGACGATAGCAGCTGCTCCAACGAGAGCGACGTATCTTCGACCAAAGATGTCGCTGAGTGAGCCAACAAAAGGACAGACTGCTGCTAGGGACAAGAGGTTCGCCAGGACGAGCCAGATCCAACGATCAGCGCCACCAATGTCTGCGTAAATATAAGGAGGGATCTGAAAATCAGCACAGCACATTTTCACTAGAGCGCTAGGTGGCTTACTCCTCCAAATAGATAGACGGGAATCTGAGAGCCAGTCCAGAGGAACGCCATGGCAACAAGACTCATCATACGGTTGAACGACATGGGAGGCTCAGTGTAATGATCTAGACTGATTAGCCATATAAACCTCATCGAATTAGGAGGGACCTACCCTGCTCATCGTTGTCGACACGGAGGCCATCTTTGTCAAGGTAACCAGCATTGCCGTGCTCAGAGTCTCTTGTCTGGACTAGCTCAATGTGTTGGGTGGCTTCTTTGTCTCCAGGAAGGGATACAGACTCATTGGAGCCTGTGCCAACCTCGGTGTGGCGAGCCATGGTGCTATGGAGAGGGTGTATAGGATAAAGAGAGAATCGGTATCGTCTACAGGAATGAAGCGTGCATGAATATCGAGATGCACCTACCTTTTTATGTTCAAAGTAGAGATCTGAGACTGGCTTTGAAGCTACTGCGAGGATGCCGCACGCGATCACGACCATGCCTGTGTGACAAGGAAAGATAGACCGACATGCGGGGATGCAATTCATGATTGGTAGATTAGTAGCAATAGTGTCAATTGACGCCGTTGTGGGTAATGTCCAAGGTCGAAGCCGAGGCTTGAATGGGCCAAGAAGATTTTGTCGCTCGTAGTAGAAGCTTATTTCTGGTGAAGACTTGGTAGAATCAGCGCCACAAACACATCTAGCAGAGCAGCAGGTACACGCATGTTTCACGAGTCTAGGACATCCTCGATCATATATGTCAATACTGCAAGTCTGTTCAGAGACAATACGTTCGACGACCTCATCAACCACACATACGGGCTCACTGCTCTGATTGTAACTTAAGGTGAGAGCCAGGAGGCAGAGGATTGTTGATAAAGTACTTGAGTAGAAGTAGCTGTTTATCAAGCAGAGCGCAACGAGCGGCGTACTGCACAGACCAGTTTTC
>Ga0268251_10000166_pt1 | contig 25675 bp, 23 predicted proteins | sample AgamicAsMae_FD_200527 | JGI IMG/M metagenome (GOLD analysis project Ga0268251, IMG submission 200527) | Agave microbial communities from Guanajuato, Mexico - As.Ma.e (v2) (version 2) | ecosystem: Host-associated > Plants > Phyllosphere > Phylloplane/Leaf | place: Guanajuato, Mexico | collected...
GTTATGGCGACTGAGGACAGGGCTGGTCGGGGCATGGCTCTGAGGTTTTGGTTGGGTATCGTGACGCAGACGGGAGAGATTGTCAAACAGAGGGCCGACACGAGAGATGTACTGTTTGAAGGAGTCGGGATCGGACTTGGGTATGTTAGTCAGGGTGACGGGAGGGATGTCGCGTGTGGTGGGAGCTCGGTAGGTCGAGGAAGTCGGGGCGGTGGCAGTCAGGAGGCCGGTGCGGACGATGGGAGGTTGCAGGAGGGTTGAGATTGCTGCAACAGATTTAGAGGAGGGTTCCAAAGGTCATGTGGTGTTAGCGCACCATTTTGGCCAGCTTCCCTGAGCGACTTGTTGGGTCTGGGTGAATTGATATCCAGGGCGCCGCCTATAGAGGTGACAGACAGAGTGCTGTCATTGGACAAGCGGCGCGAAGGACGTCGCTGGTAGGTTGAGGGGAAGGGGAAGGCATGGTGGAGCGAGGATGGCGACGAGACCAGGTCGGCGCTATCTTCGGACATGTCAAGGACATTCTAACAGCAGTCAAGACAATGACCAGAGGGCAGCAGCAGCAGCATTGGGTATTGATGCGCCGACTGCCCCGGACCGCAGTAGCGTCCTGTCCTCCAAGCCGCCGGCCGCTAACCGTCTTAGGCGTTGATTGAGTTTCCCCGGTCATGGCTCGTGTTTGTGCTCGTGCCCGCGTCTTCGTGTTGTTTCCCGCCGAAGCACTTTCTCCTGCGTGTTTACCCCCTCAATCGCATAGCACAAGCACACCGCAACCATGGATAGAGAGTCCGTCTACACCTTGTCCGTCTTCCCAGAGGACCGCAGCCAGACGGCTTCGGACTCGCGCGCCGCTGTACAAGAACAAATTGTCGACTTTATCATGACATTTCACATCGACGGTACCTACATATACAGAGACCAGATCCACCAAAATGTCAACTCTAAACAGTACTACTGCGACGTCAACTATGATCACATCAACAACCCCAACCCGCCACTCGCTCACCGCTTGAAAAACGAGCCTGCCGACATCATTCCGCTGTTCGAGGCCGCCCTCAAGCACTGTGCCCAGCGCATCGTCTACCCCTCGCAGCGCAACATCTCTCTACCACCATTCCAGCTCCTACTCCACTCGACCGACTCCCACACCTCCATCCGTGGCCTGACCGCTACTCATGTCTCCCGACTCGTCCGCATCCCTGGCATTGTCATTGGAGCCAGCACTCTTTCTTCAAAAGCAACCCTCTTGCATATCCAATGCCGCAACTGCCAGCACTCACAGAACATATCCGTTTTGTCTGGCTTCTCTGGCCTCACCCTGCCCCGTACATGTGCTCGCTCCTCGCAACCCGGCGAAGACTCGACAAACTGTCCCCTGGACCCTTACTTTGTCGTCCACGAAAAATGCCACTTCATCGATCAGCAGGTCATCAAGCTGCAGGAAGCTCCCGATGATGTACCCGTCGGTGAATTACCTCGTCACATCCACATCTCAGCAGACCGATACCTGACCAATCGTCTCGTCCCCGGTTCGCGATGCACAGTCACCGGTGTCTTCAGCACATATCAATCAAAGGCCAAGGGCTCGGGCGCCGCTGTCGCAATCCGTACCCCTTATCTTCGTGCCGTTGGTATTCAGTCCGATGTTGACCACACAGCCAAAGGTGGTGCCCATTTCACAGAAGAGGAGGAACAAGAATTCCTCGAGATGAGCAGGAGGCCTGACCTATACGAACGCTTTGCCGAGTGTATCGCCCCATCCATCTACGGCAACAAGGACATCAAGAAGGCAATCACCTGCTTACTCATGGGTGGTAGCAAGAAGATTCTGCCCGACGGCATGAAGCTTCGTGGTGATATCAACGTCCTACTCCTCGGTGATCCTGGTACCGCCAAATCCCAACTTCTCAAGTTCGTCGAGAAAGCTGCTCCCATTGCCATCTACACTTCCGGAAAAGGTTCCTCCGCAGCTGGTTTGACCGCCTCGGTCCAGCGCGACCAAAACTCTCGTGAATTCTACCTGGAAGGTGGTGCCATGGTATTGGCAGATGGTGGTGTAGTCTGCATCGATGAGTTCGACAAGATGCGAGACGAAGATCGTGTAGCCATCCACGAAGCTATGGAACAACAGACTATTTCGATCGCAAAGGCTGGTATCACGACCATTCTTAACGCTCGAACTTCCGTTCTCGCAGCTGCCAACCCCATCTTCGGACGCTACGATGATCTTAAATCTCCCGGCGAGAACATTGACTTCCAAACCACCATTTTGAGTAGATTCGATCTCATCTTCATTGTCAGGGACGAGCACGACCGTGGTCGCGATGAGCGTATCGCAAAGCACGTCATGGGAATTCACATGGGTGGTAATGGTAACCAAGACCAGCAACCTGTGTCGTCTATTCCTGTCGAGAAGATGAAGCGCTACATCAGCTACTGCAAGTCGCGTTGCGCGCCCCGTCTGTCACCCGAAGCCGCCGAGAAGTTGTCATCACACTTTGTCAGTATCAGAAGACAAGTCGCCCAGGCCGAAGCATCCGCCAACCAGCGTTCGAGTATCCCGATCACTGTCAGACAGCTGGAATCGCTTGTTCGTATCACCGAAGCCTTGGCCAAGATCTCCTTGTCCCCGATCGCCACAGAACACCACGTCGACGAAGCCATCCGCCTGTTCCTGGGCAGTACCATGGACGCCGTCCTCTCCCAGAACGGCGAGTCCAACGCTGCCAATGCAGCCGGTATTTCGGGAAACCGTGAGCTTGTCGACGAGATCGCAAAAGTCGAAGACGAGTTGCGAAAGCGCTTGCCAATCGGCTACACAGCAAGTCTGACCACATTGAGACGCGAAATCGTGGACAGGAAGAATTACTCCGAACAAGCACTCAACAGGGCTATTTGGGCATTGCAAAAGAGAGACAGTATACAACTTCGCAAGGGCGGCGCTCAAGTGTACAGAAGTGGTGTCTAATGATTCGGCTCAATAATGTTACATGTTCAGAGTTGGCGGGAAGGAGTTTCGGCTGGTTGTCATAAGGATCGTCGACTGACGGGGCGTTTAAGGTGCAGGTCAAATTTACAGGCAGTCAGATACCATTTCATCATGAATTTTCATTTTCGCGAGATATTTTGCCATTGATGTGAGCTCGAAGAAAAATGAGATGGAAGGACGATGGTAGAGAATCGTGTCTAATACCGATCGCGACCTGATATCATACCGAGATACACTCAATAGAGCCAAAGGGGAGATTCGAAAGGATTACTCATGTTCTCTTACATAGACCTAATGATTTATCCGCCAAGGCAGACCAAAAGAACAGACATTTTGCCTCCCTTTTCCCTCATGCTTTGCCCAATCTCACATCATCTATGCCTTAAAAAGCAGCAAACATTTACGCCTTGGAAAAAACCAAAGCCAGAGAAGAAAACCAGAACAGAGTTACAATTGTAAAATGAAGACAAACAAACTACTGCACCTGGCTGACAATCTCGTTTGCCTTGCCCAAGCTCTCGACCATCTGCAGGCACTCCTTGCGTCTGCGGACTGTGTAGTCGCTCTCCTTGAGCAGATCGTCGAATTCCTGTGTGCGGTACATTTGCTCCAGAAGCTCGCGCTGCATCTCTTCTTTCGAGAACCTGTTGAATCACGGTCAGTAAAATGTTCAATGAATATACATGTAGTTCAACTTACTGCACAAGGGTCAACATGATGGCCTTGGGTACCATGTCGATCATCGTGCGGCGCACAATGTTGAAGTAGCTAGTGATGAGGAGCTTGATGACTTCGACCTCTTCGCTCTCCTTCTCACTAAGTGTGCCGCTGGCCTTGAGTGTTGGTGGAGGTGCCTCCATTGCAGCCATCTTCTTTTTGTTCTTGCTGGCGAAGAAACTGCCGAAGAAACCGCCCGATGCGTCATTACCGTCAAGAGAAAGCGAGGGGCTTGCAGCGCGTGGGGGAACAGCGGAGGGTGGTAGAGGCTTGCCGGTCTTGGGGTCCACTTGAGTAGGTCTGGCAGCATGACGACGCTCATTCACGATAGCCATAGCTCTGTGACCGTTGAGGAAGTCAGGGTGGCCAGTGTTGACGTAGCAAGCCTCCATGGCAACGAGATCTCTGACCAGCTTGTTTGATGGTTCCATAGACTTCTTGAAGAAAGTGATGACGGTTTGGTAGAGCTTCTCCTTGAGCGACGGGTATCTTCTGAACAGAGGTTTGTTCAAGAGCTGGCCCAGAATGCGAACCAGTTCGTCGTGAACCAGAGATACACACTTCAAGCTGGGATCTTCTAGCCTCTTGATCTGTTGCTTAACGATGAGCTCAAAGGCGGTAGTACCGACGAAGAGGGCAGGCGAGGAGCCGGAAGAGTTGTAGAGGATAGTACGGATGTCAATATCCTTGACCTGGTCGAAAGGATCGACGGCCTTGACACCGTTGGCGTAGAGCTCGTGGAAGACGAAGGAGATTCTGGCACCACCCGAAAGTTCGATGCTAGAAAGTTCTTGGTTGTTTCCCTCAAGGACTGTTCTGTATTCGTTTGAAAACTCGGTGATGATGTTCAAGACGATATTCGCACTGTTGCCGAGGATCGAGTCTCCGAGAGTACCAAGTTCGGCCGTGTACTTTTGCAACGAAGCAGAAATTCTAGCCTTGATATCCGGCAGTGTCTGCTTGATGTGCATCATAAGGATCAGATTGAGCTTGCGGGCAAGGTAGGGTGTACCACAGTAACTGCTCTTGTTGCGATAAGCCTTGTGGTTTTCGAAGAAAGCACGCTCGTGCTCCAAAGCGTAAGAAATGGCCTTCTTGTTCTCGATATCACGCTGACCACGATTGACGACAGGCACATATCCCAGACGTAGAGGGATGATTCTACCAGCAAGGATGTCAACGACATCAGTACCATCGTCCATCAGATCAACCTTGGTCAAGACACCAATGGTGCGCTGACCCTCGGGATCGACTTCACGAGCCAGCTTAAGACCGTCCGAGTTGGCCAAATCGGTGTTGGCAGCGGTAACGGCGAGGATGATGGCGTTTGGTTTGCTGATCTGCTTAAGGACCATTTCGCGGATCTGGCGTTCGATATCGCGGGGCTGATCGCCAACAGGGACCTTTGTGAGACCAGGCAAATCGACCAGTGTCAGCGTTAGGACATTCGGTGAGTAGATGCGCAGGTTGATGGGGGCAGGCGAGATGCCAGCATTGCGACCGGTCTTGGACTCGGTCTCACGCACAATCTCTTCGCGGATCTTGTTGAAGTCGTAGAACTTTTGACCGGGAATGTGCAGGAACTCGCCCCACTCGTCTACGTTGGACTCCTTATCGGCAGCTCCATCGACAGCTTCGGCAGCAGCGCCATTCTCTTGCTTGGGCATGGGTGCTCGGTTGATGAGTTGCAGGATAAGCGGCCGCCTGGTGACGATACCAGTTCCTCTGGGCAGGAAGTCCCTGCCGACTATGTTTTCCAAGACGGAACTCTTTCCACTAGATTGCGAACCTACGACGGCGATTTGAGGAAGATCGATGGGGTTTTGGACCTGTAAGGCGCAAGGTTAATATCGAGTCTAGGCAGCGGGTGGGACAGGATCGTACTCCGACGGTGGTGAAGACATCTTGGAGCTTGTTCACCAAGGTGATGAGACCGGGGTCGTTGACGTTAATGCTTCTGTTTGTAAAGGTCAGAAAGTGGACATGGATGGTGAAGGCTGCCTCCTGAATCCAACTTACGGCGACGCACTTGTAGCCATGTCCAGGGATGAGCAGCGCGTGTGCTAGTTGCGCGACTGTTCGTTGAGTAGAGAGGAAGCTGGCGAAGAGTTGCAGAGGTTCTGCTTGTTGCGCGACCGAGATAAAGGCAGAAATGACAATTGCGGTGTATTAATTGGCGTGTCTGTTTAGCCAGCCTGTTAGATTGCAGGTGATCGACAACTGACACGGTAGAATCGCGGGACTCGCAGTGACGTTTCGTGCTTGCGTTGCTCTCTCCACAATCGGACCCTTTAAACTTTTTGGCTTCGACCTCTTATCGTGCTGCCTGCCTCGACACAGCCACACCTCGAGGCAGTCGAATTCATGACAAAGAACTCGCTATTCAATGCTTGTAGCAATCTGTCTAGCTCTATCTTTGGTTTGTCTATGCGAAGCTGATCTTCCACCCTCCGCCAATGCCAACTCCTGGGTTTCTGACTACTGCCCAATCTGCCTTGCCCGATTCCCCACTAACAAAGCTGAATCCACTCTGCTTGCTCTCACCGCTGCTGCTGACTCCCTCCTCCGACACATCGACCTCCGTCTTACTCTTCCACGACTGAGGTGCATTGACAATCACTATCTTTTCCACCTTGACCTCCTTCATCTGCTTGAGGTATTGCCCCGTCTTCTTGTCTTTGCTGCCAAGATCCTCCGACGCGAGCGACTGTGTCGAGCCAGTGTACGTGAACCGACGATGGATGTACGCGCCCTGCTCGTAGTCATAAGACTCGCCGTCATCAAGGTAAAGCTCGCCTTCTGCGTTGCCATCGTTGCCGAGAACCACGACAAGTGTGAACGGGTCGAACTTCATGAGTCCACTAGATCTTCTTGGGCGGTCACGTCTAGGGACAATGTGACCACCTCTCATGAGCAGTGGAATCTTTTCCAGAGGTGCCTCGATTTTGACATGACCAGGCCCGCTGTAGCTTGTGTAGTCTGAGTAGTCAAAATACTTCTCACCATCTGGCAAATACATCTCGACACTGGATGCGCCTTCTTTCGTGACGGGCTTGACCAGCAGACCAGTCGATCCAAGGTACATCTGATCGTCGATAGCAAAGCCCTTCTCGTCTCCAGGATGTGCGTAATACATCGGCTGCACAATTGGTGCGCCAGTCCTGCTTGCATTATGGAAGGCAGTGTACCATGCAGGAAGAAGAGCGTAGCGAAGCCTCAGGGCTTGCGTGACGATACCTCTTTCGAGGTCGGGCAGAAGATAAGGCTCACGGCGGCGAGTATCTATGTGAGCATGGGCGCGGAAGAATGGGTAGAAAGCTCCGGCTTGGTACCAGCGAGTGAGCAGCTCCCGAGAAGGATTCCCGAAGAACCCACCGACGTCAGCGCCAGCAAAGGGGAATCCAGATACACCCAAGGACAGCACCATCGGAAGAGATGCTCCGAGATGCTCCCAGTCTGCTTGATTATCGCCAGTCCACATGGCTCCCATACGTTGCGAGCCTGCATAGAACGAACGGGTCAAGACGAAGGGTCTGACTCCTCCAGCCTTCTCTTCTTCCTTGTTACGTGCGACCAATCCTTCGAAAGTGGCGTTGACAAGTGTGAGGCCGTTGAGGTTGTGTACATCTCTGTGCTCCCAATTACCATGGTGCAGGTTGTCTTTAGGCATGGTAGTCTCTGGTCCGTTGAAAACCGACGGCTCATTCATGTCGTTCCACAACCAAAGATTGTGAGCAGAACCCTTGAACTTCGCGTACTGGAACAATTGACCCCACCACTTACGGGCGGCGGGCGAGAAACAGTCAACCCAGTAAGAAGAGCCAGGCCAGCACCATCCTTCGTAAATGTTGCCATCCTTGTTGTGAGTTGCGAGATCCTTGGACTTGAGTTCGTCCACAACAGAGTATCCGCCTTCGTTCTTGATATGAGGATCTATAATGGCGACAAGCTTTCTCTCATGGTCATCGAGCTGCTTCTGCATACCGAGCGGGTTGGGGAAGGTCAGAGGGTCCCAGGTAAAGTACTTCTTGCCGTCCGTGTATTCAATATCAAGCCAGATAACGTCGTAAGGAATTTGAGATTTATCAAACTTGCGATCAACATCCTTGACGTCTTCGTCGGTAACGTAGTTCCAACGGCACTGATGGTGAGCGATGGCAAACTGCTGAGGCAGCTGAGTGTAACCAGTCAACTCGGAGAAGGACGAGACGACATCCTTGGGTGTGGGGCCAAGGAAGACAAAAATATCAAGCAAGCCAGATTCGGAGAACCAATGAGTCTGTGTGTCAGTATGAGACCCAATACCAAGGCTGAGAGGGTTGGCACTCGACTTGGACTTCACAATGTCGATCCAGGTCTCTGCCGCGTTGAGCCAGAAAACTCCGACAGTCGAGTCCTTCTTGTGAGCCTGCATCAAGGGAATTGCGCCGTAGAGAGTCATGGGGCTGTTCATCTCATACTCGAAGACGTCGGCGTTGTACAAGCGGTAGGGATTATTGAAGTTGCCTTCACCGCCACTGTGGGTCATAAGCATTCGGACAACTGCAACAGAAGAGAAGCAGCTCAGACTTACCGAGTTTGTCTCAAGGAGAGAGGCCCAGTGTGCTCTGGAACTCCGAAGACGTGTTCGTAGCCAGGGAACGTAACATCAAGAGCTACACTTTCGGGGCCTCGCGGCTTGGTATCGGTGTTTCCACCAAAGGCTTCGTCCCACCATGTGCTTTCATCTTCGGTCGTCTCTTTCTTTGCCTCAGTGTCTTCAGCTTCACCTTCCTTCTTCTCCTCTTGTGGCTTGTCGACCTTGGGGCGCCAGTGCTCGACGTTCAGCAATCCTCTGTCGTTCAGTCTGATGTGGGTCTCTCCGTCTCTCTTAAATTCAACACCGAACGGCGAGTGCGTGACGATGGCCTCAAACTTGCTTCCGGGACCGTAGACGACCTTGGTAGTACCAGATTCAGCATCTTTGGCAGTAGCAGCACCAGAGCTGAGTTTGGTTCCACCAACAATGGCCCATTTCTCGGCCTCGTTGTAACGCTCTTTCCTAGCCTTTGAGCCGTGGCGGAGCTCAATGTCACCCTTTTGACGCTTCTCTTCGTCGACAGTAATTCTGGCGGTACCGGATTCGAAGAATGAGATAGTGACAGGCAGACGAACAGGTTGATCGGAAGCGGCAATAGTCTTGAGAATGGTTCCTGACAACTGGCCCTTGGAAAAAGTGACGGAGGCAGAGTCGAGGACGTAGGGGCTGGTCCATGAGGAGGAGAGAGAGGCGGCCGAATCGGCATAGGCTCTGTTGCGTTTACAGAAACCTGACTGGTCACAGGTCTTGAAGTTCTCGTGCTTTACAGACGCTTGGATGGTTTAAGCCATTGACTTTCTAGAGTGCCTTCAGGAGAACTTACCGGCAGGGGAAAACAGGCAGCATAGAGCTACCACTAGCAAGACTAGCCGTGCCCATCTGGACGAAAAAGCTGTGAGTGCAGCAGCCATGGTCCACCAATGCAGTTGCTGCTACAGTACTTGACACTTTACAGCTGGCGGCAGTCCATCAACCATCGAAAGTCCGGGGCAGCTCCAAGCTTGGCAGGAGGAAGCTGAAACGTGCACCCCCACCAAACCAGTTTCCGATACGGCCTACTCGTATTGTACAGGTCATCGATCAAGTCAGTATTGCAGCATAGAATGACAAGGACAATTATTTCCTGATCTCTCCTACAAGACTAAAGAGTGCAATACTCGCTACAAAAAGGCACAGTGATTTTAAAATTAGACATGAACCCAAAGAGAGCCTGGGAAGCACCATATCTCAATGGATACGAACCAATTCTCGAGAACATTGTGCATTTTAATAGCTATACGCGTAACAAGCCTTTACACATGGAGAGGTTCTAAATACTTATCTAGTCTTGTTCCTCCTCCTCACCTTCTTCACCTTTATCCACTTCCATCAGATACTCGTGCTCCACCTTGGCCTGAGCTGGTTCTGCATTCGCACGTTCATGGAAACCCCTGTGTGTCTCGATCCAGCTCTGCATCTGTCTGATGGCATACGCTGAACTGCTGCCACCATGGTCGAGAGCAAGTCCAGTAAGCTCGACTTTAGTGTACTGGCGGGATATAAGAGCACCTCTCTCGTCGTGAACAATCCTCTTAGTTGCGTCCATGACTTTCTCTGCCATAATCGTACGTGAGTGCTGCATAGTATACTGGCAGATATAATAGACCACTCTGTTCCTGGCTGAGCTCAATCTGGCTGAAAGTTCCGTGGAAATTGCTCGATCGAGTTCACGGGCTGCTCTCTGCTGAGCTGCTGTGAGAAGATTTGTGGGAAGCGATGTGGACGGGGCAGCAGCACGAGAGAAAGTGGGATCTGTGAACGCAGGGGGCACGGCCAACTGGGGTCGAGTGGTTGATGGCGGAACATTCGACTGGGGTCGGGGAGTAGGTTGCGTGCGAGTGGTCGACGGCGGAACGGTCGACCCAGGGCGAGTAACAGACTGACGTGGCGTCTTTGCTATACCAGGCGTCTTTGCTGTACCAGGCGTCTTTGCTATAGTAGAAGAAGCCTTAACCGTAGAAGGTGCCTTAACCTTAAAAGACTTCTTGGTTGTAGAAGAAGAAGTTCTAGCCGTAGAAGGGGTCTTGGGTTGTGCAATTGTCTTGGTAGTTGATGTGTTCTTTAACACGGCGTCCTCTTCCTCCTTTTCATGCTTGGCCTTATGTCTCGCAATACGTCGGTCGGCCATAACTCTGACCGCATGCATTTTAGGGTACTTCGGCGTGCCATCACTTCGAATTGACACTGGATACAAGGTCCTCTGGACTCTGGCAAGGTTTTCTTGGGTTAATGTTTGGGAATCGCTGAACGTACCTCGCTCGTCGCACATCATTTCATGGAGGAGCTGAGTCAATGCGGTGCTCGGAGTTGCGCCGAGATTCGTCGACTTGCTGTTGAGATCTGCAGTGATGTCCTCTGCTTGCCTGTATAGGTTGGGGAGATGAAACCTCACGTTGATTGAACCGCTGTTTCCCTCTGTGTGTGTCATTTCCTTATGTCGGAGAGCCCATTTCATTATGTTTACAGAGATCTGTCAGTCACTAGTGGCATATAATCAGCATGGCTAAATAACAATCACGGCTTTTTGCTTCGAGACAGATGAGAATGTATTCGTCAGCATGTACGACTTGTTTGATTGTCATATCTGAGGGACGAATAATGTTGAAATTGCATCCGCCATCGTGCATCCATGTATCGAAAAGCTGTCTTCGCTCTACGATCTCGTCTTCAAATTCATGTGGACGGTATCGTTCTTGCACTTGTAAGCATTGCCTGGTCTCGCATCCGAGTCATAGTCGTTTGAGTCGCTCGTACTGTCAGCTGTAGGTTTCTTCTTGGGCTTCTTGTTCTTGGGAGAGCGCCCACTAGAGCTTCAAATGGTCGAAGCTGCTTGGGCCTCGAGCTTGTAGATGAGCTCGAGCTCCAAGAACTGGCATGCCTGTCTGTCACAGCAAAAGCCGGTCAAGCATTCGTCCTCGTCTTCAGCTTCCTTGAGGCTGCGACCCCAGATCTGGCCTGTGGCGTCGTCGTTGCACCATCGGCAGAAGCGAATATTTTCTTCGCTGCCAGGTGTACAGCAGCCAAGATCCATATCATTGCGACCACGGGCTCCCCAGCCTACAGCACCGCCAACATATAGTTGGCTTACGATCAGCTGTCGATGATGTTTGAGATGGTGTGGCAGGCGAGAGTCCACCCTCGCGTAGTACATCAGCGAGTTGAGGAAGATGAGCTTGTCACAAGCCAGAGATTCGAGATGCTCTTGAATTCTTTGATATGGGGTGTTCGTCATCGCAGGGAGTTGTTGAAGGCTTTCAGGGACACGAGGGAATTGTCTCCCAAGTGCAGGGATCTTGTAGATACCCCACAACACATGGTTATGAGTGACAGGTATTTGGTTCTGGGATATTGAGCAGAAAGGCTGGAACCAATCCAGCAGATTCGAGAACTCAAGCGTCTCCTCCAGGAATGCACCAAGACCACGCTCGCTGCGGATGCTGGGACCAAGACCAACGAGTAATTCACCGTCGAGGTGTTCATAGTAGTTGACTAATTCTTCATAGCTGTCATTGTTGACAGATCCACCAGACAAGCCAAATTGTACAACTCGGTAGATGGGTTTGATCCGTCGGGATGCCGCTTGAGTCGTCAGTTGTTGCAATGCTTCAGCCACTATAGGGTCTGACTGGAACATCGTGAGGAGGGTCTCAGTACCCTTCTCGTCGGGCAAGAGAAGCGGTACGTAGCTTGGGAAGTGTGGTTGTTCCCGAACAAATTTTTGAGTAGAATATGACGGCGACGGGTTGAAGCACGCATCCACCGCGTCCATGGCGCGCTTGAATCTCTGGCGAAGATTGATCTCTGATTCCTTGTTGAGTGCACCGCTGTATCTGATGATGATGATGATGGTCAACATTGGCTGGCTATTGATGGGATCAATGCTGCCATGGAGTGGTGTAGTTGATCTTGAGGAACGCAGAACGTTGTAGAAGGCGGTGTTGAGAGTTCTGCCTTGCAGCCGTGAGATTGACCATTTCATAGTCATTTCTGAATATGTGAAATGATGCGACGAGTTCTGTAGCAGGTGGTCGAGAATATCGAGCAAGTCGTCTGGCACGTCGCGATTTGCGGTGACAAGCGAGATATTGACGATCAAGGTCAGCTCCTGAACGGTCATTCCATCCGTGTATTTTTCAGACGACAGGGCGTTCCAGAGAATTTCGCGGAAGCCTGCGACAAGGTGCGGATAGATCGAGCCTGGAGAAATCTCGCCAGAGAGGTTGGGAGTCTTGCAGTTCATGATCAACAGTGTTGAGGTGGAAGAAGGTGAGCGTGTGCTGACGAGTTGGGGTGAAAAAAATTTCAGGAAAAGAAAGACACGGCAAGCTTGAAGTGAAAGTTGTTCGAAGTGAAAGTTCAAGGAGAGAATTCGAAATGTGTCGTAGAAGGGAGGCAAGAAAAGCAGGTAGTGAGGATGAAAGTGAAAGCAGCAGTGGGATGTGTTGTCGCTGTGGTTCTGCGGATCGATACTAAGTATCAAGTGCTTCCTCTTCGTGTGCAGAGTGTATCTCGTGTGTGGCTATGAAGCACAATACTTTCGGGAAACAGGATAGTATCCATCGAGACGCAATGTTATCTTAGCTCTCTTTGGACGCGACTACGGTCCGAAAACCCTTGTGCATTCCTATAGCAAGGACATCCCTTTAGACCTTCGCAAGAGAAGAGTGAGAGCTAACATGCAGAGGGTGAATCAATGTAAGCAAGATCGAGAGAAGGAATCATACTGAACGTTGATGCGGTTTGCGGAGGACTCCTCGTCTCTCCTCGTGGCAGCTGGACAACAAGAAATATGATCCAGACCGGATCCCGCCATATAGAGGCTATCTTGGAGGCCTCGGCCAGGGGGAGGCAATCAAATCGAGCCATTCTTCTGGGCTTGATCCTAATCGTCTAGATGGCAAATTCAAACGTTTGTGAAGCCTGCTATTGAGGGATTCGCGTTGATCATCTGGAATAATTATCCTATCAACTGAAGACGCAGAAGAACTGTTTCAGCTTCCGTCACTGTCAGCCGAGGTCACTATTAGAATCACGTGCACTGGGCACTTCAGTTATTGGCTGGGAGCTTGAAGCCTGCCAAGAATTCAGCTAGCATGACTTCAGCCCCTGTTATCTTCAAATTTTTGACTGCTAAAGACAGATCACATCTCTCTATCGTCAATTCAACCACCACAATGTCTTCCTCCGAGCAAACTTTCATCGGTACGTGCTATCATCTTGTCAGAGCGGCTGGATATGTCCTAGGAGACTCAGCCGCGTCCTTATGTGACTTCTGGCCAATCCCCTCCCTATACAACCACAACTACATCTTCACAACTCTATACCGCTCGATGCTGACGACGCGAAAAAGCTATCAAGCCGGACGGTGTGGCGCGAGGCCTTATCAGCCCTATCATCGGCCGTTTCGAGCAGAAGGGATTCAAGTTGGCCGCTATCAAGGTATTTTAAGTGAAGATTTGTTTTGAGTATACCAACTAACAACAATGCAGCTCAGTCAGTCCCCGATACCGTACTCCCACGCCTAAAGCGACACTAACACGCCAATGTAGCCTCTCCCGGCCAGGAGCACCTCGAGAAGCACTACGCTGACCTCAGCGACAAGCCTTTCTTCAGAGGTCTCGTCACTTGTACGTCGATATACGCCCTTGGAAGCAACACAACAGCTGCTCACACTAGCTCACAGACATGAACTCTGGCCCCATCTGCGCCATGGTCTGGGAGGGCCGTGATGCCGTCAAGACCGGCCGTACCCTCCTCGGTGCCACCAACCCCGCTGCCTCCGCCCCCGGCACCATCCGTGGCGACTTCGCCATTGACGTCGGTCGCAACGTCTGCCACGGTTCCGACACCGTCGAGAACGCCAAGAAGGAGATCGATCTCTGGTTCAAGAAGGACGAGCTCAACTCCTGGAAGCTCCCCCAGGCCGACTGGATCTACGAGAAGCCTTAAATGTCTTTCTAGCTTGTAGATAACACAGCTGGCAAACGGCACATAAAATCAAGCCGAGAGATTCCGTCCTATATTATATTTCCAAAGTGCCAGTATGCCTGAGTGATTCAATTTTCGCCTAGAAGTTTACTTCTATATCCATTCGCGCCAATGCAACCCCCTGGGTATCGTCTTGCAAACATCCGGCCGTTCATGCGCTGATCAAATATTACCCCATCCACTCAGAATTATGCCTCTGAGCCACCGTTCAGCTGTTGTCGAAACTTCAACGCCAGATTCTGAACACCGCTCACAAGACTCTCCCCTAGAGCATCGACCGCTCCCTTTGGACTCAACAAACTTGGTGGTACGACTTCGCCAGCTCGAATCTTGAACAATTTGACGTTTGTGCTGCTCCAGATACCGCTTCCAGACGTCGACGCATGTTGCAGATCCTGTGATACCACGAGACCCCAGTAGAAAGCTGCATATGCTTCCGAGAATGGGGCCGTCATGGGGAACGTGTGGATGTTTCGAGTCGTTGTCTCGATACAGATACGTCCAACATTGCGGACCGGCTGTAGCACTTCGTCCATGCCCAAACCATCTACAGCTTCTTGGCTGCCCTCCATGCCTCTTTCTTCCAACAATTTTGCAGTCCACGCTTGCAGTGCCAGCAGAAGCGACAGCGTTGTGAGTAGGGGCATCTGCGGAAGCCATGTTCGGACCTGTACCTAGTCAGTGTATGCTATCCACACATCGGCTGTGCAAACGTACTATATCCATGTCTGTGCTTGGCGAAGTCAACACTCTTGCCCTCTCTTCTTCGAAATCTGCGGAATCTTTGCTCTTTTCGGGTTGTTTACCAACCGCTCTAGCAGACACCGACGGTTGCTTTTCTGCTAAATCATCTGCATTGAGTGGCGGCGTATCGTCAACTGGAGGCGCTACTGGCGAAGTTGCTGGATTGTAAATGTCACGTAGTTCTAGCCATGTGCGTCCTCTTCCAAGACGTGGGCGAGGTGCCTTGTCTTTGTCCATGTTGGCAATGTCGTTGGCCGCGATCAAGGGGTGCAGTACAGTGCCATCTGGGCACAAAGTAGGCTCTGTGATACCTTGTTCACGGATCTGCTCCACCATTCGCTTGAAACCAGGATCGACTTCCATTCTGAGGTCTGCTAGATGTTCGAATGTCGTGCCGTATTTCCAGATCGCCCAAATCAAGTTCTCGTTTTCTACAAAAGACTTGTCAGCATTGTTTCGCCGGTTTGTGTAGTATGACGCACCGGTTCCTGATTTGTGTTCCTCCAGCATCGAGTTCACCGCGCGAACCATGTGTGTCAAGACCATAGCATTAGTCTCGACGCTGGTCGACAGAGAGTTCCTCGTGTATAGATCCACTAGCTGAATCAATTTCAGACTTGTGGCCCGACCGAGGTGAGAAATATAGGGCGAGACATTGACAATGATCCCAACCAGTGCGGCAGCCATAGCATCCAGGTGACCATTCTTCTTGGGTTTGAGAAGAGTAAGTAACCACTAAGAGATGTGTTAGTGCATGATGACAGCCGCGAACGTGCTAGATGGCTTACAGTGAAAAGGTAGTCTGCGTAAGATCCGTGGAAGTTTTTGATTTGCATGAACGAAGGGAGATTGTCGTGTCCCTCGAACGGTTTGTTCAAGGAGATGGCATACTCGGGATTCTCGCTCATGGTCTGCACACACAGCAGACTTACACGTTTGACTCCTTCTACATTCTTATTAGGGTCCAGGATGTAGAACAGAAGGAAGACGGTAAGCTCGAACTGGCGACCCGTTTCGCAAATGAAGGCGCGGAAGTATTTGTTGGAATACAGAGACTCCCAAAGGAGCGGTATGATTTCATGAGCCCAGACGAGCGGTCTCTGGACAATGTTCAATCCATTGCTGTTTGCTTCCAGCGGCTGCCGCAGAATCTTGAGAATGCCATCGGCCAGGAACTGCAGATGTGTTGCCTTGTGCAGATGGGAGAAGAGATCACGGAATCTGTTATCGGGCGGGGCCGAAGCTTCGGCCCATGGGGTCCGATTCAGAAGATTGACTTGCAGGAAGTGCAGACATGTCCTGACATGCGTCTCGTGAAGTTCTCTGGGGGATGGCGAAAGGTAACGAGCATCGGGCTGATACTTTAGGACGGTGTTCAAGAGAGAGCACAGAAGGTATTGAACCTTTTTACGGTCGTGATGGTTGGAGATGAAGTCGATTGCCTCGGAGCCAAAAGTGGTGAAGGCGTTGGCAGGCTTGTAAATGCATTTGCTTTCAAGAACCAGAAGAAGTTGCATGATTTCTGTTCTCCTGCTCTCAAATTCTTTGCTCGTTTCCAGGCGTCGCTCGTAAGCGATTCCGCTCTGCCAGAAGCCGTAGGTGGGACCGTTGTTGCCGTGCATATTGATAGGGAGTGTGAAGCCTGACCAGAAGGCCATGTCCAAAAGCGAATCAATAAGCTCAACTCCAAGGCATGTTGGAGCAAGATCCGAGGGAGGTAGCTTGTCTGTCGAGGCCCAGAAGAAGTCTTGTTCCCAGGCGCACAGGCGATCACACTCATAGACGAAAGGAAGGACGCGGGTAAGGATTCTGACGCAGTTCAAGGCCTCGCGAATAAAAGTGGATGGATCTTTGTCGAAGAGGTCGTGGTCGGCTGTGCGCAGGTGGATCAGGCGGAGGGAAACGGTCAGGATCAGGGTTTCAAAGTTGTTGAAAGATTTTGGATTGTCGCGCATAGTACGAAGGTCGGAGGGGGTAATGGTCTCGAAGACATGTTCGGCGGTTTCTGGACGTTGCCAGAACTGGGAAGACAGCGTGTCAGCAGAGGGAGTATGGGAGCCAACGAGGAGGGTGTTGTAGTTACAGTTTGCCAGAATTCGGTTAGGGTCGAGGGAATGGCGACATCTCCGGACGAGGCCTGGACGATGTTGGACTTGAGATCGCTTTGGACGGCGCCCATGATGCGGCACGAGACGGAATCTCTCCTGACGGGCTGAGACGAATGTCTCGCGACGGGCGAGTGGAGCTGTCCAGAGGTGCAACAACGGCGGTTCCAAGTAGTGAAGGGGTCGGATTCGGCCTTGTAAGTCGAGAGAGTGGTCAAGCTGTGAATTTATCAATAGGCAGACATTCATAACATGATCTAAGAGGCAGCAAACAGCATTTGACGGTGACGTCGGGCTGGGTAGCGCCTAGAACCCAAGGGACCGGCCACCCGAGGGCTTTCCCGCTCAGGCACGCGCCCGCCGACACTTTTGTTCCCGCTCCGCCAGTCCACCACCGCCCGATCCTTCTGTTACAGCATTTGTCGTCTATCGTTCGGCCCTTGAAAGCAGTTCTCTGCATCTGGTTGTAAACATTGTATCTCTTACCAATTCCTGTTCAACACACGCTTCGATTGAGTTTTGATCCATCTTGAGCTGCAAGTGGTTACATCCTCCATCCCTTCAATCTGCTCTAACCAGAATTCATCAAACTTGGGCGATATCCGTCTTCGCACCAAGATGAATCTCACCACTACCAACACACCCAAACCTGATGTTGCGTTGCTCCTTGCAAAGGCCAAGCTTGTCGGCAGTCTGACTACTGGACAATCAAAGAGATCTACCCTCGACTCGTCCGATATCAACAACTTCCACAATCTGCTTCAGTCCGCCCTGAACGACACTACCCGTAACACCAAAGAGGTCTTTTCCTGAGCCCTTGATCTTCTGATTGCCAACATCGCTAAACTGATCCCAGTTCAAAAAGAGTATTGCCTGGATTGTCTGTCATGTTACCAAATCTCGCCGAAGGGTTGCTGCTTTTGGAGACTACTTACTGAAGCTGCTCCTTTCTCTGCTGCCGCCTGACCATACATCACAACCGGACAAGTCTGCACTAGCCCAGGCTCATCTTGCCTTCAGCCTGCTCCATCTGATAGACGCCATCTTCTTTCGCATTCGCGAGAATCCAGGTCGCCTACTGCGCAAGCCACTTGAGACCTACACGACCTTTGTCAAAGCCATCGAGCCAACGGTAGTTCACCTTGTCCAACTCACTGCTGTAAGCCGCAATCTTGGAGCTCTCATTCTCCACCAGGATCTAGCGTGCTTGCTACAATACTGGTCTCGGGAACGCCTATTTACCAATCGCATACGTCTGCATCTTCGCAGTATTGCACGAAAGGCCTACCGCAAATGGGTAGACTGGTTACAAACGACCGATCCCTCGCACTACGACGAATTGATTACGAGCATCGATTCTGACAGTATCCAAGATGACATCCCAAGCACCCACGGCTTGCCAGAGGATGCGTGGTATGATCTTCCCGTTGGGACCATGGTGCGTGCAATGGAGACAACAAGACCCGGTAACCCTGTGAAAACCACGCACATAAGAGCTTTCGGCATGCCTGTCGGCTCAGTTGATCCTGACATGATGGAGACAGTGCTGGAACATATCGAGGAGTGTAAAGACATAAATGCTATACCCAACGTGGCCACCACGGCGGATGAGGATGAGTTTGCCCTCAATGGCCTGGGTCTTCGACTACGCAGGGACGCAACCAACAAAGAGGATAGACCAAAATACAAAGTGGTCGAAGGATATTACGGCTTCAGTGTGCCGTTCATGAAAATCTTCCAGAACATAGAGCAGAGCCTCTCCGCTCTTGGACCAGAGCGGCCACAAAACTGGATTCCCCCTCCTCCGCCTGAGCTGGTCCAACCTCCACCCTTCCACGCAGGATTCCACCCAAATTTGCCTCCACTACCAAGAGACGCACCACACATGGCTGGAGGCAATTTCAGACAGAACGACTATGGTCGTGGGAATAGCGCAGGCTGGCGGGGTGAGGAGATGCATGGTGGTAGGGGAGGAGCAAATTGGCGCGGACGGGGTCGGGGTTGGGATCGTGGTGGTAACGGCTACCGACCATACTGAGTATCAGATCATCCTGGCCACGTTGCTAGTCAACAAGAGAGCCATGGTCGCTCCCCGAAATCCTAGTCCTTCGAGGGAGAGTCGAAGTCTTATACAGATTTTGTATCGAGTGGCTAAACGGTAACTATTTCAACCGCTGGCCTTCCATTGGCGGAATAACTCACATTCGCCAAGGCTTAGGTCCTCATCTGAGCAATCTGATTCCTTCCACATTCAATAGTTCTGTCCCTCCGTAACAATCGAGATACTGAGTTGGAATCATGCCTACACACAAGAACCCAATTTTGCCTGGATTCAATCCTGACCCCAGTCTCGTCAGAGTCGGTGAAGACTATTACTTGACAACGTCGACGTTCGAATACTTCCCTGGACTACCGCTATACCATTCCAGGGATCTCGTGACCTGGACTTTGATCGGACATGCCTTGACAAGACCATCGCAATTGAAACTTAGAACTGGCGAGCCAGGCTCTGGCATATGGGCCCCAACCTTGAGGTACCGCGAAGGAGTGTTCTATATAGCTTCCTGTCTTTGGACTGCCTACTCTCCTCAGACGGATGTACGAGTTTGGCCCAGGGGCTTCTACGTTTCCACCACGAATCCTTGGGTAGCCAACAGCTGGTCTGATCCGGTATACTTCGATCAACCTGGCTTTGACCAAGATCTCTTCTGGGATGATGATGGCAGCGTCTACCTCTCAACCTGCTATAGAGCGATAGATCATGATGCTAGCAGTGGACTCAAGGGGTTCGCAGTGCATGTATCGAAGATTGATATAATCACAGGGGCATCCCTCGATCCCCCAAGACTCATCCGGCGTTCGCCATCAGGCGTCGCGGAAGGATCTCACATCATAAAGAAGGGCCGATACTACTACCTCTTTGTTGCAGAAGGCGGAACGGAGAGTGGCCATATGGAGCTGGTGTTTCGTAGCGAGACTGGGCCGTATGGTCCTTGGCTCCCTGCGCCGAACAATCCGTTGATCAGTGCTACTACCCAAGACGACGTCCAGAACACCGGTCATGCCGATCTCGTCGAGGGACCCAAAGGAGAATGGAAAGCCGTCTGCCTCGCCGTTCGACCGCCCCGTCAAGGAACAGCCAATGATGGTAAGGACAGCTTCCTGCCTTCGCCTTTCGGACGGGAAACGTTCCTAATGGATGTGAACTGGGAGAATGATTGGCCAATCTTCAACCAGGGACACAAAGTCCAACTCACCTTCGAGGCCGATACTGAACCAGTCTCATCTGCTCCCGAATGGCGGGACGAGTTTGACAGAGGCACGGATCTAGCACTCGGATGGTACCACAAAAATACGCCATTGAAGCGTGAGTATTCGTTGAAAGAACGTGAGCATTATCTACGGCTCTGGGGAGGGCCCTACGACCTCCAATCACTAGAGAGTCCCACGATGGTCCTCCGCAAGCAAACCATCGTACGAGGAATATGGAAGACGACCCTGGACTTCCAAGCCCGATACAGCCACTGTGAAGCTGGCACCGTCGTCTACTGGAACCCATACACCTCCAGCAGCATTGGTATCTGTAAAGGACCAAACGGAGAGAGCAGAATGATCCGCTGTAAAACGCCAATTTCACCAGGGAAATTCACAATCACCGATCGTCCACTGAATCACATGGGCCCAATCAGGCTCGCGATCAGGTTCACAGAGATTGGCTACACTCTGGGATACGCAGAACTCGACGAAGAGTACCAATGGTTCGAGCAAATAAGTATGGAATCCCTGACGGCAGATCCACCGAGAGGAATGGCATTTACAGGCATGATGTTCGGATTGTATGCCTACGGAGAGCTACAGAGATGTCTGGAGCCTGCAGACTTCGCATATGCTTCTTTGACGAGCAGTTGAATCATGTGATTCCTTGACAAATTTCGACCACAGCACATGTCATCCTGTCTCCCAGGGCGAGAGGAGATCATCATCTAGCTGCTTTTGGCTAAAAATGGTCTTTCGCATCACGTGATTTCGAGCTACTATCACACGTGACATCACATCAGACTTGCTGGGCGTAGCAGGGACTACCAAAGGACCGACGATGAACTCGTCAATAGTATACACAGCGGGCTTGTTCAACGGTAAGATGTTGTATAGAAGCACTCAAATTAATATCAGATGTCCAGCCTGCGGTCAATTTGGAAAGGATATACCACAAAAGTCTACACTAGCATGAAAAACAAAACACACTCTATACAATCCTGTTTAGCCGCTATGTCTTCCAGTCTCATGGAACTAGCCCCGTGGTTTGTTTGTCAAGAGCGTATCCGTACCAGAGTGGTGAAACCTCGACGTCGTTCTGGCGGAATGTGAGCAGTCGTGACTTGACGCCCCAAGGCACTGGCTAAGCCTTGAACTAAGCCTGCAGTAGTGGTGGCTCTTGTAGATGTAGACGTGGAACTCGACGTCGTTCTCGATGTTGTAGATGACAGTCGTGAGGATATTGTAGTCGACGTTGATGGTGCTTGCGACAAGGACGTCGATGGTGACTGGTTTGAACCGAGTCCCGATCCTGGCAACAACGCTAGGGAAGAAGTTGGAAGCAGAGCCAAGTTGGTACTGCTAGTTGTTGATGACTTGTATGAGGTTGAAGATCGTTGCGCCTGACCACCTAGTCCTACTGAAACACCCAAGTTCAGTCCCAAGGTAGCACTTGGTGCAAGACCCAAACCAGATGAGCCCATAGACAGACCAAGATCAACCCCTGCTGCGACAGAAGCAGATGCGGCCAGCAAAGTGAGTGCACTACTGCTAGACCCAAGATTCAGATTGAGACCAACACCAGCACTGGCTGTAACATTTGGCAGTAGTGGTCCAACTGTAATTGCGCCAGAAGAGTTGAGGTTGAGGTCTACTCCAACGGTGGCGCTTGCGACCAGGCCTATACCGCTTGACCCGACTGAGAGTCCGAGGTCCACACCTGCTGTCACAGATGGTGCAACCGCCAAAGACGCTGAGATGTCGACCAGAGTGATAGTGCTGCTACCGACACCTACTCCAACGCCCGCATTGCCACCGATACCGATCGAAGGAGTGATGGCAGCGTCTATGCAGACGTTGAGCACATTTCCACCAACAGAACACGACGCCGACGGTGAGGAGGTGGTCGTAGCGGATCTTGAAGAGCCAGCAATGCCAGGATTCAAGCCTACACTGGCACTTGCTCCTACTCCAACTCCACCTGTTCCAATAGAGATGCCGAGATCTGCACTTGCTGCAGCAGAAGGTGCGATCGCCAGACTTGTCGATACATCAATGATTGTGATTGTATTGCTCCCGAGACCAGCGTTGATTCCGCCTCCGGCACCAACAGATGGTGTAATCACTGCATCGAGGCAGATATCTAGCACATTGTCGAATACTGAGCAAGTAATTGACGAAGATGCAGCTGCGGTTGCAGCAGGTACATTGTTGGTATCAGTGAGTTGAGACGCGGCATCAGCGCTAGAAGTCAGAGTTATGATAATGGTGACAGAAGGCGTAGAGACAAGCGAGGTTGAAGACAGGCTTTGTGGTGCTGTCGATCGATCGGATGTACCACCACTATTCGCAGCAGTAGGTGCGGGATCAATGGTTGGATTAAGTGAAGCTGCGCTTGTCGAATCGTGTGGAGCACTATCTGACAACGTATCCAACCCTGATGGCAAGCGTGCTGTAGTTGTGCTGTGATATGTTGGACTGGGTATATTGTCCTCCGATATTTGGACAGATGTGAAAGTCGAGTCAACAGCAGTCGATAGTTCTTCAGATATCGACGAGTTGGAAGAGCTCGTTGGTGACACGATCGATGTTGGTACAGAACCGTCGCTCGTCGGCTCCGTGAAAGCTGCTTGTTGAGAAACAAACGTAGGTGGACCGCTAGTAGAGAGCCTTGTACTTGTCCGTGGAAAGCCAGAACCACCAGCTGGTACGTTCCTTATTCCAGAGATTGCGGCTCGTGTCGAGGGTCGGAATGAGAACTCTGAAGCAGAAGTGCCCGTTTTAAGATAGCAATTCCCAGCGTATGTCCATGCTGTACACCCTGGAGTTTGATCACAGTAGGTCATACAGTCGTTGAAGTCTGGTGCAGAGGCTACAAGGACGTCGTATCCTGTAGTTTCGTTGTCGCAACCGATCGTGTAGGAGCCTCCGGTGTTGGCCTGGACTACGTCTCCGTCGACCGTGGGACAAGAGTAGTTTGTTGGTGGAGGTAAGCCAGACGACTCGGGAGAGTAAGACACAGTTCTCAGGAATGAGGTCGAGGCAGCGTTGAAGGTCGAGGTGGCAGCGATGAAGTTCGAGGTGCCAGCACTGTTGGTGGAAGCGAATGCAGTATCAGAAGGTGGAACATTTCTGGAGGAAGACAAAAGTTCGCTCGTAGTCGTGCGGAAAGTCCCACTGGCGCCATCATTGGTTCCATATGACAGTGTACTCGAAAACTGTCCTGTATTTGTTCCGGAAGAGGCGCGAAGACTAGCTGGGAGGGAACTCGGAGTAACGGATGCGAATATTGTAGTAGACGTTGCTGATGCTGTCGATATCTGCGACGATTGATCGATGGTCGTTGATGGATTATCTGCGGACAACGATCGAATATTTGAGCGTACAATGTAACTCGTTGACGTGCTACTGGTCAAGGCAGTTGCAAAAGTCTTGACTGGCGTCACTGAAGTGGTAGGTGTATCTGCTGCGGCCTGTTCACTCAATCTTGACGGGCTCGAGACAGAGACTAGGCCTTGACTACTTAGTGCAACGGCTGCAGACTGTGTGCTTGTAGTAGAATCTGTGAATGGCGATACAATCGTTCTAGAGTCGGTAACGAGACTGGCCTCAGACACTGGGCTGGATGAGCTGAGAGTGATACTGATCGTGCCCACTGTCGAAGTCTCCAATGATATCCGAGTGACACTGGTCGATGTGGTAGTAGTAGTCGTCGGGTTTGGTGTTGTTGAACTTGGTGTCCTAGAGACGTCGACCGGCAGGGATCTAACTAGACTTGTGCTTCTGTATGGGACCATGCCACTCGATACGACTTGCGCGACCCTTTTCGCTATCAGGATCGCAGTGGCTACGTTCATCTGCAGAACGCCGTCGTTCGAGTTTCTGTTACTGACCAACGTACATGACCCGTTCTGGAATGTGAAGCCCGAACAACTGCTGGTATTTGAGCATATCTCAGAGCAAGATGCTAGGTCACTGGTCGCCAGACTTGAGGTAATATTGCTGCTCGCAGGAAAGAATGTGTTGCAGAGAATCTCATAGACTGAACCAGAGGAATCCACTAATCGGGTGCCATCGGCGCCAGGGCAGATGTAGTCTGCCAAGATGGCTGAATCTGAATTTGAAGAACCGACACGATTGAGGACGCTGCTTTTGTAGGAGCACGAGCCGGATGTTGCAGTATACGACACACCAATACATCCGGGAAAGCTACCACAGGAGTCGACGCAGGACTGCAAATCTGGCTGATAAGTTGTTCCGAGGTTCGAGTCTGGCTCATCGGTGCTACACAACAGCTGGTAAACCCGCTTGGCAGAGTCCGAGTAGTACATCCCGTTGTCTCTGGGACACGTGTAAACAGGGTTCATGGATGCCGTGATCAGCATGGTGGAGCTAGCTGTCACCATAGCAGTCTGCTCTGGAGTCGTTGATGTACCATACTGTGACATGGTGATAGCATCACTAGACGCTTCGGTGGGAGATTTTAGACTCGACAAGATCAAATCGGTGGAGGACAATGATGCTGATAGTGAAGCAGTTGGCGAAACCAAACCATCCGCGATACTTGAGGAGCTTCTCGACGCCGAAGGAGCGACAGTGCTCTCAGCAGATGGCGAGAATTGGTCTCCATCTCTCAACGAAAGAGAACTTGATAAGCTCGAATAGAACGTGGCTACTGGGTTCCGAAGTTCAGAGAGAGAGCCTGTTGGCTCAGCGGCCGATTGAAGAATCGTTGTTGAAAGCCGGGTAGTCTGCGAGATGTGCTTATTGACAGGGAAGATACTATAAGATGTAGAGACTGATCCATCCGCAACAGTAATAGCCGTAGAAGATACCGAGAGGACGATGGTAGAGCTTTGGCAAACCCCTAGAGAGGTTAGATTAGAGTCACCATGTGTTTTGTTGTTCACTCACCTTCTACACGGCTGTTTTGGACGAATTGGGTTGCATTCTGCAGAACAAGCGGCACGACAGCGGTCCCTAACAGCATATTGTCCCAGTTATGAGGTACCAATCTTCGATAACGTATCTCGAGGGAATTGTGACGATGAGTTCAACGCCATGGTTATATGTTGCCCGTTCAACGATATCACAGAAGGTGAAAAGATTGGGGTAATTTAGATAGAGCTCTCCTTGGTATGAACATACTTGCTATACGAGCACAACAAAAACAGTCCACTGCTTGTAACAGGATCTATTTGGGTCATTGTAAGCGGATACGATGCGAGTCCAAGTTCAGAGGGATCTCGTTTGGGTATC
>Ga0268251_10000167_pt1 | contig 25348 bp, 24 predicted proteins | sample AgamicAsMae_FD_200527 | JGI IMG/M metagenome (GOLD analysis project Ga0268251, IMG submission 200527) | Agave microbial communities from Guanajuato, Mexico - As.Ma.e (v2) (version 2) | ecosystem: Host-associated > Plants > Phyllosphere > Phylloplane/Leaf | place: Guanajuato, Mexico | collected...
GAGACAGGTACCACGCTGATATTGGCCGGCACGCCGTTGGCGGTGTAGCCCGCACGATGGGTTTTATACTCCGTCAATTGCCGATGCTGATTCTTGCGCAGGTTGGGCAGCGCCAGATCTTCAAACAGCAGGTCCAGATACTCATCTTTTGAGATCTGGAAAACAAACTCATCCTGACCTTCGCCATCCTGGCTCGCCTGACCCTGACCGCTCCCTGACCCGCCACCGCCGCCCTGGGGCCGTTCGATACGGTCGTTTTGCACAAAGTGATCGTTACCCGGATGAACGCGATGACGCAGGCCGCCGCGCCCCTGATGGAACATCGGTTCGTTAATATCTTCCGCCGGAATAGAGACGGACTCGCCGCTCTCAACATCGGTGACCGAACGCTTATTGATGGCCTCGGAAATCGACTGTTTAATTTGCGCTTTATAGCGGCGCAGGAAGCGCTGGCGGTTCACCGTGCTCTTATTTTTGCCGTTAAGACGTCGGTCAATGAACCAGGTCATAGGCCCCTCCCGTACTTAGTCTTCACCATTCAGGCAGTACGTCCGGCCACAGGCGTTTGCCTGCGACCGGGCGTGACTGCATTCGAACGAGATTGCAGACGCATGTTGTTATGATGATTTCCGTACGCGCAGATACCATTCACACAGCAAACGGACCTGCTTGCGGGTATAGCCTTTTTCCATCATACGGTCGACAAAGTCATCGTGTTTTTTCTGTTCATCGGTAGAGGTTTTGGCATTAAAGGAGATAACCGGCAGCAGCTCTTCGGTATTGGAGAACATTTTCTTCTCAATAACCGTGCGCAGTTTCTCGTAGCTGGTCCAGTTCGGATTGCGTCCGTTGTGGTTGGCTCGGGCACGTAGCACGAAGTTGACGATTTCGTTACGGAAATCTTTTGGGTTGCTGATGCCCGCCGGTTTTTCAATTTTTTCCAGCTCTGCGTTCAGCGATTCGCGATCGAAGAGCTGGCCGGTATCCGGGTCGCGATACTCCTGATCCTGGATCCAGAAATCGGCATAGGTTACGTAGCGGTCAAAGATGTTCTGACCGTATTCGGAGTAAGACTCCAGGTAGGCGGTCTGGATCTCTTTGCCGATAAACTCGGCGTATTTCGGGATCAGATAGCCTTTGAGGAACTCAAGATAGCGTTCGGCCTGCTCCTGCGGGAACTGCTCACGCTCGATCTGCTGTTCCAGCACGTAGAACAGATGGACCGGGTTGGCCGCCACTTCCGCATGGTCGAAGTTGAACACTCTGGAGAGGATCTTAAAGGCAAAACGCGTCGACAGACCGTTCATCCCTTCATCCACGCCCCCATAATCGCGGTACTCCTGATAGGATTTCGCTTTCGGGTCGGTATCCTTCAGGCTTTCGCCATCGTAGACGCGCATCTTCGAGTAAATACTGGAGTTTTCCGGTTCTTTCAGTCGCGACAGAATAGTGAAACGAGAAAGGGTTTCCAGCGTGCCGGGGGCGCAAGGGGCGTGGGTCAGCTCGCTGTGATCCAGCAGCTTCTCGTAAATCTTAATCTCTTCGGAAATCCGCAGGCAATAAGGCACCTTGACGATATAAACACGGTCGAGGAAGGCCTCATTGTTTTTATTATTACGGAAAGTCACCCATTCGGATTCGTTTGAGTGCGCGAGGATAATCCCGTTAAAGGGCAGGGCAGAAATCCCTTCGGTACCGTTATAGTTCCCCTCCTGGGTGGCGGTCAGCAGCGGGTGCAGCACCTTAATCGGTGCCTTAAACATTTCGACGAATTCCATAATGCCCTGGTTAGCACGGCAGAGTGCGCCGGAGTAGCCATAGGCATCTGGATCGTTCTGGGCATGGTGTTCCAGCTTACGGATATCCACTTTCCCGACCAGGGCTGAAATATCCTGGTTGTTTTCATCGCCAGGTTCCGTTTTGGCGATGGCGATTTGTTCGAGAATTGATGGCCAGACTTTTACCACCCGGAACTTGGTGATATCGCCACCGAATTCATGCAGGCGTTTGGCCGCCCAGGGGGACATAATGGTGCCAAGGTAGCGGCGCGGAATGCCGTACTCTTTATCCAGAATCTGTGCGTCTTCCTGCGGGTTAAACAGGCACAGAGGGTGGTCGTTGACCGGACTGCGTTCACCGTTAGCGCTCAGGACGTAAATGGGCACCCGCTGCATCAGGGATTTCAGTCGTTCGGCCAGCGACGACTTACCACCGCCTACCGGGCCGAGTAAATAAAGGATCTGTTTTTTCTCTTCCAGTCCCTGAGCCGCATGTTTCAGATACGAAACAATCTGCTCGATGGCATCCTCCATGCCATAGAACGCCTCAAACGCCGGGTAGCGTGCGATGACCCGGTTGGAAAAGAGACGGGATAGCCGTGGCTCCAGGGCAGTATCCACCATCACTGGCTCACCGATGGCCGTCAATAGCCGCTCTGCCGCATTAGCATAGGCACTGCGATCTTGCCGACAAATGGTAAGAAACTCCTGCAGTGTGAACTCTTCGTCCTTGGCAGCTTCATAGCGCTGGCGATAGTGATCGAATATATTCATGGCATGCCGTCCTTTCGTTTTTTAGCACAGGTAAAGAGCCGTTCATATGAATAGTGGAGGCTCCCGGAAGAGATAACCGAATGGCGCTATGCTTTCTTCCTCCAGCAACCCGCCTGGTTGTCGGAGGCGAAATATCAGCCTGTACGGCGATACCCCTTCTTAAAATTAAGCGTAGATTGCATTTGCAAAACTTGCATATCGCAACAAACTAATTTCAATGACATATCAATAACTCATCCATAAATTCCCATAATTGCGCATTACCACGACAGCGCGTTTCATATGGTCGTCACGGTACGGTCACAGGCACGTCATTCAGGAGTCGCACAATAAACGGTTACGTAATGTAAGTTATCGGTAAAATTTTTTGGGTTGCCGCTACACCGCGGTTAAACTTGAACAGCTTACTATTTGATTACGGGAAAAGGATTGTGAACAAATTCAAACTTGTGGCACTGGCTGTTGCGGCAGCGATCTCTGTCGGGATGGCGCAGGCGGAAAGTAAATTAACGCTGGGTGCAGGTATCGGCATTGCTGAAAACCCCTACAAACAATACGACAACGACCTCTATCCTATCCCGGTTGTGATCTATGAAGGGGATAACTTCTGGTTCCGTGGGCTTGCAGGTGGTTACTACCTGTGGAATGACCAGAGCGATAAGCTCTCTATTATGGCCGCTTACTCGCCGCTGCACTTTAAGCCGGGCGACAGCGATGATAGCCAGCTGCGTCAGTTGGATCGCCGTAAAAGCACCGCGATGGCGGGCCTCTCCTATACGCATGCCACTGAACAATACGGTTTCCTGCGTACCTCCCTGCTGGCCGACGTGCTCGATAATAGCAACGGTTTCGTCTGGGATCTGGCGTGGCTCTATCGCTATACCAACGGTGGGCTGACCTTAACGCCGGGCATCGGGGTCGAGTGGAACAGCGACAAGCAGAACGATTACTACTATGGCGTTTCCGGTGCTGAATCCCGTCGCAGCGGTCTGAACAGCTATGATGCGGACAGCGGCTGGAACCCGTACCTGGCGCTGACGGCTAATTACCGTTTCCTCGGTGACTGGAGCGTATACGCTACCGCGCGCTACACCCGTCTCTCTGACGAAATCAAAGATAGCCCGATGGTCGATAAGTCCTGGAGCGGCCTGCTTTCCACAGGTATCACCTATTCCTTCTAGTTGTGCATGCTCATAGTGCATTTCGTGCATTCAAACAGGGCGTTACGCCCTGTTTTGTTTTACGGTGGGGAATTGTCGCAGGAGGATGATATGACAGAAAAAACGGTTCGTTTTAGTGGCGACGTGATGCTGCCGGCTATCGGTCAGGGTACCTGGTATATAGGTGAAAATACGGGCCAGCGTCGCGCTGAAGTGGCTGCACTGCGTGCGGGCATCGATCTCGGACTCCGGCTGGTGGATACCGCCGAAATGTACGCCGACGGCGGGGCTGAAGAGGTGGTGGGTGAGGCGTTGCAGGGGCTGCGCGACAGGGTTTTTCTCGTCTCTAAAGTCTATCCGTGGAATGCCGGTGGCAAAAAGGCGATTGCCGCCTGTGAAGCCAGCCTGCGTCGTCTGAAAACCGACTATCTCGATCTCTATCTGTTGCACTGGCGCGGGGTTTTTTCACTGTCGGAAACCGTCGAGGTGATGGAAACCCTGGTCGATCAGGGCAAAATCCGACGCTGGGGTGTCTCCAACCTCGATTATGACGATATGCAGGAGCTGACCCAGGTGGCGGGTGGTGACGTTTGTGCCACCAACCAGGTGCTCTATCATCTGGCGTCACGCGGTATTGAATACAGCCTGCTACCCTGGTGTCAGCAGCAGCAGATGCCGGTTATGGCCTACTGCCCGCTGGCACAGGCCGGGCGGCTGCGCAGCGGCCTGCTGAATAACGATGTGGTGAATAAGATTGCGTATGCTCATCGTGCGTCTGCCGCGCAGATCCTGTTGGCATGGGTTATCAGCCACCATGGCGTTATGGCGATCCCGAAAGCGTCAAGTCACAAACATGTGGAAGAGAACGCGGCTGCGCTGGCGATTACGCTGAGTGCGCAAGAGCTTGCAAGTCTTGATGCCGCATTCCCGGCGCCGAACCGTAAAACGCCGCTGGACGTGGTGTAAGCTGCGGCTAACCCTCACCCGGAGCGAGTGAGGGTGGGCAGAGAATCAGCGTTTAGCCACGCGGATAGTCTGTGCCAGACGCGATGGCTTGTCAGCGCTGGTTCTCTGCGGCGCGGTGGTGCAGGCGGATTCAACGCAGACGAAGGTTTTATAGCCGTCGTCCGGCATATCGATCATGCTGAGGGATAGCGCGGGACCCGGGTTCCAGCCCACCACGTTAAGATGGTGATGGTGGATAACCTCGATCTTACGCGACAGCGCACCGTCGTGGATCAGGCTGCAGGCTTCCGGATTAAGATAGACACGGTCGGTGCGATCCGGGAAGGTTTGCACGCCGTCCGCCAGCACGTCTTCTTTCGCGCCGTTAACCTTATCGATAAAGCGATCGCCCAGGCCGCTGACTTTCACCGCCTGAATATCACCGACGTTAAAGTAGGTGTGAAGCGCGGAGGTGGTTGCAAATTCGCCGTGGGCTTCCAGTTCAATTTCACAGGTTTTGCCAAGCTTAAAGCGGGCATACAGAGTGAAGTCGTGCGGCCAGAATTTCTGTGACGCTTCGCTGCTCTGCAGTTCAAAGGTCAGCATCACGCCGTTATCATCTTCGTTATGGGCTTTTAGCGACCAGACCAGGTTACGGGCAAAACCGTGTGCGGGCAGGCCCTGCTGTGCGGCCGGGCCAAACCACGGCCAGCAGACAGGTACGCCGCCGCGCAGGGCGACGCCGTTTTTAAATGGAGTGTTGCCGCTGAGCCACAGTACTTCCTCTTCACCAGCCGGTCTCCAGGAGAGCAGATGCGCCCCCTGAAGAGCAACGGATGCTTTAACCTGCGGATGTTCAACCACGATCACATCCAGTTCGTCCATCTGGCGCCGGGAAAGTACGGGCGTAAGCTGTTCGACGACCGGAAGTGCAAAAATTTTATTAATCATTATGCCATCCTCTGTCTCTACATATTATTTAGAAAAAAAAGAGCGACCGGAGTCGCTCTTTTTAATCGGCTGTCATCTCAATTATTTGGAGATGTGAGCGATCAGGTCCAGAACCTTGTTGGAGTAGCCTGTTTCGTTGTCGTACCAGGAAACCAGTTTCACAAAGTTGTCGTTCAGTGCGATTCCGGCTTTGGCATCGAACACGGAAGTGCAGATTTCGCCGTTGAAGTCGGTAGAAACAACGTCGTCTTCGGTGTAACCCAGAACGCCTTTCATTGCGCCTTCAGAAGCCGCTTTGATTGCTTTCTTGATTTCTTCGTAAGAGGCTGCTTTCTCCAGACGCACGGTCAGGTCAACAACGGATACGTTCGGCGTCGGAACGCGGAACGCCATACCGGTCAGTTTGCCGTTCAGTTCTGGCAGTACAACGCCAACTGCTTTAGCTGCACCGGTAGAAGACGGGATGATGTTCTGTGCTGCGCCACGGCCGCCGCGCCAGTCTTTGTGAGACGGCCCATCGACGGTTTTCTGAGTGGCAGTAGTTGCGTGAACGGTGGTCATCAGGCCTTCAACGATACCGAAGTTGTCGTTGATGACTTTTGCCAGCGGTGCCAGGCAGTTGGTGGTGCAGGATGCGTTGGAAACGATATCCTGGCCAGCGTATTTCTCGAAGTTAGCACCTTTAACGAACATCGGCGTATTGTCTTTGGACGGGCCAGTCAGAACAACTTTCTTCGCACCTGCAGTGATGTGTTTACGTGCAGTTTCGTCGGTCAGGAAGATACCGGTTGCTTCAGCAACGACGTCAACACCGATTTCGTTCCACTTGAGGTTAGCCGGATCTTTCTCCGCGGTTACACGGATGGTTTTACCGTTAACAACCAAGTGGCCGTCTTTTACTTCTACGGTACCGTTGAAACGACCGTGAGTGGAGTCATACTTCAGCATGTAAGCCATGTACTCTGCGTCTAACAGATCGTTGATACCAACGATTTCGATGTCAGAACGTTCCTGAGCAGCACGGAAAACAATGCGACCGATACGGCCAAAACCGTTGATACCTACTTTGATAGTCATATATTCCACCAGCTATTTGTTAGTGAATAAAAGGTTGCCTGTAAAATTACAAAAACCTTACGCAGCGTCAAGCGGAATCGTGTCAATAATTGCGACAAATCAATCCGCTGACTAACCTTTGCACGACTGACTCGCCTCACTATTCCTTTGGGCTATCCGCGACATGGGGGCAGCGTCCTGAATTTTAAAGCGTCACTGAGATTAAATTGTGAACTAGATCACAATTAGCTAGCTCCCTCTTCACGACTACTAAGTTTAGAACAAAAGTTAGCACGTTAGTGTTAAGGATTTGTTAGAATCCCGCCTGATAAGTGAGTGTATAAAACGCGAGATGTGAGCATATGGCTAATCAATCTTCCCCGGATGAGCTGAAAAAAAACCTCAGCGAAATGCAGTTTTACGTCACCCAGAACAAAGGAACAGAACCCCCGTTTACCGGGCGTTTGTTGCATAATAAGCGCGACGGTGTCTACCACTGTCTGGTGTGTGATGCGGCGCTGTTTAACGCCCAGAGCAAGTATGACTCCGGCTGCGGCTGGCCGAGCTTTTACGAGCCGGTAAGCGATGAAGCTATTCGTTACATCAATGACTACACCCACGGGATGCAGCGAGTGGAGATTCGTTGCAGCAATTGCGATGCCCATCTGGGGCATGTTTTCCCGGACGGTCCTCAGCCGACAGGCGAGCGCTACTGCGTGAATTCGGCGTCCATGAGCTTTACCGATGATGACAACGGCGAGCAAGTTAAAGGCTGAAGAAACGATTCAGCAAATTATTCCACAGGAGTGGCTGACGACATGAGTTTTGAGAGCCTGATTGAAGGGATGACAGAGGACGTTTATCAGCGTCTGGCAACGGCGGTGGAGCTGGGTAAATGGCCCGATGGCGTGGCGTTAACGGCAGAGCAAAAAGAGAACTGTTTGCAGCTGGTGATGCTCTGGCAGGCGCGCAACAATACCGACGCCCAGCATATGACCATCGACACCCGCGGCCAGATGGTGATGAAGAGCAAGCAGCAGCTTAAAGAAGAGTTTGGCATTGTGGCGAAGCCTGGGATCATCTTCAAATCCTGACGACACAGGTCCTCTTCGCCTGAAGCGGACCTGCACTGATTAGGCCTGAGTTTCCACCCAGTCTGCCAGGGTATAAAGCGTTGCCCCGGTACCTGACATCACCATAAAGGCGCTGGCGCTATCGCCAGGCCTGATATTGACGCCGCGGCAGCCGTCGGTAATCACCTTCCCCTGGTAGCCAGGCCTGAGCGCGTCAAGCACCCTAAACTTCACGTAGTAGTCGGTTGCCAGACCGAGCACAATCAGCTCGTTGGTCTGCTGTGCCTTCAGCCAGCCGTCACGGGGGTTTGCTGACGCTGGCCGTTATCGAAAAAAGCGCTGTAGCTGTCGAACAGCGGGTTCTCACCTTTGTGGACGATAAAATCGATCCCGGCCGTTTCCAGAAAAGGGTGCAGCTCAGCGCCTTCGCTTTGCTGCACGCAGTGATCCGGCCAGAATGTTTGCGCCAGTCAGTCAAGCTGGCCCTGGCTAAAAGGCGAAACCGCGTGCTGGCTGGCAAAGCTGCCGTGCCCGGCCGTATGCCAGTCCTGGCTTGCCACCACCGATTCGTCGCGTGCAGCACACCAGCGGATCAGGGCATTTGCCACCTCAACGGTGCTGTCGCTGTTGGCAACCGTCAGTGCGCCACCAGCGCAGAAATCATTCTGTATATCAACCAGCCGCAGCGCACGCTGTTTCATCTTCGTCTCCTTACTCGTCCGGGGTCAGCTCGCCGCGCAGGTTGGACACCATCGCCTGGCGCATGGCATCGATGCCGAGATCCTGACTTAAGAGATAGTGCAGCTTGGTCAGGGTCGCCTCAACGGTCATATCCGACCCGCCGATAACCCCCGCGTGGGCCAGGGCGTTGCCGGTGGCATAGCCACCCATATTGACCTTGCCTGACATACACTGGGTCAGGTTGATCACCAGAATACCGCGCTGGCTGGCTTCCTGAAGCTCCTTCAAAAACTCTGCGTTTTGCGGCGCGTTGCCGATGCCGTAGGAGCGCAGGATCAGCGCTTTCACCGGCTGGCGCAGGAAGTTGCGTATCACATCGGCGGAAATGCCTGGATAGATCGTCACCACGCCGATGGGCTGCGGAGTAATAGGATGCACAATCAGCTCGCCTTCACCGTGCGGTGCCGCAAGAGTGCCCAGCTTGCGAATATGGATCCCGGCTTCCAGCAGCGGCGCAAGGTTCGGTGAGGCAAAAGCGTTGAAACCGTCGGCGTGGGCTTTGGTGGTGCGGTTACCGCGGAACAGACGGTTGTTAAAGAACAGGGAGACTTCATTAACAGGGTAATTTGCCGCGACATAGAGCGCATTGAGCAAATTGATCTGCCCGTCTGAACGCAGCTCGGCCAACGGTATTTGTGACCCTGTCACAATTACCGGTTTGCCCAGATTGTCCAGCATAAAGGAGAGGGCCGAGGCGGTGAAAGCCATGGTATCGGTGCCGTGAAGGATCACAAAGCCATCATAGTTGTCGTAATTGGCTTTGATGTCGTCGGCGATATGCTGCCAGTCTTCCGGCGTCATATCCGAGGAGTCCATCAGCGGATCGTACTCATGGATGGTGAAGTCCGGCATCTCCGGACGGTGGAATTCCGGCATTAGCGCCAGCTGACGCTGCAAATGGCCGGAGACCGGGATATAGCCGTGTTCAGAACGCTGCATCCCGATGGTGCCACCGGTGTAGGCCACGTAGATCGATTTCTTTTGCATGATAACTATCAGTCAGACATCAATGAAAAATCCCCTCCGACGTGGAGGGGAGAGAAGTTACCGAATATTGGCGCAGGTCAGGCAGAATGCATAGCGATTTTGCGGGTCGTTAAAGGCCGCCAGCTTATCGCTTTCTGCTTTTACCACCGTGGCGGCTTCCGCCAGCGGTGCCGGGAGCCAGGCCTGCATGGCGCGAACCGTGGAGCCGGTCAGGGTGTCCAGCACGCGATCCAGGTAGGTCGGCGCATCCTGATAGCTGACCAGATGCCACTGCTTCAGCTTCGCCAGCTCTGCGGCTTTTTTCACCGCGTCATCGAAATCGCCAAGGCTATCGACCAGACCGTTGTTCTTCGCGTCAAGACCCGTCCAGACGTGGCCCTGAGCAATTTTATCCACCTGCTCCGGCATACTTTTACGCGCGTCGGCAACCAGGCCAATAAAGCGCTTATAGCCGTTCTCAATGCTGAGCTGCATCATCTGCTGCACTTCCGGCGGCAGGGCTTTGGTGACTGAGATATCCGCCAGCGGGGAGGTAGCTACGCCGTCCGTATTTACGCCGACAGAGCCCAGGGTATTTTCCAGCGTATTGATCACGCCGAAAATGCCGATTGAGCCGGTGAGCGTACTGGCATTAGCGATAATGTAGTTCGCCGGGGTAGAGATCCAGTAGCCGCCGGAGGCCGCCATTCCGCCCATCGAAACCACAACCGGCTTGTTCGCCGCTTTAGCCGCAGCCAGCTCGGCGCGGATCATTTCAGAGGCGCTGACGCTGCCGCCAGGGCTATTAACGCGCAGCACAATCGCTTTAACCTGCGGGTCGAGGCGCGCTTCGCGGATCTGTGCGGCGGTGGTGTCGCCCCCCACGTTGCCCGGGGTCTCTTCACCGTCCATGATCGCGCCGTTAGCGAAGATCACGGCGATGCCGCTACCCAGCTCCGCCGGGGTTTTCAGGGCGTAGTCATAATAGCTGACGGCGCTGTAGTTATTGTCCTGCTTGCTCCAGCCAAACTGCTTGCTCAGCGCTCTCTCGACCTGCGCATGGCTTGCCAGCTCATCGACCAGCTTGTTGTCCAGCGCGTAGCGGGCGGTATCGCCATCCACTTTGCTCAGACCATCGAGCATGGCCTGCGCCCCCGGGAAGACCTGCTGCGCCGGGATCTGTCGGTTGGCCGCAATGGCCGTCAGATAGTTCTGCCACAGCTCGCCGATCCAGCGACTGTCCGCTTCGCGGGCGGCAGGAGACATATCGTCGCGGATAAACGGCTCAACGGCGGATTTGTAGGTGCCGACCCGGAATACATGGGTGGTGACCTTCAGCTTATCCAGTAGGGACTTATAATAGAGGCCGTTGGTGGCGAAACCGTGCAGATCGACCACGCCCTGCGGCGACAGCCAGATTTTATTGGCGAAGCTGGCGAGGTAATACTGGCTCTGACTGTAGTTATCGCCAACGGCGTACACCGGCTTACCGGCGTCGCGGAACTCGCGCAGCGCCTTACCGATATACTGCATTGAGGGCTGATCGGCCCCGACGAAGTTTTTCAGATCCAGCACGATGCCGGTGATATTGCGATCGTCCTTCGCCTGGCGAATAGTATCGACAATATCAAACAGGGCGTTTTCCTGCAGGCGATCAGAAGTGGAGCCAATCAGCTGGCGACCCAGCACGCCCAGCTTGCTGCTGGAAGGTTTATCGACCACCACGCCGGTGATATCGAGCAACAGGGCGCCACGCGTGCTGTGCTCGGTCTGGCTCGTGGACATCTGTATCCAGATACCGACACCAACCAGCACCAGAAAAATAAAGAACACATTCAGCACCATTTCGCGAACGAAGTTAAGCAGGCGCCATGTCCATTTAAAAAATCCGGCAATAAATCGCCAAAGGGTTTGCATGTCTTCTCCCTGAATCAAGATAGGTTCCGTCAGCGGGACGGATCGTGACGCTATCCTAAATATAGTGCGGCGCCTTGTCAGCAGGAATCGCCGCAAAGGCTGTAACAAAATCCGTGCCCGTGATAATTTCGTGGGCAAATTGAATAACAGGAGTTAACAAATGGACGCACTTGAACTACTGGTTAACCGCCGCAGCGCCTCCCGTCTTGCCGAGCCGGCTCCGGCTGGCGAACAGCTGGAAAACATTCTCCAGGCCGGGATGCGCAGCCCGGACCACGGCATGCTCCAGCCCTGGCATTTCTGGATTATAGAGGGAGAAAGCCGGAATCGCTTTAGCGAGCTGCTTGCGAACGGGGCTATCGTCAGCGGCCAGGACGAAAAGGCGATTGATAAAGCGCGCAGCGCGCCGTTCCGTGCGCCGATGATTATTGCCGTGGTGGCGAAAGTTGCCGATAACCCGAAAGTGCCAGCCTGGGAGCAGGAAATGTCGGCGGGCTGTGCGGTGATGGCGATGCAGATGGCCGCCGTCGCCCAGGGTTTCAACGGGATCTGGCGTACCGGTCCACTGACCGACAGCGACGTTGTGCGTGCAGGCCTTCAGTGCCGCGAGCAGGATAAAATCGTCGGCTTCCTCTACCTCGGCACGCCGCAGCTGAAAGCCTCCACCACCGTCAGCGTGCCTGACAGCTCACCGTTCGTCTCGTATTTCTGAACCTGCCTCTCTTCGGTCCCGATAACCCAATCGGGACCGTTTTGCTACCGCCAGTTCTGGCACTTCGCTGAAAACGCCAGGGTGATACTATGCCGCGCGAAAACCGCTATCAATCGCGCAGTTACTGAGCAAAGACGCGTTATTTAAGACACTATGACTTACCCCCCGGCGGCGTCGGCGGTAACATAGCAGCCCGGATTGCAATGACAGGAGATGTCCATGAGCGAGCACGCTATTCGTTTAACGCAATACAGCCACGGAGCCGGTTGCGGTTGTAAAATTTCGCCCAAAGTGCTGGAAACCATCCTGCATAGCGAACAGGCGAAGTTTGTCGACCCGAACCTGCTTGTCGGTAATGAAACCCGCGACGACGCTGCCGTCTACGATCTGGGTAACGGTACCTCGGTCATCAGCACCACCGACTTCTTTATGTCGATTGTCGATAGTCCCTTCGACTTTGGCCGCATTGCCGCCACCAATGCCATCAGCGATATTTTTGCGATGGGTGGCAAGCCGATTATGGCGATTGCCATTCTGGGCTGGCCCATCAATATTCTTGCACCGGAAATTGCCCGCGAGGTGATTGAGGGCGGGCGTTTCGCCTGCCGTCAGGCCGGTATTGCCCTTGCGGGCGGCCACTCCATTGATGCGCCTGAGCCTATTTTCGGCCTGGCGGTGACTGGTGTTGTTCCGACCGCGCGGGTAAAGCGCAACAGCACCGCTGAAGCCGGATGCAAACTGTTCCTCAGCAAACCGCTGGGCATTGGCGTGCTGACTACCGCTGAGAAAAAATCTCTGCTTAAGCCCGAGCATCAGGGCCTGGCAACGGAAGTGATGTGCCAGATGAACCTCGCCGGTGCCGCCTTTGCTGAACTGGATGGGGTGAAAGCGATGACCGACGTGACCGGCTTTGGCCTGCTGGGCCATCTCAGCGAAATGTGTCAGGGCGCGGGTGTTCAGGCCCAGGTCTGCTACGAATCGGTACCGAAAATGCCGGGCGTGGAGGAGTATATTGCGCTCGGTGCCGTGCCGGGCGGAACCCAGCGTAACTTCGCCAGCTATGGCCATTTGATGGGGGATATGCCCGAGGCCGTGCGCAGCCTGCTGTGCGATCCGCAAACGTCCGGTGGCCTGCTGCTGGCGGTATCGCCGGAGGCAGAAGAGGCCTTACTTGCGGCAGCAGATAGCGCTGGCGTAACGCTGACCGCTATCGGCGAGCTGGTTGAGGCCCGTGCGGGTCGGCCCATGGTCGAGATTCGCTAAGTCGATGCGGCTGTTTATTGCGGAAAAACCAAGCCTGGCCCGTGCCATTGCCGATGTGTTGCCTAAGCCGCACCGTCGCGGTGACGGCTACATTGAATGCGGCAACGGCCAGGTGGTGACCTGGTGTATCGGGCACCTGCTTGAGCAGGCCCAGCCCGATGCCTATGACAGCCGCTATGCGCGCTGGAGCCTGATGGATCTCCCCATTGTCCCGGAGAAGTGGCAGCTACAGCCACGCCCCTCGGTCGCCAAACAGCTAAACGTGATTAAACGTCTGCTGGGCGAAGCCAGCGAAGTGGTCCACGCCGGTGACCCGGATCGCGAAGGTCAGTTGCTGGTGGATGAGGTGATCGACTATTTACAGCTGGCACCGGAAAAACGTCAGCAGATCCAGCGCTGCCTGATTAACGACCTGAACCCGCAGGCCGTGGAGCGGGCGATTGATCGTCTGCGCGCCAATAGCGACTTTATTCCGCTCTGCGTGTCGGCGCTGGCGCGTGCGCGCGCCGACTGGCTCTACGGTATCAATATGACCCGTGCGTACACGCTGCTCGGGCGCAATGCCGGTTACCAGGGCGTGCTGTCGGTCGGACGCGTGCAGACGCCGGTGCTGGGGATGGTGGTGCGCCGCGATGAAGAGATTGAGAACTTCATTGCCAAAGACTTCTTCGACGTGAAGGCGCATATCGTGACGCCTGCGGATGAGCGCTTTGTCGCTCTCTGGCAGCCGAGCGAAGCCTGCGAGCCGTATCAGGACGAAGAGGGGCGGTTACTGCATCGTCCTCTTGCCGACCATGTGGTAAGCCGTATCGCAGGCCAGCCTGCGATGGTGACGGCGTATAATGACAAGCGCGATTCGGAAACGGCACCGCTGCCGTTTTCACTCTCCACGTTACAGATTGAAGCCGCCAAACGTTTTGGCCTTAGCGCCCAGAACGTTCTGGATATCTGCCAGAAGCTGTACGAAACCTACAAGCTGATTACCTATCCGCGTTCCGACTGCCGCTATCTGCCGGAAGAGCATTTTGCCGGCCGCCATGCGGTACTGAATGCGATTGGCGTCCATGCGGCGTCGCTGCTGCCGCAGCCGGTGGTGGACCTGGAAACTCGTAACCGCTGCTGGGATGATAAAAAGGTCGATGCGCACCACGCCATTATTCCGACGGCGCGTAGCGCAAAGGTCAATCTGACTGACAATGAAGCGAAGGTGTACGAGCTGGTGGCTCGTCAGTATCTGATGCAGTTTTGTCCGGATGCGGTGTTCCGCAAATGCCAGATCGACCTGGAGATCGCCAACGGTCGCTTTATCGCCAAAGCACGTTTCCTGGCCGAAGTGGGCTGGCGGGCGCTGCTTGGCAGTAAAGAGCGTGACGAAGAAAACGACGGCACGCCGTTACCTGTTGTCGCAAAAGGCGACGAGCTGCTGTGTGAAAAGGGCGAAGTGGTGGAGCGTCAGACGCAGCCGCCGCGGCATTTTACCGATGCAACGCTGTTGTCGGCGATGACCGGTATTGCCCGCTTTGTACAGGATAAAGAGCTGAAGAAGATCCTCCGTGCCACCGACGGTCTGGGGACCGAAGCGACCCGCGCAGGGATTATTGAGCTGCTGTTTAAGCGCGGTTTTCTGACCAAAAAAGGGCGCTATATCCACTCCAGCGACGCCGGTCGGGCGCTGATCCACTCCCTGCCTGAAATGGCGGCGCGGCCGGATATGACGGCGCACTGGGAGTCGGTGCTGACGCAGATCAGTGAGAAACAGTCCCGCTATCAGGATTTTATGCAGCCGCTGGTGGGAACGCTGCATGAACTTATCCAGATGGCGCGCAGTACGCCGGTTCGTCAGTTCCGTGGGCTCGTTGCGCCGGGGGCTGACAAGAAAAAACCGTTCAAAGGTAAAAACCGGGCGAAAAAAAGCCCGCCGTCTCCGGCAGGCGATGAGGCGACACCTTCCCTGTAAACCGGGCTGCGCGATGCAGTCCGTGATGTCTTGTCAGATAACGCCCTGAGCCAGCATGGCATCGGCAACTTTCACAAAGCCTGCGATGTTTGCGCCGCGCACATAGTGGGTCTGTTTACCTTCTCCGCCGTACTCCACGCAGGCCTGGTGAATATCCCGCATAATATGCTGCAGACGGGCATCCACTTTTTCCGCATTCCAGCTCAGACGCGCCGCGTTCTGTGCCATCTCCAGCCCGGACGTTGCCACACCGCCAGCGTTAGCCGCTTTACCCGGGGCGAAGAGCACGGCCGCATTGAGGAACAGGTCCGTGGCGGCGATGGTCGTTGGCATATTCGCGCCTTCGGCGATGGCTTTGACACCGTTGGCGATAAGCGTTTGCGCTGCATCAACATCCAGTTCGTTCTGCGTGGCGCAGGGCAGGGCAATATCGACCGGCACCGACCACGGCTGCTGGCCTTCAAGATATGTCAGACCGAATTCGCGGGCATAGTCCGCCACGCGACCGTCGCGGCTCTCTTTAATTGCGGTCAGGCGTGCCAGCTTTTCTGTCGTAAAGCCGCTCTCATCCACTACCGTGCCGCCGGAATCTGAGGCAGTAATCACGCGTGCACCGAAGGCCATTGCCTTCTCAATGGCGAACTGGGCGACGTTGCCGGAGCCGGATACTGCAACTTTCAGTCCTTCAAAGCTCAGGCCGTGACGCTTCAGCATCGCCTCGGTGAAATAGACCAGTCCGTAACCGGTCGCTTCCGGACGGATCAGACTGCCGCCAAACGACAGGCCTTTACCGGTAAAGACGCAGGCGCTGTTATTGGCGAGTTTTCTCATCATCCCGGCCATAAAGCCAACTTCGCGTCCGCCTACGCCGATATCGCCGGCAGGAACATCAGTGTCCGGGCCAAGATGGCGATAAAGCTCGGTCATCAGGGCCTGGCAGAAGCGCATAATCTCGCTTTCGCTTTTGCCTTTAGGATCGAAATCGCTGCCGCCTTTGCCGCCGCCCATAGGCAGGGTTGTCAGCGCATTTTTGAAGGTCTGCTCAAAGCTGAGGAATTTCAGAATCGACAGGTTAACCGACGGGTGGAAGCGCATTCCGCCCTTATAAGGCCCGATAGTGGAGTTAAACTGCACGCGCCAGGCGCGGTTCACCTGCACCTGGTTGCGGTCATCGACCCACACCACGCGGAACTGGATCACGCGCTCGGGTTCGACCAGTCGCTCAAGCAGCGACATCTGCCGGTAGCGGGGATTTTTTTCAAGGAACGGCCACAGGGTGCTCATCACCTCGCGTACCGCCTGTGCGAACTCGCTCTGATGCGGGTCGCGCTGTTGAACATGGGTTAGAAATAATTCCAGAGAGGCGGTTTGATCCATAACTATAAGTATCTCGTATGATGTTAGGTGTGTTTTTATGATGAATGCGTCGATTTTTTGCGCGATTTTTCGACTATAACATCGGTAATGTGGTGTAGTGCAAGGAAAAAACCGCCTGAAAGGAAAATTCATTATCGGGGTGAATTTATAATTAAAAAAGATGACAGGCAGCGTATAGAGGGGTCGTGCGCTGAAATTAATTAAAGGCCAGACCTGCAATGACCGTTATAGTTAATAACAGGAATATTCAAGGAGATCGGGTATGTACCGGATTTTAATTGCAGGTTTACTGACGGCGCTGTCCGTTGGCGCACAGGCCAATCGCCAGCCAGACGTTGAAGTTAACGTCCCGCCAGAGGTGTTTCGCTCCGGCGGTCAGTCAACGCAGCCCTGCCAGCAGTGCTGCATCTATCAGGATCAGAATTACTCTGAAGGTGCGGTCGTTAAGGCAGAAGGCATTCTGCTGCAGTGCCAGCGCGATCCGAAAGTGATGGGCACGAACCCGCTGGTGTGGCATCGGGTAACACCATAAACGCCTCCAGCAGTGGAATATCCGCAGGCGCCAGCGGGTAGCTGAGCGCCTCCTGCGGCGTGCACCACACCAGCGCGCTGTGCTCGCGGTTGACCGGCGTGCCGTCAAAGTCGCGCACGCGCCAGGCGTGAAGGCGAATGATTCGTCCTGCCACCTCGCGTTCGCAGCTGGCGACATAGCGGTCGGGCCGGGCATCAATGCCCAGCTCTTCACGCAGTTCACGGGCCAGCGCCTGAGGCTGGGTTTCCCCGGCCTCGACCTTCCCCCGGCCAATTCCCACAGGCCGGGCTGATCCTTATGCGCCGGACGCTGCGCCAGCAGGATCCGGTCGTCACGCACAATAATGGCCGCAACGACCTCAATCAACTTCAGACTCACAGTTTAAAGGTCGCCCACACCGGCGCGTGATCGGACGGTTTTTCCATCGCGCGGATATCGTAATCGATGCCGGTTTCAATGCAGCGCTCCGCCAGCGGCGGGCTGGCCAGCAGCAGGTCGATACGCAGGCCGCGGTTATCGTCAAACCCTTTAGAGCGGTAGTCGAACCAGGAAAAACGATCCGTGCAGTCCGGGTTCGCCGCGCGGAAGGTATCCACCAGGCCCCAGTTGAGCAGGCGATCCATCCACTCGCGCTCTTCCGGCAGGAAGGAGCACTTGCCGGTGCGCAGCCAGCGTTTGCGGTTCTCTTCGCCGATGCCGATATCCAAATCCGTGGAGCTGATGTTCATATCGCCCATAATTAGCACCGGATTGTCGCGACGCAGTTCATTGTGCAGATAGTTTTGCAGGTTCTGATAGAACAGCGCTTTCGCCGGGAATTTCAGCGGATGGTCGCGGCTTTCGCCCTGCGGGAAGTAGCCGTTAATCACGGTGATATTGCCCTGCTCAGACGGGATCTCGGCCATGATAATGCGACGCTGGGCTTCCTCGCCGTCGTCAGGAAAACCGCGGCGCACGAAGACCGGCGTCGCTTTGGTCAGCAGCGCCACACCGTAGTGACCCTTCTGGCCGTGATAGAACACGTTGTAACCGAGCTTTGCGATGTCCTCTAACGGGAACATATCGTCATGCACTTTGGTTTCCTGCAGGCCGATCACGTCAGGCTGGTGCTTTTCGACGATCGCTTCCAGCTGATGAGGGCGGGCGCGCAGGCCGTTGATATTAAAAGAGACGAATTTCATGGTCGCTTCCACGTTGCAAGGTGAATAGTGCAGGGATGGTAGCAGAAATTGCGCCCGCTGGCTGTGCCGCTTGCGCTAACGGGACGTTTCAGCCACGCCTTGCGTCGCTGCACCGTTATACGGCAGCGCGCACCGCAATGGTGCGTATTTTGCCGTTAAATCCCGCCGGCGATCACAACTCCAGAATTATATTTTATCAATGAATAACCTTTCTGTTCTTTGCCCTGTAAATGGCACTCCTGGTAATAATATTCACTTTTTATGCGATTTAAGTGAATAGGAACAGGGTTTAACTTATTGATTTTCAATTGTTGACGCCTTCTTATGCACTTTTTCGCTGGCTGGCACGAACTGTGCAATCTACATTTACAGCAAAACAATTAAATTAATTAACATTTGATCAACCTTTTATTTACCGGAAGAGGTTCCTATGTCCCAGCCTGTGGTCCGTAAAAATTTCGATGAATGGATGATGCCCGTCTACGCGCCAGCCCCTTTTATTCCGGTACGGGGTGAGGGCTCCCGCCTGTGGGATCAGCAGGGCAAAGAGTATATCGATTTTGCCGGTGGAATCGCCGTCAACGCGCTGGGACATGCGCATCCTGGGCTGTGCCGTATTCTTGGCGAACAGGCCTCCCGCTTCTGGCATACGGGCAACGGTTATACCAACGAGCCTGCGCTGCAGCTGGCAAAACAGCTTATCGATGCCACCTTTGCCGAGCGGGTTTTTTTCTGTAACTCGGGGGGCGAAGCCAATGAGGCGGCACTGAAGCTGGCGCGTAAATATGCTCGCGATCGCGGCGGGCAGCAGAAAAGCGGCATTGTCGCGTTTCGTAACGCCTTCCACGGTCGCACGCTCTTTACCGTCAGCGCGAGCGGTCAGCCTGCGTATTCGCAGGACTTTGCGCCGCTGCCGCCGGATATTCGCCACGCGGTCTTTAACGATCTGGACTCTGCCCGCGAGCTGATAAATGACGACACCTGCGCGGTGATTGTCGAGCCGATGCAGGGTGAAGGCGGCGTGGTTCCGGCAGATTCTGCTTTTCTGCTGGGGCTGCGCGAGCTGTGCGATCGCCACCAGGCCCTGCTGATTTTCGATGAGGTACAGACCGGCGTGGGCCGCACCGGTAAGCTGTATGCCTATATGCACTATGGCGTGGTGCCGGATGTTCTCTCCACCGCCAAGGCGCTGGGCGGCGGTTTCCCTATCGGCGCGCTGCTGACCACGGAAATATGCGCCAGCGTGATGACCGTTGGCACCCACGGCACCACCTACGGCGGTAACCCTCTGGCCTGCGCGGTAGCGGGAGAAGTGCTAAGTACCATCAATACGCCTGCGATACTGGACGGCGTTAAGCAGCGACATCAGTGGTTTATTGAGCAGCTGGAGGCCATCAATGCGCGCTGCGGCCTGTTTAAAACCCTGCGCGGTATGGGCCTGCTGATTGGCTGCGAGCTTAACCCGGCCTGGGCCGGGAAGGCCAAACTGATTAGCCAGCTGGCGGCGGAAGAAGGGGCGATGGTCCTGATCGCCGGTACCAGTGTAGTCCGCTTTGCACCGGCGCTAAACATCAGCCAGCAGGAGGTCAGCGAAGGGCTGTCCCGGTTTGCCCGCGCCTGCGAGCGTTTTCTGGAGGGTGAAACATCATGATGGTTCTCCGCCCTGTTGCACGCGACGATCTTGACGGATTGCTGGCGCTGGCCGGAAAAACCGGCAGCGGGCTGACCTCGCTCCCGGCGGACCGGGAGACGCTCTCGGCCCGTATCGAACGCGCTCTGCAAACCTGGCAGGGGACCCTTGAGAAAAGCGAGCAGGGCTACGTCTTTGTTCTTGAGGATACCGACAGCGGCAGCGTGGTGGGGATCTGTGCCGTCGAAGTGGCGGTGGGCCTTAACGATCCCTGGTACAACTACCGCGTCGGCACTCTGGTACACGCCTCGAAAGAGTTGAACGTTTACAACGCACTGCCTACGCTTTTTCTGAGTAACGATCACACGGGAAGCAGCGAGCTTTGCACTCTGTTTCTCGATCCGGACTGGCGAAAAGAGGGCAACGGCTATCTGCTGTCGAAATCGCGCTTTCTATTTATGGCTGCTTTCCGCGATCGCTTTAATGAAAAGGTGGTGGCGGAGATGCGCGGCGTTATCGACGAGCATGGCTATTCCCCGTTCTGGGAAAGCCTGGGCAACCGTTTCTTTTCAATGGAATTCTCCCGGGCAGATTATCTGTGCGGCACCGGGCAGAAGGCCTTTATTGCCGAACTGATGCCGAAGCATCCGATCTACACCGACTTTTTGTCGGAGGAAGCCCGTGCGGTCATCGGTGAGGTCCATCCGCAGACCGCGCCCGCACGTGCGGTGCTGGAGAAAGAGGGATTTCGTTACTGCAACTACGTCGATATTTTCGACGGCGGTCCGACGCTGGAGTGCGATGTCGACCGTGTCCGCGCCATCCGCAAAAGCCGGCTGCTGGAGACGGTGGAAGGCCAGCCCGCCCCTGCTGACTGGCCAGTCTGCCTGGTGGCCAATGAACAGTATCAAACGTTTCGCGCCATGCTGATACAGGCTGACCCGCAGACCACACGTCTGGTCCTGACGGCGGCACAGCTGGATGCATTGAAATGTCATGCCGGCGACCCGGTACGTCTGGTGCGCCTGTGCCCCGAGGAGAAAAAAGTATGACGCTATGGATTAACGGCGACTGGATAACTGGCCAGGGCGCTGAGATACGCAAAACGAACCCGGTGGCTGGCGATACCCTGTGGCAGGGCAGAGCCGCCAGTGGCGAACAGGTTGCACTGGCGGGGCACGCTGCCCGCACGGTTTTTCGTGACTGGGCGGGTCGGCCTTTTACCGCACGCCAGGCGATTGTGGAGACGTTTGCCGCGCTGCTGGGGCGTGATAAGGAGGCGCTGACGGATATTATCGCCCGTGAAACCGGCAAGCCGCGCTGGGAAGCGGCCACCGAAGTGGCAGCGATGATAAACAAGGTCGCCATTTCGGTACGTTCATACCACAGCCGCACCGGCGAGCAGAACAGCGATATGTCTGACGGTACGGCAAGCCTCCGGCATCGGCCCCACGGCGTGTTGGCGGTTTTTGGTCCCTATAACTTCCCTGGCCATCTGCCGAATGGGCATATCGTGCCGGCGCTGCTGGCCGGCAATACCGTCCTGTTTAAACCCAGCGAACTGACGCCGTGGAGCGGTGAGGCCGTTGCCAGACTCTGGCAAGAGGCGGGGCTGCCAGCCGGCGTGTTAAACCTTCTCCAGGGCGGGCGGGAAACCGGCCAGGCCCTGAGCGAGCTGGCGGAGATAGACGGTCTGCTGTTTACCGGCAGTTCCGCCACCGGCTACCAGCTGCATCGCCAGCTTGGCGGCCAGCCGGAAAAACTTCTGACGCTGGAGATGGGCGGTAATAATCCGCTGATTGTTGATGAGCCTCAGGATATTGATGCAGCGGTACACCTCACTATCCAGTCGGCCTTTATCACCGCCGGTCAGCGCTGCACCTGTGCCCGTCGCCTGCTGGTCAAACGCGGCGAGGCCGGGGATGCGTTTCTGGCCCGTCTGCGGGAGGTTTCCGCGCGTCTGCTGCCGGATGAATGGGATGCGCAGCCTCAGCCATTCCTCGGCGGCCTGATTTCGGAGCAGGCCGCGCAGCGGGTGAGGGATGCCTGGCGTGGCTACGTTGAAGCGGGCGGTACGACCTTACTGGAACCAAAACACCTGCGGGCCGGTACCTCACTGCTCACCCCGGGGATCGTCGCGTTTCCGCCAGGGGTGACCGTTGCCGACGAAGAGGTCTTCGGTCCGCTGCTGGGCGTCTGGCGCTATGACGACTTTGATGATGCGATCCGTCAGGCCAACGCTACCCGCTACGGACTGGCCTGCGGGCTGATCTCCGCCGAGCGGGAAAAGTTTGATCAGCTGTTGCTGGAGGCCAGAGCCGGGATTGTGAACTGGAATAAACCGCTAACCGGTGCTGCCAGCACCGCGCCTTTCGGCGGCGTAGGCGCCTCCGGCAACCATCGTCCCGGCGCCTGGTATGCGGCGGACTACTGCGCCTGGCCGATGGCAAGCCTGGAAACGCCGTCGCTGTCGCTGCCGGTAACGCTGAGTCCCGGCCTTGATTTTAGTCGTGAGGAGCCAGTATGAGTGCGCGTGAAGTGAACTTCGACGGGCTGGTGGGGTTGACGCACCACTATGCCGGGCTCTCTTTTGGTAACGAAGCCTCTACCCGCCACCGTTTTCAGGTCTCCAGCCCGAAAAAGGCGGCGCAGCAGGGCCTGTTGAAAATGAAAGCCCTGGCCGACGCCGGTTTTCTGCAGGCGGTGATTCAGCCGCTGAAGCGCCCGAATATTGCCACGCTGCGCCAGCTGGGGTTTGATGGCAGCGACGAGCAGGTGCTGGTAAAGGCCGCCGCCCAGGCTCCGGAACTGCTCTCGGCGGTCAGCTCGGCCTCGTCAATGTGGGTGGCGAATGCCGCCACCGTTTGCCCGTCTGCCGACTCTCTCGATGGCAAAGTACATTTTACCGTCGCTAACCTGAACAATAAGTTCCACCGCCATATCGAAGCTCCGGAAACGGAGGCGCTGCTGCGGGCGATTTTTACCGACCGCGACTGTTTTAGCGTCCACCCGGCGCTGCCGCAGGTAGCGATGTTTGGTGATGAAGGGGCGGCTAACCACAACCGGCTGGGCGGAGAGTACGGCCAGCCCGGTGTGCAGCTCTTTATCTACGGCCGGGAAGAGGGCGGACCGCAGCGTCCTGCCCGTTATCCTGCACGCCAGACCCTTGAAGCCAGCCGCGCGGTGGCGCGGCTCAATCAGGTCAATCCGCAGCAGATCGTTTTTGCCCAGCAAAACCCGGCGGTTATTGACAAAGGGGTCTTTCACAATGACGTGATTGCCGTCAGTAACCGTCATGTGCTCTTCTGCCACGAGGAGGCATTTGTCGGGCAGCCTGCACTGCTGGACACGCTGGCGGAGCGGGTGCAGGGGTTTATGCCGATTGTGGTGCCGACGCGGGCGGTGTCGGTGGAAGCGGCGGTCAGAACCTATCTTTTTAACAGCCAGCTAGTCAGCAAAGCCGACGGCAGCATGATGCTGATTCTGCCGCAGGAGGCCGACGAGCATGAGGACGTCAGACGCTATCTTGATACGCTGCTGGCGGCAGATAACCCCATTAACGAACTGAAGATCTTCGATCTGCGCGAAAGTATGGCCAACGGCGGAGGACCGGCCTGCCTGCGTCTGCGGGTGGTGCTCAACGACGCCGAGCAGCGGGCGCTTAATCCGGCGCTAATAATGAACGATCATCTTTTCAATACGCTGAATAACTGGGTTGAACGCTACTACCGGGATCGGCTGACACAGTCCGACCTCGCCGATCCGCAGCTGCTGCGCGAAGGGCGTGAGGCGCTGGATGCATTGACGCAAATACTCAAACTGGGGTCGGTTTACCCTTTCCAGCATTAAGGAGCGATCGTGGAAAATTTTTTGGCTCTGACGCTGACCGGCGGCGTGCCGCATCCTCCGGCCGGTGAGACGGCGCAGTTTCACTGGCGCTGGCTGGAAGAGGGCGTGCTGCAGCTAACGCCGCTTCAGCCACCGGTGGGATCGCTGGTGCTTTCCGCCGCCGTGCACGGCAATGAAACGGCACCAGTGGAGATGGTCGACAGACTGCTGTCCGCGCTGTTCGCTGGTACGCAGCCGCTGCATATGAGGCTGCTGGTCATTTTCGGCAATCCACTGGCTATGCGGGCAGGCAAACGCTATTTGCAGTATGATATCAACCGCATGTTTGGCGAGCGCTGGCAGCAGTTCCCTGCGTGTGAAGAGACGGCACGCGCTGTGCGGCTGGAAGCCCACGTCGGACACTTTTTTGCACCTGAGCACGATGGCCCGCGCTGGCATCTGGATATGCATACGGCGATCCGTGGTTCGTATCATCAACGCTTCGGCGTGCTTCCGGCGCGACAGTCTCCCTGGGATGACGCCTTTCTGGACTGGCTGGGCAGCGCCGGGCTGGAAGCGCTGGTGTTTCATCAGCGTCCGGGCGGCACCTTTAGCCATTTCAGTGCAGAACGATTCTCTGCGCTCTCCTGCACCCTGGAGTTGGGTAAAGCGCTGCCATTTGGCCACAACGACCTGCGTCAGTTTGCCACCACGCAACTGGCGCTTGCCGCGCTGCTGGCGGGCGAGATGGACCGCCGCGCAACTACCGCACCCGTGCGCTATCGCGTGGTTCAGCAGCTGACGCGTTCGGGAGATAATTTTCGTCTGCATATGTCCGATGACACGCTGAATTTTACGCCATTTAGTGAAGGTACGCTGTTAGCGGAAGAGGGGGATCGTCGCTGGTGCGTGGAGAAGGCGCAGGAGTATGTGCTGTTCCCGAATCCGAACGTTGCGCCTGGGCTGCGGGCGGGGCTGATGCTGGAGAAGTGGCAGGAGGAGTAACCCCCGACCGAAGCCGGGGGTTAAGGTCATCAGAAGGTTTCCCAGTTACTGTCGCTGCTGCTGCCTGGAGATGTGGCGGCAGGGCGCAGTAGCGGCTGCGGTTTCGCGCGCGTTTCGCTGACGGCGACGCTTGTCTCACCAACCTTGAGGCGGAAGACCGCAACGGCCTGGCGCAGCTGGCTGGCCTGCTCTTCAAGCGCCACGGCAGCGGCCGCAGACTCCTGTACCAGAGAGGCGTTCTGCTGGGTTACGCTATCCATCTGCGAAACGGCCAGGCTGACCTGCTCGATACCGCGGCTCTGCTCATCAGAAGCGGAGGCGATCTCACCCATAATATCGGTTACGCGGGTGACGGCCGACACGATCTCTTTCATGGTATCGCCTGCTTCGGCGACCTGATGCGAGCCGGTACTGACGCGGCTTACCGAGTTCTCAATCAGTGTTTTGATCTCTTTAGCAGCCTGGGCAGAGCGGCTGGCGAGGGTACGAACCTCACCGGCTA
>Ga0268251_10000168_pt1 | contig 25281 bp, 24 predicted proteins | sample AgamicAsMae_FD_200527 | JGI IMG/M metagenome (GOLD analysis project Ga0268251, IMG submission 200527) | Agave microbial communities from Guanajuato, Mexico - As.Ma.e (v2) (version 2) | ecosystem: Host-associated > Plants > Phyllosphere > Phylloplane/Leaf | place: Guanajuato, Mexico | collected...
ATGCATCCTCCTGGCGATCGATACCGTCTTCTTCCTTATCGAACTCATTACCGGTATGTCTGGCTATCATCCAGGTCGCGCGACCACCAATATACTGACAAAGCATCCAGGCTATGCCGTTCATTCTCTTGCCCTCGTGGCCGATTCCTTCCACATGGTCAGTCGCCTTCTCTCCTCCGACCTGCAGCTTTCGCAAGACTTACACCAGTGGCCAGCTTAACGATGTCATCTCCCTACTCGTCGGTCTCTGGGCCGTCAAGGTCGCCAACCAGAAGACAACTTCCAAAATGTACACCTACGGCGTACGTACTCATATCCTCGCCCACAACTCGCTTCCAAACTTACACTATGCCAGTGGCAACGCGCCGAAACCCTAGGAGCACTCGTCAACGGAGTCTTCCTCGTCGCCCTGTGTCTCTCCATCTTCCTTGAGGCCATTCAACGTTTCGTCGAGCCCCAAGAAGTCAGCAACCCTAAGTTTGTGCTGATTGTTGGCTGTCTCGGTCTTGCCTCCAACATCGTCGGTCTCTTCCTCTTCCACGACCACGGCCATGGCGGCCACAGCCACGGAGGCCACTCCCACGGACACAGCCACGGAAACACTGTCAACGCCGCCGAAGAAGGTCGTGCTGTCCAGGACGAGGATGCTGATGTCGCTGATGAGTCTGGAAACGTCGCCGATGTGCTGCCCCAGAGCAGAGTTGCAAACTGGCCCAAGACTAAGAAGCCTGCAGCAAGCGGCTCCGGAGCTAGCGATGATGTCGAAGTCCCCCACTCTGGCCACCGCCGTCAAAAGTCAAAGTCCAGCCGTTCTCGCTCCAGAGCTTACTCGGTCGAAGACGTGCCTGTCAATCCTTCATCTTTCCGTCGTTCCATCATCGAGACTAGCAGACTCCAGGACATCGAATCTGGCGAAAACACCGAAGAATCCGCCGCAGAGGATGACAACGCCGACGAGACCACCCAGCAGCCGCTCCTCAATAAGAATGGATCCAACGGCTACGGTAGCATTCAAAAGTCAAAGCCCATCGACCACAAGCAGCACAAACACAGACAGCCCAAGGAACAGTCCAGCGGCGGTGGCCATGGTCATTCTCACGACGATCTCAACATGCGCGGTGTCTTCCTCCACGTCATGGGTGACGCTCTTGGAAACATTGGTGTCATTGCTTCTGCTCTGTTCATCTGGCTTACCGACTACAAATGGCGCTTCTACACCGATCCTGGTATTTCACTGATCATCACCTGCATTATTCTCGCTTCTGCCATTCCTCTCTGTCTCGCCGCCTCCCGTATCTTGCTCCAAGCTGTGCCTGCTGGTTTGAGCATTGATGATATCAAGGAGGATATCGAGGAGCTTCCTGGTATTGTTAGTGCCCATCACCTCCACGTGTGGCAGTTGAGTGACACCAAGCTTGTTGCAAGTTTGCACGTTCAGGTCGACTTTGACTTCAAGGGCGAGGGTTCGGCAAGATACATGGAGCTTGCTCGTGCCATTCGCGACTGCCTTCACGAGTACGGCATTCACTCTTCCACCATCCAGCCCGAGTTCTGCCTCGACCCCGAACACGACCACTCTGCACCTCTCGCCGATGATACCCACTTTGGCGGTGTCGATGGATCCTCTTCTCGTAAGACCTTGGACAGGCAAGCCAGCAATGCAAACAGTCTTCGCGCTGCGGCAGATGCATGCTTGCTTGACTGTGACGACGCCTGCAATGGCAAGAGCTGCTGTGCGCCTGCTCCTGCTGAATCGGAGGGTGCGCATGACCACGACCATGACCATGATCACGACGATCACGGTCACGGCCACAGCCATTAGAAATGGCTAAAAGGTTTCTTGCTCTCTGTTCTTATGCCCCTTTCTAGAGTATTTTCTTCTTCTCACAAAAGCCCACCGATGGTGCGTACAGATCCGTCTGATTGTCCTGTTGGAAATGCTTAGAGGTTTTGTTGAGCTTGGCCGGGATAAATATATCACTTTGGCAATGCTGTTTTGTACATCAATATCCTACTTTACACGTTTTGTAATACGCACAAGATTCAACGAGGGCGCTTCACTTGATCCATAGACGTTCGTTAACTTCCTCTTCTCTAGTTCACTCTCACTTCACTTTGCCCTCACACATCCCCTGCACACGGTTCTCGGTAGTCGAATAGCATTTCCAACCTTTCACTTCCTACCGGTGCACCCTGTACATCACCTCGATTCTTCATCACACTTCTGCTCATCACTGCACTCGACATTATGGCGGCCATCAGTGGTGGCGCTCCCACAGCCATCAAAGACGATGTCGTTGAGTTGCCTTTGCCTGACAGACTGTCAGAGGTAGCCATCGATGGTGATGGTGCTGAGATGCCTCTGCCTGCAACGCCCTCAAAGGCAGCCGTACCCACGACAGGTGACAATGATCAGAACAAACCCACCAACCGCATCTGCTTCGCACCCATCGAGCAACCCTACAACCATGGATCGGATCGTCTGCGCCCTCTTCGCACCATGCCATTCGATTCTGAGACCTGGATCGGAAATTTCGATGATCTCAGCAGCCGTGTATGGCCACATCCCAGCTTCAAGGAGTTACGTGCACGCTATCTCACTGGCAATCCGAAATTCGTGCTTCCAAATACCGTTTCTGAGGAGAACCCGTTCCAGAGCCTGCGTCTACGGTGTTGTGGTGAAGAGTGCTGTCCCACCACTCAAAACCCTCCAGTAGATTACGAAAGACCCTCACGGCTGGAGACGCTTGCGTTCGGGCGCACGCAGAACGTAAGACATCTATAAGACCAATTTACCACGTTGATCATGCTGACAGTTTCCGAGGTCGTCATTTACCCCTTCAATGTCCGTCTGTCTAAACAAACCGGATTGCAAGAGCTCTTTGCTATCGTACATCGTGATGAAAACGGCAGGTACCGATTCTGGAGAGCTGACGGCACTTATCACGAGTACTTCGGTCTCACCAAAGGAAATATCTCTATGTTCCAGAGTCCGAAGCCAGCTCACAGCGCCAACATTGGTAGCATGGACCCCTTGGAGGTACAATCGAGAAGCACTCCCACCAAAGCTAGTAAATCACCAGCACAGCTCGTCGGTGATCTTGGCAATAAGCCATTACGCGCTGTGCAAGAGATGCGCACGCTCAGAGACATGGGAGCACAGTCTGTGAATGGTCAGGACGAAGACCCTTTCGTGAATACCCTTGAGCCTCCAAACAAGCGACGTGCTGTTGTAGACTCTTCTGCCCCATCCGGCAGGAAGTCCAAGTGTACGAAAGTCTCACACAAAGCTACTTCTCGTTTCATGGCCAGACCGAAGAATTTCAGAGTCGAACGTCTCGCTGCAACCTCGCCCAACCACTCACAGTCTAGCCGTAAGAACACAGTTGAACTGAGTCGCCCTTTGTTGCACATCCATGAAGTATGCATGCTCGCCTACCATCTCACTGGACCAGGTTTACAACTGATGTACGGCAAAGATGCCTTCACCGTCGAGTCCGGCGAGGGATCGTTGATTGATCCTACCACCGAGAATCTGTTTCTGATAACCGAACAGCATGCACAGTATGTACTGTATAGCAGACAGAAGTCCTTGAAGGCTATCTTGAGCAAAGACACCACACGCAGTATAGACGAGTCTGCGAACGGAATTACTGGAGGCGTCGTTTTGCTGAGCTTTGGTGGTTCAAGCGCTCGTGATGCGTTCATAACCCGCATCAAACTGATGGTTGGGGCAGAAGGTGTCGGCTGTGTCGACGAGTAAGGTAACCCTCTCATGCTTAGCATGGACCAATGCTGACAGTTTCAGTCTGACGATTGAATCCATGTACCATCAGCTCTCGGAACAGCTCAGCGCACGTCGAACGGCCTTTTTCGATGATGAGGCCGAGAACGCAACAATGAGTGAAGAGGCCACCGACCAAGTCCAGTCACTTCCCACGAGGAACGATGCTATGTTTGGTGGTGGCGGAGCAGCATCATGCCCTCCAGTCATGACCGACAACTCTTCGTTCCAGGTCGCAGCAACTACAGTATCCCGGATATCCGCGGCACCCCTGGCCACTCCGGCATTACGCGGAGCACTTCAGTTCAGCCTACCTGTCAAAATATCAACGTCTCCAATAAGGCCACAAGCTGCCGCCATTGATTCGACAGCTTCACAAGCTAGTCAAGCTCAAGATACAACAGCTTCACGAGCAAGTCAAGCTCAAGATACAACAGCAATGGTCCTGTTTGAGCCCAAGATCCCAACCAGTGAATCAGCGATGAAGACGGAGTTGTATGATTTGTTACGTGAGATGTACACGAAGTACCTAGGTACTCTGGACGACGATCAGATTGAAAAGATGGCACTATCCTTGAAGGTGTCGCTTCTCGCTGGTGAACAGGAACGCGTGAGAGAGCTCAGAATGGATTTGAAGGTGTATCTCATCGCCCATCATGGTTAGTCCCTGGAATGGTATCGAAGTAGGCAAGACGAGTCATCGGATAGGAGCACTGTCTTGTCTGGTGGAGGTCGGAGAGTGGAAAGGAGATGGGAACAATGGTTATGAGGCGATGCAAAGTGTCAACAATGGAGCCGAGTTTGTAGTGGGTAAACAATTAGTCATGAGCGTAAGTCGATCTTTCCACTTCGAATTTGGATGGTCTCTTCTGTGACAAGCACTCGTGTTGTGCAACAGTCGCGCTGTGGGAAGCCGCTTCTTTGTTTGTTTCACTCTCGCACTTTCCAACGCAGACACACACAACAGCCTCGAGCTTTATCGAACATCTCAATCTCAACGTAGTGCTCTTCCCTAACCGTCTTCAAAGTTCACCAACCTACTCGACGATCCAACTTTGGGGCACGTCTTTTCGGGCCGTAGTCACATAATGGCTCGACGCGTCAAACTCGTCTTGAAGTGTTTCTCACCATTGAGCGAACCTGGAAACCACGGCTCGGACCCAACAACGAGTCTTCAAGTCGCTCCATTTCAGTCTGAAAACAACTCGATCTGGATTGGATACCACGACCAGCCTTCGAGAAAGTATCTAGGCGTCTTTCCTAGCTTTGACGAGGTCATTGGCCGATGCCAACGCAATGCCCTTGCTGGCGGCGCGAATGCCGCTTTTCCTCGATTCGTAACAGAACCGCGACAGAGGAGCGGTATTGTTAGCGACCCGGACCGTCCTGGACGTTATCTGAAACATGTCTGTTGTGCTGGTTGTCAAAATCTTGGTTCAGACTGCGAGAAGCTGACACTCGATTTCCTTCCGGTTGCAACTAACAATAGCAAATACCGTAAGGTCTTCTTGGTCGAGTACAGATTCTATCTCAGAGGCGAACAGATGGTTGCGCTGTTACTCCATGCCAGCCAAGGGAGATACTGCTTTCAAAAGACAGACGGCACTTTGTCAAGGGTACTCGCTATGGACTCGAAACACCGATGTCTTTATCCGTCAGAGCCTAGTTCTGCTTATGACAGTGAGGAAAACTCAGACTCTTCTAGTCTAACTCAGTTTGATTGTGTCGAAGACGAAGATGCAACAGACGTAAGAAGTCGATGCAAAATACTATGGATCATAATTACTGACCAGTATGTTAGGCTCGCGAATCGCCTCGTGTGTCTCTACGATCCAGTCAACACCACCAGGCACAAGAACAAGTCGTTGGAGCTGCAGTCGCGAGACCATCGCCACAAGCCCTACCTCTACCGCAAGAACCGATACCACAACCCCGCTCTCGAGGTAGTGTTGTGATCGAATTGTCAGATGAGGATGAATCGCCCCCTATCAAGCAAGAACAACCAGAACAACCAGATCAATCAGATCAACCACACCCTTCGGCTCTCATACCTTACAAGACACCGACCCCAACGCCAGTATCCACACCATCCATTGCGTACAGCGAAGACATGTCGTTCACCAGCCACTTCGGACCAGACCCTCTCGCCGAAGAGTACGGTCGAATCACCACTCAGATCTTCCAAGAGTACTCCATGAGAGTGTTTGCATTGCCAGAAGTCAAGGATCTCTTCCAGAGGATGAAGCAAGCTGTAAAAGCGGGTGATAGAGCTGCTCTCTGCCGTGCTTACGGGGCTCTTCAGGCCTTCCTGATCACGGTCGAGTAGTCGAGATGTCCAACCGTCACTAACGATGACCACCTTCGTGTTGCTTCTGCTGTATGGTTGCAAAAAGGCAATGGGTATCCGACTAGGAGACTGACTTTTCTTCGGAGTCCACCCATGAGCAGTTCTGGCTTTGATCTGTACAGAGAGACGTTCGCTTGCTCAACTCGTTGTATACAGCCGTTGGGTGAAGTCTAGGAATATCACCTCAGATTCAAATACAAGAAGGAACGACGAGTCGAGATGTCCTGATAAAAGTGTAACAAAGGCTTTAGCTATGTCGATAATGCAAACGTATTGTACACCAAGCGCAAGAGGATGCAAAGATGGTGTTTCATGGGGATAGCTCGCGAGAAGCAGACTTCGATGCAAGGAAACAGGCAAACAAATTGGTAGATCAATAGTGATACCTCCATCTAGTCCCTTGTGTGTGAGTGAGACATGCGATTCTATTCATCTAAAACTATCCGCCTCTTTCTCTTCCCCATCATGCACGCTTTCTAAAAGCACAAAACGCCAAAGTTCTCACATGTTCCATCGTCTGAACAGCTGTGACTCTTCTGATTGTATACCAAATAAGAAAAAAGTAAACTCTCCATCAAAACACCGGTGTTGCAGTTGTATAGTTTATGCCATCATGCAGACTTTTCATCATCATCTCATCATTCCTTCTTCACATCAGCCTCCTCTTTGACATCGGCTTCCGCCTTGACATCCTTCTCTTCCTTGACATCGAGACCTGCATCCTTGAGCCCGTTTCTGAACTCGTCGCGGAGATCCTTACTCTTCCCTGCAGCAGTGTCGTCTCCAGCAATATCCATGGCGTCGATGGAGTCTTTGTCTTCCATCTTCGGGTGGTGTTCGTCCTTCTTGTCCTCTTCCAAGTGCTTGAAGAACATGTCTTCGACGGCAAGTGCTGCATCAGCCTCGAGTTTCTTCTCGGCTGCTGCGTCTTCGGCGGCGCCGGCTACACGATCATCGAGTGCGAGCTTGGATTCTCCGAGTGCATGGATCTGTTCTTCGATGGTCCCGCGGGTCACCAGGCGGACGACCTCAACATCACGGGTTTGACCAACACGATGGGCGCGGTTCTCGGCTTGGATATCATCTTGAGGGTTGAAGCCAGAGTCCAGGATGATGACTTTGTTCGCACAAGCCAAGTTGATACCCGCACCACCGGCTTTGGTACTGAGCATGAACACAGGAATCGAGGTATCAGTGGTGAACTGATCGATAATATCCTGGCGAGTCGACATAGCAGTACTACCGTCGAGACGCATGAACTTGATCGATAGTGTCTCGAGGACTGATTCCAAGATATCCATCATCGTCGTGAATTGCGAGAAGATGAGTGTGCGGTCGCCGTTCTTGATATATGCCTCAAGTAGCTCTCTCAGCTTGTTGACTTTGCCACTGTTCATCCACTCGTTGTTGTGCAAGGCGTATTTGTTCAGGAAGTCGTAGTCCAGACAGAATTTGTGCATGCCAAAGTCACCACCCTTGGTCTGCTCTGTGAGGAGTCTCCAGATGAGTTCCGGCTTATTATCGCCGTACTCTTCAGAACGTTTCAGTGCCTTTGCCAACTTCTCCAGCTCTTTATCACCATACTTGCGTCTCAACAAGAGAGGGTGTAAAGCTGCGAAGCGCAGCGCGGTCATCTCCTGAGCCGTCTTTGCTGCTTTGGTACCACCCTTCTTGGGTTGTGTACGAGCATCCACAGCTTGCTTGACCATCTCGTTATATATTTCGCGTTGTTCGGGCAGCATATCGCAGTACTCGACGCGGCGGTGCTTAGCAGGCATGTGCTTCAAGACTTGCTGCTTCTTTCGACGAAGGATGAATGGTGTCATCATCGAGCGAGCTCGTGCAATACGTTGTGCAGATAACAAAGCTGCGTGATCGGCGTCCTTGGTAGTGGCCTTGAACTTGAAGATGTTGTCGAGATCCTCTCTTCGTGAATTGAAGAGGCTAGGTAGGATGAATGAAAGCAACGAAGCAAGTTCTTGCAAGTTGTTCTGCAATGGCGTACCGGTCAAGAGGAGGCGGAATTCGGCGGGAATGCGCATCAGCTGTTGGTGTCTCTTGGACTGACTGTTCTTCAAAGCGTGACCTTCGTCGAAAACGCAGACTACAGGACGTACTGTCTTGCGCAAAAAGTCTGTGTCGTACTTTCCGACAGCTGTCTCATAAGTAGTCACAATAACGTCAATCTCATCTAGGCGGGATCCGTAGTCGTATCGCTGGTTTTCTCTTTCGGCCTGTGAGCCGTAGTAAGGAGCAACCTCCAAAGCGGGACAGAATCTGTTCAACTCTCTGATCCAGTTCTCCAGAGTGGATCCAGGAACGACAACGAGATGAACACCTGGCACTTCCGTCTGCTTCAGGTGAGCAAGGAAAGCAATAACCTGGCAGGTCTTTCCCAGACCCATATCGTCAGCAAGGATACAGCTCAGCTTCTTAGACCAGAGCAGATTGAGCCAATTCAGGCCGAACAGCTGATAATCCTTCATGACCAGATCGCTGCTCATGTTGGAAGGCTGTTTTAGGAAGATGTTCTTCTTGAGCTTATTGGGCCTTGATGTCTTGAGCTTGACTATGTCGTCGTCATCATCATCCAGGATGCCGGTAGAGCTGGCGGGAGTACCCATGCCAGAATCGTGTTGGGTGTCTTCCAAGGACGTGAGAGCCAACTCGCCGTCCTTGGTAGCGGCAGCAAAATCGATACCCCATTGCTTCATGGTGTCGGCAATGGGTTTACCAAGGTTGTCGCATTTCTCGACCAGCTCGTCAACAGCTTCGTATCCTTTGTACATTTCTCTACACACATCCATGACCTTGTCTCCGATGGCTTTCTTGGCTGACTTCTTGCCAGACTTCAGAGGCGGCGCATCTGAGATGTTTCGGATGGCGTTCAGACTGCGGAAGGGCTTCTTGGACAAAATAAATTCGGCGATCTCCAGCTTCTCGTTAGAAATGTCGGCCAGATCTTGTGCACTACACGTGTTGAAGAACTTGAGCAGACGACCATCGAAGTCACTTGTATCTTCTTCCGACGACTCCCTGCCAGACTCGGCATCGGAATCGTCCGAGTCGATGATGACAGGACGCTTCTTCACCACAGCTTCGACCGGTTTGGTTGGAGAAGGAGATCCAATGGGTGATACAGGATTCTTGCGACCTTGCATCAACCGTCTTCTAGGTTTTGCGGCCTCCGGACTTGGAACAGTAGTCGGCTTGGGTTTTGTCGAATACTTGTCGGCAATGGTTCGTGTAGGTGCTTTGACTTGTTGTTTGGCGGCCGCTCTGGGTTGGGCACTGGGTTTTGCGACGTTGCTCTCGATATCTGAACTGGTGAGGTCGACAACATCCATATCCATATCACTCTTCTCTCCTTCATTACGGAAGACCATATCAATGGCATCGTCGAAACTGCCGTGGCAGGTCTTCAAAGCCTTGTATAGCACACTAATAGGTCGGCCAGGTGCAACAGTCATCATACGCTCCACCTTTTTCTGGTCCTGCACTTCGAAGATATCGTTGATTGCCATATCTTCTACAGGCTGAGCACGCGAAGGGGCAGGCTGACGCTGCTGTGGCTTGTTTCTCGAGGCACCTCCATATGCACTTTCCATTCCACCGGCATTATAGGCGAAGGAAGAAGTCAGATTCTTGAATTTCTCAGCCGACGACTTGGGGCTCTCATACACACGATTAGGAGAGGAGTCGAGGTTCCTTCCCCCTTTCGTGAAGGCTGTAGGAATTATGGCGGATTGTGTAGCGGGGCCTTCAGTATCTGAACTGCGGTCGACCGGGGGATCGGCAAAGTCATCGTCGTCGTCAATGTTAATGAGCTGCACAGGACGAGGCTGTATGATGCCTCCAGGACGTCGAAACCCTGTTCCAGGAGGAGCGAAACGAGCACCCAAGGTGCTTTGGGGACGAGAGTGGGGCTGTGGCAGAGGTGACTCGGGGACAGGAGCGGGTGAGCTGCGAGCAACTTGGACGGTGGGAGTGGAAGAGTGAGAGCGCTTCTGGGCGGTTGGTAGGAGTTGAGTCGGCTGAGTGGAATGTTGCGAGTCGGCGGTCAAGTCGGCCATGAGGTTAGCAAAGGTCAGATTGGCCTGAGGCGGTGGTCGTGAAAGAATCTGCGTCGGTATGGTTCCTGAAGCGCTCATCTGTGTCTGCGTTTGAGGCCGACGACCAGCAGGGCGGAAGCCGCCAGCGGTCTTCTGCCTCTTGACCGGGCTGCTCACAATCGGGTCGCTGTCCATTGTGCCTGCCTTGTCGAGGATCCGTGAAGAAGAAAAAAAGTCTCGATCTTTCGCTAAGCCGACAATGCTACAAGACAAATTCGCTAGGCCTAGACTCTCTCTACGTGGGACGAAAGGTGATGTACGATGGTGACTAAGAGAGGGATGCAATGGTCGATAGGAACACAATCACTAAAAAAGTGGCAAGGGAGACGCTTCACAATCGTCAATTGCTTCACTCGACGACTTTGAATGCGGAGGCGTGACGCGCACGCGACGGCTCTACACTTTGCACTCTCTTCACTGGCTAAAGAGCCATCGACCACACCTGTTTGACAAACTTCCGTAAACAATCATGGCCACCAAAAGAATCGTCACCCAGGAGAAGACCCATCTTGACCAAGACGAGGTCCAGCAGCAGCCTTCCGTAACCACCCCGGCTGTGCCACAGTACGCCAAATCTATCTACCGGCATCTCAATCCACCACTAATCTGTCACCAGACATGTCATTGTTAAGCTGCTGCTCTTCACGTTTGCTATGATTATCCTCCCAATCTCATCTTACTTCATAACTCTCAACACACTCTACTCTGGTAAATATCATTCATTCAATATGCCATTCTCAGGCTCCCTGCTAACTCGAAAGGCAACTCCACATTTGCTGGTGCAACCGCTGCAATCATTGCGAATGTTGTCCTGATTGGCTACGTTATCGTCGCCATGAGAGAGGACGCAGACGAACGAGCAGAGGCTGAAGAGAAAGATAAAAAATCTCGCTGATGGTCCATCTACCATTTCACTGCTTTCATGTGCACTGCACTGTAGTCCTGAATAACCGAGTTTTTATAAAAATAAAAATGATCAGAAAGAAGAAAGCAAAACGTGCGACGAAAATTGAGCAAAAAAATAGAAATAATTCATTTGTACCAATACCCTTGTGATGGTGCTGGCTTTGACATGCCACCGCCCGACATCACCTCTGTCGAGCACCAACCCACCCGCCCAGAGAAAGATCAAAAACGCCGCTGAGATGCGGCTGTGAAACACCCAGCTCCTCCCAATCTGCCCATTAGGTCATTACGTATGTACTGCTTCATCGCGGCTTGTTCAACCCTTGCTGAATCGCTTCTTGAAGAAACCCTTCTTCTTCTCCTCTTTTGTTGCGACAGGTCTTGTGGTAGGTGGCAGGCTTCCACCCTGGGAAGCCAACGCGTTGTCGCCACCGCTGAGCTTGATGGGTGCGCGGACAGGAGGCGCCTGGGAGCGCGCAGCTGGATTTCCACCCGGTGCTCCGTTTCTGTGGCCGTAGGACATTCCGTAACCTCCATCCGAGTCGCTAGCATACTCCTCCATGATCGGAGGTCCGTTGTAAATATCGTGACCGTAAGGGTCAGTCTGCTTAGGGACGCCATTGGCGCGGTCAAGGGAGCTGTTCTCGCTGCTGGGGTCTGTCGAGTTGGCCCAGGGTCCGGTACTGTCGCTGTGGTGGCCGTTTGCGTCGTACGAGTCGTTGTAACCATGCTGAGGGTAGAATCCGTATGCGCTGTTGGAACGACTCGAGTTCATACGTCTCTGATATTGGTTACGGCTGGAAGGTGCTCCAGGGACACCAGCATCAGAGTAGCCGTCCTGACGACGCGACGCGTAGTGACCGCCGCCGTACTGTGAGCCGTTCTCGTAGTCTGCGCGACTCGGTCAGTGTATGTCCGATCGATGGCCAACATGTGATACATACTGTTACCACCATAGTAGCTGCTTCTACGGCTCTGGTCGTTGTTGTTGTTATAAGTGTAGCTTTCTATGGTTTTTGTCAGTGAGGGGCCCTAGGGCATGGGAAGTAACAGTGCACGTACCAGATCTGCTAACGGAACGACGCTTGTATCCACCATCAATGGCTCTTTCAAATGATCTGATGGTATCCAGAGGTCTTTCCCAGCGAGGGCGAGTAGGGTTCGAGAGATCGGGTTCAGCTGCAGAGGGTGGTCAACGACGATGACCGAGGAGGCGACGACAGAAAAGGCGACTTACTGATTACATTACCATTACTATCTTTATGTTGGACGTGGCGGAGCGACTCGAGGGTCGACTTCTCCAAGACGGCGGCATCTTTGTTGGGGTCAGCGGGGGTGACGGGAAAGCTAACAGCAATATCGGCCATGTTGGGAATGTGGAGGAGTGGAAATCAAGAGGTAGTCAAAAGACAGACAAAGATGGGAATGTTAGGAAGAGGGAAGGAACACACCTCCAGGCTGGGCTTCGTTGATGGCAGCATTTGGGTTGGCCTTGGACCCGCCCTTCCAGAAGCTATCGCGGCGCTGCTTCTCGACAGGATTGTCAACCAAAACCTCGTGCTTGCTGCTGCGACTGTGGTCGGACTTGTGACTGAAGGCGCGAGAGGTTGTCCGCGGGCGGGTGGTGGGCGACGATTGATCCATGCTGAAGTGGGCTTTCGGACCTTTGCTGCCGGGTGCTGACTAGTGTAGTGGATAGAGCGATCGATATGCTCGAGGTGATTCTGCTAAGCTACAAATATGCGACACGCGATAAAAGCGAGTGATGGGTTGAAGATGGAGTCGACGAAGAGTAGAGAGTTGGAACTTGGAATAGAAGTACGAACGAAGGAAAAGAATTGGGCGCCGTGTAGGTTTGTGGTGTCGTGGAAGTGCTTACGAGGCATCGGCTTGGGTTGCCGCGCGTGCGGAATCAAGAGAATGTTGCGAATGTGGCTGGTACACCCAAAAGAGTCCCCTTTGGTGTTACCTGCCTCTTGCTTTATCTAGCATACATCTGCATGCTTTTGCCAACTCTGTTTCCAGCTTCTATCTACTCATTTCTCTCCCAGCTGCAATATTCCACAGTACAAAGATACAGCATCAAGGTCTTCAACAGCAGCCCGAGTGTCTATCTGGCGGTTGACAACTTTGAGGCGGTGCATCGCGAACGACGGATGATGTGGCACCACAAACGTCGTGGCCCGACGGGTACCTTTGGTAGTGACGCTGCTTCTCCCACCAGATTGACCTCATGCTCTGCGTGTTTGACCAGCGAATCGTCTCCTACCAGCTACTCGCCTCTGATGCATTCCACAACCGGACTTCCTCGTCCATATCCAACTGACCCTTTCTCTCTTACCCCCACATAACCAACTTTTCAGAATCCCATGGGGAAAAAATTGTACGCTCTATCGAAACGGCTGGGTCTGCCGTCTTCGAGTACTTGGCACTCGGTCGATTCACGATTGACTTTTGACGTTCTCTGAGCTATTCTATAACTGGGCTTATCTGTCATCATACCCGTTCAACCCGTAGCGCTCACCGTAGATCCTTGACACGGACTTGAGTTCCTTCCGCTCGCCGAGCGGATCATCCTCATCCTGTCAAAAAAGTTGCAGCCTGCTTCTTTGGAACGAGGGCTTGCGCCTTGATCCTCCGTGCCTTAACTGCCGTCCAATAACTTATCTTTTGTTTACTGTCTCGCAACGTCTGCGAACCGGCCAGTAAATACCTCAAGAATATGCGAGTACGAGTATCGTACGAGAACGAAAAGCATAAGGGCTCTTGACGGGTTTCAAAAGAACTCAGGATCCGCGCTCGGTCCAGGGTCGCCACCATGGCATGTTTTTTCTGCGACTGTATCAAAGTCTAACGATTCAGCACCTTGATGGAAGGTTTGCACTTGATTCAATTTCAGATGGAGTCTTCATTCTCGAACTGTTAATGACTAGAAATAACTTCCCATGACTTCAATGTCTGCAATAATATCGAGGATATTCAATTGCTTCAACCTTCCTCATTTCAAGTTCATTCCCAAATGCACTTTCCATTCCGGCTACTTTCAGCCATATCAAAGATGTGATGAGCGCTTGCTACTGCTCGCTCTGGTCGTTCTCGTGCTGCGCTTCAAGAAGCAACAACTGCGCATGCATAGCCCGCAGCCTGACATGATTGTCTGCTCTGGCAGCATCGTTCAAACCTCGCTGCAGTAGGCTGTAGGCATCTGCGGCCATCCTGTGGCGATTCCTGGACAGAATCCTTAGCACAGGTCTAACCAGACTTGCGGCGTTCACTTGGTCAGTAGCTGAACTGCTGACACAATGAATGACCACGTGAGTAGACAGATCGAGGAACTTCTCCTCTATAATCTCTGGCAGGTTTGCGACCGTTGCTTTGACAAGTTGACGCAGCAAGGGTAGAAACAACTCGTCATTCGGAGCGGTAGGAAAGTCCTTAAGGATATCGTATAGCTTGGGAATAAGGGTAGCTTTGACATTTCCCATGTTGTTCTCACTAGGCGGTCCGGCTGACTGATCCGGCTCCGTAGTGGTATTTGCTTGCTCTTGTTGACCTTGAGTGCAGTGTTGCATGCCTTTGTGAATGTGACCATCCTCTGTAACTGTAGTGCGAGGCGTGCTAAGCTTCAGCCGATGTGAAGATGTTCCATGCTCTGAACGTACACTTTCCGTACGCTCTAGCTTGACAGGGAGGGTAAAGTCGCGACTTGGCGTGACTTCTAGAATGGCAGGCGCTTCTGTGTTGCCTCCCAAGTGCGACTCCGCAGAGGGCATGGGTAGAAGATATTCAGGTATCCGGTGTGCGGTGTTCTCTTCTTCATCTCCCACGTTCGGATTGGGTTCGATCTGTGCGCCTTGCCTCATGTGGGCATTTGGTTGCTCGGCGTTCATTGACGAGTCTTGCTCGTCATTCGAGTCACGCTGTTGCAGCCATTGGTATTCATTGTAACTTAGCGCCTTAAGATCAGGCGCATAACCGATATCTGCGATCATATACTCGACAGATTCGTGAGGACCTAAGAGGGCTCTCTGATCATCAACGCATCGGAAGAAGATGTCTGGCAAACCAAAGTCGCTAGCTGCTTTGTGCTGCCAAGTGGACTCAGCAAGGAATCCAGCCTGGCCGAAATGTTCTGGAAAAGCCTTCCTCAAAGAACGTCTCGACACCCAGCAGCGCGCGCGATTGTGTTGACCTGGTTTGATGATATGTCTTGCAAAACAAGCCATTAATTTTTCGTCGACGTTTCCACTCTCCAGTTGTCTGATCTTTCTTAGAGACATCTCAGGTGTCACCTCATCGTTCGCAGGCCATCTTGGGCGGGTAAATTGAAGAATGTTTTTTGGGTTGACGGGTGGTTTGGTCGTGACAGCATGCTTGCTCTTGAAGCCTGTTCTATGCAGAGAACTCCTGATTTGAAGATTGCCAGAAGCAGGGTTAGTGGTGCTATTCCTAGCTGCCTGCTTTGTACGCGCCATGATTGGCTAGCGTGGAGTAACGCTAGGAAAAGAGAAGGGTAGTTGATGATGATTCGAGCGGGTTGAGGAAGTACTTTTGGGAAAGGCAGAACAAGAAGACTGATTGAGAAGAGAGAGTGGTAAGAAGAGCGGCGAGGAAGTTTGATTGGGAAAGGGCGATTGAAGAGGAGAGTTGAGAAGAAGAAGTCAAGGAAGGCGTCGCCAGAGACAGAAGGTACGTGTGTTCCAAGTGAACCAGTGCGCACACGTATGCAAGCCTCTAGGTGTTGAAGCCTGAACGACTGTGAATGTCTGTGAGTGATGTACAACCAGCTCACTCGAAGCGACTTTAGCTATTCGGTTCTGTTGAAATCGAGCGCTCGTGATCAGCTGTTGATGAACCAAGAGCAGTATGATGCTGATAGCAAACGGTATGATGACTGAACCTCGTTACGCTCTTAGGCAGCAAGGTCACCACAGCGCCGATGTGTAGCGCCGGAGTAGCAGACTGCTAGGCAAAGGCTTAAGTCATCACAAGTTGAGTAATGAAAGTAATGAAGTATTGGAGCGACCAGATTGGAAAGCACGAGCTAGAGAGAGAGGAAAACTCGAGCAGAAGAGCATGGAAAGATAAGTAGTCCTGAGAGGAGGCGGCAGCAGTCCGAGTTTCTATGCTATTGTTCATGTGAAGGTCCGCAACGTAAAAGCTATTGACTTGAGCGACCGTTTTGTCAGACTACAAGATACTGAAGGTCCTGAGAGCCAGCGAAAAGTAGAAAGAGCTAAATATCCGTATAATCGTAGCCACCAGCGGTATGTCAAAAATCCCTGGAAGAGCCAGCTACCCGTTCAAGCTCACTGAGCACCAAGCATGGCAGCAACATCCTTGTCTAGACCGACACCATCGCCAGTACTGAAGGGATCCTCGCCAGTCTCAGAATTGTGATTCATCTTTCTTCTCTTCAGTCGGGGATCAGCAGTGGCAGCAGGGCTGTTAGATGCAGGACGAGTTAGACTACTCAGCAACATGTTTGCGCCCTCTGACATGGCTGGGGCGCCGGTTTGGAGAGCTGGTGGAGGTTCGTACGAGGGAGCAGGTTCGGTATGTACGGGTTCCTGTTCCTGGTTGCGATCCGCAGCAAAAGTGTTTGATTCTAAGAAGTCTTGACCGTAGGCGTGATCGTCGGCAGGATAGGCAGGTTCGGGAGATCCACTGGGCGTGAAGTTTTCGACCTCTGGGGGAGGAGTGAAAGCTTCGACTTCAGGACTGCCGTCGTTTCCAGAAGGGCGAGGATCCGTGGAAGGGCCAGAGGAGACGGTGGCCGAAGCGTCGGCGGACAGACCACGCATAATGCCGTCCTCGACATCCTTCTTCTTCGCCTCGATGGTAGCGCGGCGAGACGAAAGCTCCGAGTGTGCCATTTGTTCAAACTCCAGCTTGGCTTTGTTGGACTCAAGCAATTTCACCAGACTGGCGATGAGCTCGTGTCGGGCCTTGAGGCTAGCATCGAGGGCGCCTTCCGCAGCCGCAAGGTTCTTCAAGAGCGACGAGAGACGAGCGGCGTGAACAGGAGGGCTGGGTACAGGTGTGTTTGGATCCGTCGACTTTGTGTACTCGGTATCGGCGGTCTGGAGCAGGGGTTGAGCGGTAGCGTCGCAGCGGGAAAAGGTGGACTGCAGTTGTGCCAGAGATTGCAGCTCAGGTGGTACGGATGGCGCAGAAGAGTTTGAGAAGAGGGAACCGCCGAGGAGGGAGCCACCGAGACGTGCACCACCTGAACGAGCTGTGCGGGACTTGTCGACTTCTGCGTGGTGTTAGTCGTTTGGATGCGGTGTAGGACGACGAGGGCTCGTACCTTGAATGCGCTTCTCGGTAGCATCTTGTATGGCGGGCTCGAAGATGTTGCGCTGACGCCAGACTTCGACGACACGCTTGATCTTGCCGCCAGTGTCTTGTGTGCCGCTCTTGTATGCCAATGATGTGGCTTCTGCAATGATCTGGTATGGTCAGAAGGAGTTATTGATGTGCTAGAGAAGTGTACGCACAGGACTGAAGGCGACGAGGAAGTCGTCCTTTTTGCGGGCCTTTGATTGCTGGACAACCTCTGTGAGATGTGTCAGTAGTGGTCGTGTGTGAGGGAGAGTGTATAGTCAGGTACCGTTGGCGAGATAGATGAGATTGAGCTTCTTAGGCGGGTTTGAGTCCTTGAGCCTCTCGAACCAGAGCTCAGCAGTGCGGTCTGCATGTCGTCTGGTTATGCAAGTAAGCTATGGTGTTGTAACAGGTCGCGGCGCAAAGCGAACAAACCTGTGGAAGATGATCCATTGCGCGACACTGACGATGCTGTCTTGAGTTTCGTTCAGGGCCGAGAGCTTTGCTCTGACGGCGTCATCTGCGTAGGCCATTGTGCGTGCACCAGACGAAAGAAGAATGCGATGGCAGAGGTCCAACTGACAGCAAGCAGCAATCGACAGCTACTTGCGGCGCGCAATCAAGGTGCTTTGACTTTATGAGCGGCAGGAGCTGCCAAGCTGAAGGTCGCGGGCCCGCCCTCTCCCGCATCATCGGCCGGCGCTTTGGCGCTCCGTGTACCCCAAGCCCGCCTGGACATTAGCTGTCGTCAATCCAACTGCCAAACAATCACCACCTCATCACCACTTCCCTTTCACAACCATCTACACTCCGACTGGAACACTGCACCCGTTGACCGTCAGCCTCACTGCTCGCACACCACCACCACCACAGACACCACAATGGCCGACAAGTTTCCCTCTGTTGAGGACCTCGACTCTGGTAAACCATTGCATCTTGACCACTACTCACCACCCTTGGACTGACACACCATCCTCAAGGTCTGATCGGAGATTCCACCGCCGACAACAACATGGACACTACCCAGATGGCCGACGATCCCTCAGACTTCCTGGCTCGTGAACGCGCTCTCCTTGGTGACGACGCAGACCAATTCGCAACACCCGCCGACAACGCCGCTACTGTCGACGACGACGATGACCTTCTTGGAGGTGGCGAATCTTACCAGGCTTCTGCCGATCACGAGATGGGTGGCTTCGAGTCAAGCTTCCCTGCCATTGACACATCAAACGAGGTTAGTCTTCACTGATCTCTCGGTCACCGATCAACACTTTCTGACGTTCAATACAAATACAGGGAGTAGCACCTGGCGGCACAATTACCGGCTCTGCACTACCATACCAGCCCAAATCAAACCAAGCCTCATTCGAAGACGAGTCCGAACCTGGTGTCATTCGCGAATGGCGCGAGCGCAGAGACATGGCCCTCCAACACAGAGACGAAGTCTCCCAGAACAAGAAGGAAGAAACCGTCAAGGCCGCCCACCAAGCAATCGACGACTTTTACGAAAACTACAACAACAAGAAGGACAAGACCGTCTCCCAGACCCGCAAGGAGGCAGAGGAATTCCTCAAGTCCAGAGAGGACACTACCGCCGGCGGAACCAGCTGGGACAGAGTCTCCAAGCTTGTCGATCTCAGTGGAAAGGGCAACTCTGGTGGTGCTCAGGGTTCGGCAAAGTCAAAGTTCAGGGAACTGTTGCTTAACCTTCGCAAGGATGAGAAGGCTCCTGGCGCCAGCGGTTACTAAGACAGAGATACCCCCCTTTCTTGCGCCTTGTGCTTTTTGCCTGGAAAAAAGAACAATGTAGAAATTTGAACATTTGATCCTCTCATCTACAGTTCACATTGTACATAACACTTTCAGTGTTCAAAGTGTAACTGTGTACATTACCAAGTGAAGCTCTAGAATAAAGTGCATGATGGTGCAGATAAATGGTAAATAATCTTTGAGTGGGGTATACTTCCATCTACTTCTCTGATAACAATGCAAACCCACCAAAATTGTAGCAAAAAAACAAGTTCAGAGATGCAAAACCATCTACATGGCATGGAAAAGGTGAGAAGAGGGGGTATCCAAGAGCAGCTTGAGCAGGACAAAAACGGGAAACGCAGTAACGAAACTTTGCCATCCCTTTCATCTATCTCCCTGTACTCTTTGGCGTCCTCTCGGCAACAGCCTCCCCAGCAGTGATATCCTCACCTCTATATTTCGTGCCTTCTTCTTGCATCTGATCACGACCTTCTTGCTCAGCCTCACCATCTTGAAGCTCGTGCTCAATCTCCTCTTCCTCGCCAATCTTTGGGCCATGAGGACGTGATTTCACAGCTTCATTGCCAGACATTTGCCATTCCATCAGTTTGCTAAAGGCACCTTCTTTCTTCTTGCTGAGTTCGTTGTAAGTGCCTGTTTCGGCTACTCTGCCGTCGTTGTCGATGCAGATGATCATGTCCGAGCGCTTGATGGTCGACAAGCGATGGGCGATGGAGATTGTGGTGTTGTTGCCTGCGAGAAGTCTGTTCAGGGCTTGGTTGACCAGGGTCTCGGATTCGGCGTCTAGTGCACTGGTTGCTTCGTCCAGGATCAAGATGTCTGGGTTCTTGAGCAGGGCGCGGGCGATGGCCAGTCTTTGCTTCTGACCGCCGGAAAGTTGCGTGCCTCGTGCGCCGACGTGTGTTTCGAGGCCCTCGGGCTGTGTGTTTGGTTAGCATCACGTTGTCTTTCAGAATTTGAGGAAAACACTTACGAAGTCGGAGATGAACTGGCAGTTGGCCTGGCGTGCAGCAGCGATGATCTCTGCGCGAGTTGCCAAGGGTCGGCCATAAGCAATGTTCTCAGCAACTGTACCCGAGAAGAGGACAGGCTCTTGACCAACATAACCAATCTTCCTCCTCAACTGCTTGGCGTTCATGGTCGTCACATCGCGTCCGCCGATGAGAATGTGTCCGTCGGCAGGTGCATAGAAGCGCATGATCAGACTGGCCACTGTAGACTTACCAGCACCCGATGGAGCGACAATTGCAACATTGGTGCCTTGCTTGATTGTGAAGTCTAGTTCGTTGAAGATGGGCACCGCCGGACGAGTGGGGTATGCAAAGCTGACTTTTTGGAAAACGATATCACCTCTCGCACTCTTGACAGGTTCGCCCTTGGTAGGGCTGATGGTTGGCTCGCGGTCTTGGAGCTCGAACAAGCGCGACGCAGCTCCCACACCCTTCATCAATTCCGAGTAGAAGCCAGAGAGACCAAACAGTGATGATCCGGCATATGCTGTGTACATGAGGAAACTGGTCAGATCGCCGACACTGATGGCACCAGTCTTGACCATGCCACCTCCAAAGTACAAGAGAGCCAGGAAAGTCATGTTACCCATGAAGCCTGAGGTACTGAAGAACACAGCACTAATAAGAGCCTCCTTCTTGCCGAGCTCGAAGATCTTGCGCACTTGGGTGTTGTAGCGGTGCACCTCTTGCTGCTCACCAGCGAACGCTTGAGAGGTGCGGACATTTCCTAGACGCTCTTCGGCAATCTTTGTCAAAGTCCCAAGGTTCCTTTGAATGGTTCTCGATAGCGTGCGGATGGTTCGACCATAGAAGAAAGCTCCGATGGCGACGGGAGGGAACATGAGAGCCAAGATACCAGTCAACTTGATACTGACATAGCCCATTAGACCGAAACCAGCGACAGCAGAAACCAGGGATCGCAGACCATCAGACACGTTCTGAGTGATACTCTTTCCGACAATGATGGTATCTGAGCCAAGACGCGAGATCAAGTCACCTACGCGGTTGGCATCGAAGAACTCTGCGTTCTGGATGAAAGTACGTCTGAAGAGCTGAGAACGCAGTCTGGTAACGATACGCTCACCAACGATGCGCAGAATGATGATACGACCGTAGTTTGCAGCAGCACCAATGGAGAGAATGGTGCCCAGAGCAATATAGAAGACAGGCATTGTCATGCCAAGAAGGTGGTCGCCGCCTTCTTCAGCAGGCTTGGTAGCAGCATCCATGATCTTACCGATTGAAAAGGGTAGAGACATGGAGATGGATGACGATATGAGCAAGAAAAGGAAGGCCCAGGAGAGGACCTTGAGTTCAGGACGGGCAATCTTGAGCAACCTCCAAATCTCATTCTGGCCACCAGTCTTTCCGTTGCCATCCTTACTCAGCTTTGCCGACAGGTTCAGCTGAGCAGCACTCTTTGCCTTTTCCGTGGGCTTGAAGGATTGATCGTCCATAGCATCATCGTCCTCGCGATCTGGTCGATTTTTGATCTCATCTCGATATGAGCGGGCGGCCTCTTGAGACTTTGCGACGATAGCAGATTGAGTGAATGAGCGCCTTAAAGCCAGTGATACAGCAGACTGAATGGGCGAATGCGACGAGGATCGTGATAGAGGTGTTAAACGAGCGCATGAGAGGCCAAGGGTGTGCGAGGGTAATGATGGCGGTTGTTTCGATTGTGTGCTCAGAAAGCGACTGTGTCTAGCTGGGGCAAGGGTGGACCTCGACAGGACGGACAACAGAGTAGATGACTCCTGACATGCTCTTGAGCAGAGCCATTGGCGAGGGTGCATGACTGGGCGGGGCTCCAAGGGCGAGGGCTGGCGGCAGCCGAGGGGGAGAGACGGAGCAGGGCGAGGAGGGGAGAGAGAGGTCGTCTACCGCAACAAGTCGACAGGGCGGACAGCAATGGGCATTCTTATTACGGGCGGTGTGTGAGTGAATGCGACATGAGTTGATTGGAGCCAGTCTGAGTTGGTGCTCTGGCCGTCCAGACGTCGAGCCGCTTCTTTGTCGCATCGTCATCATGAACCCTCGGCCCGGCGCGCGCTCGCAGAGCTCGGGCGTTTCCATCTGCTTCGAAACAACAAGAGAGACATTGGATCTTTCATGTCCGAGTACTTTGTAAATAATCCCTCCGTTTTCTGATACGACCATCCTTCTCTGGCACAAGCAACACATCTTGATCGTTGGTATACCTCCAAGAACAGTCCACTCCAACTTCTTGTCAAGAGCCCCGCAGTCATGCCCGTTGACTATAGCAAATGGGTAGCTATCCTTCTCCTGAATATCTTTGCTTAAAGCTGACAACAATCTCTAGGACGCTCTCGAGCTGTCTGACGATTCCGATATCGAAGTCCACCCCAATGTCGACAAGCGTTCCTTTATCCGTGCAAAGCAGAACCAGATCCACCAACAGCGTGTCGATCGCAAACACCAGATCGAGACCCTCAAGTACGAGAAGATCATCAACGATGGCCTGATCAAGCGCATAGACGACCTGCTCGACTCTCTGCAGTCCTTCAAACAAGAGGCCGAACAGGCTCAGTCAGGCTTCGAACGTTACATCTTCCAGGCCCTCATCAAGAGCACCGGCTCTCCTGACAAGGATACCCCTCCACCCCCACCAGGCGGTGTCCACGCAAATGTCCAAGATCCTCCACGTTACAGCAAGATGATGGCTGCTCTGGTCGACCAGGCTAAGCAGGCCGTAGACGAGGCCAAGCCTGCCCCATCAGCATACTACGCTGCCTTCATCACCGAAGTCACCTCGCACAAGACAAAGATCCAGGACCTGCAAGTCCAGCTATTGGAGAAGCTTGCTGAGCTCGAAAAGGAAGAAAAGGCAAAGATCACCAGCGAAACTTACCGCACTGGCTTCGATAGCTCTCACGTTTCCAAACCTTCAACCAAGCCCGCCGCCAGCAAGGCCTCGTCAGGTCCCGAACTTCTCAACCCTTCGCGTCCTTCGATTCAGCATACCGAAACTGGTCAGTCATCTGGTGCTGATGCCGATATCGAGGACGAATCCATTGTCACACAACCCATTGCCAGTCTGGATAGCGACGATGAGGACATGGAGGCCTCGCCCCTAGCAAAAAAGTTTGCCAAAATCAGAGCTGGTGACTACCGCTCTTCTCTGGAATTCATCTCAAACAATACCGAAGTCATGGCCGAGAAAGAGACGGACGGCTTACTGGTCGAGGCTTTCAATGCTCAGAGCGATGGCAAAGACGACTACGCCAGACAGTGCGTCCACCAAGCCTTGTTGCTACAGTACTGCAGACAGCTCGGTCGCGACGGAGTACAACTGTTCTTCAAGCGCGTCACCACACAGGGCCACCAAGCACAGAAGCTGTTCATGGACGACGTCAACACAACATATGCCAGAATCAGATCTCGCACAAGAGAACTTGCCGAGCAACGCAAGCGTGACGAAGCAGAGGGTACTGGCGGTGTCGAGCAGATCCAGTTGCATGCAGTCGACCCAAACACAACCATCAACATTGTTGTACCGCCCGCCGATTCCACAGACGAAGATGCCAAGGAGGCTCGTGCCGTCTTTGAGACCTTCCCTCCAGGCCTCCAACGCGCGCTCGAAAGTGGAAGCTTAGACAGGGTTAATGAAGTCTTGGGCAAGATGAGCGTCGATGAGGCCGAGCAAGTCGTGGCACAGCTCGGCGAAGGTGGTATGCTGAGCTTGGAAGAGGGTGTGATTGATGCAACGACCGAAGAGGGCAGAAAGCAGATGGAGGAGATTGAGCGCTCTGGTAAGATGCCTCACGATCAAGAAGGACGCGTGATTGCGGAGATTGAGGATCCAGGTATGGATTGAAAGTGTCAGTAATGTAGCATAGCCGATAGAGCGCCAGCATGAATAAGCCAACGGACCGAGCCATTTGCTTGTTTGATTCGTTTTTGTAAGAAAGCAAGATTCCTATGCCTGCAGTACCCTCGAGCGATCGCAGCACGTCGTCACCAGATTAGAGATGTCGTGATCAGGAGTCTCTCGTACGATCTCCGTGAATAAGCTGATCGGCCTTTTACGCCGAGTTACACATACACGCGATGTCGGGTAGACAACAAAACACGAAAGACTGTCTGCAAGCACATGTAAATCTGTTTTGGTTACTGTTTTGCCAGATTGAGGCAATAAGAAAAGTACAGAGTTTCGCTGGCCAGAGAAAGTCGATGACCAGCCGAGGTCGATAACCAGGTTCGCGGGACGCGGCAGCTACTGATCGGAAGGCAAAGACTCGGCCGCACATCAGAATCCGCAACAACAATACGAAGAAACAGATCGAGCGCCATTGAGCACTTGCAGACTCGAAAATGAAAAGATCAAGATCGTTTCCAGTCAATATAGAGCGACTCACCATGTTATGCAAGGGGTAGGTGTCAGTGTTGATGTCAATCTTATCAATCGAGGATCTCCGGCACGAAGATGTTTCGGTGACGCTTGAATGCAGGGGCGGCCAAGAGTTGGAGTGGAGGCGGGCAACTGCCATTTGACAAAGCCGTGCGCCCAACACCTTCCACTTTCTGATGTACTTCTGCTCCTTCCCACCCGCTTTCCACCGCACAAGACTTTTGAATCCAATAACTTATTGAAGCAATTGCTCGCTAGCTTTGCTCTCTACATACCTAACAATTCTTGTCAAAGTGAACCCTCGCGTCGCCGTCCAGAGGGCACTCTTCTGGAGAACGACTCTTTCCTTTCCTTTATCTTTATCAGATCGATCTCCTCGTGGTGAGTGGTTTATGCGTCTCGACGCCCCACCATCGGCACAATGACGAACCTCGACTTTTCCACTTTACGGCAAATGTCGAGCGTCACCTTCGCGTCGTATAATACTGACACGCTTTCTCCTGCAGCGACCATCACACAATTCGCCAACATGCCTCGTCGCCATTCGCTCTCGTCGTTCACCATGACGACTCACACCCACAAGCACATTCCCACCTCGGCCACATCACACCCGGACAACCCAATTCCCACCGAGCCCATCACCATCCCAC
>Ga0268251_10000169_pt1 | contig 25132 bp, 28 predicted proteins | sample AgamicAsMae_FD_200527 | JGI IMG/M metagenome (GOLD analysis project Ga0268251, IMG submission 200527) | Agave microbial communities from Guanajuato, Mexico - As.Ma.e (v2) (version 2) | ecosystem: Host-associated > Plants > Phyllosphere > Phylloplane/Leaf | place: Guanajuato, Mexico | collected...
GTGACGTACTTCTTCAACGGCGGGAAGGAGGACGAGTGGCCGGGGGAGAAGCGGATCCTCGTGCCCTCGCCGCGCGACGTCCCGAGCTACGACCACAAACCGGAGATGTCGGCGCGCGAGGCGGCGCGGCGGTTCTGCGAGGAGATCGGCGACGGCTACGGCTTCGGCGTCGTCAACTTCGCCAATCCGGACATGGTCGGCCACACCGGCTCGATCCCGGCCGTGACGAAGGCGGTCGAGACCACCGACGGCTGTCTCGGCGAGGTCGTCGCCGCCGTCGAGCAGGCGGGCGGGGTCTCGCTCGTCACTGCGGATCACGGCAACGCCGAGCAGATGCTCGAGGCAGACGGCACGAGTCCGCACACCGCGCACACGTCCAATCCCGTCCCGCTGGTCGTCACCGCACCCGATGTGAGGATCGCCACGGACGGCGAGATCGCCGATCTCGCACCTACCGTCCTGGCGCTCCTCGGTATTGCACAGCCTTTACAAATGAGCGGCAAAAACCTCATTTCCAGCCCACTTTCCGGGCTATACTCCGCCGGCTTTGGCCCTGATCCAGCCTGATCCGGGAGTTCTTCGGAAGGCACAGAAGGGCGACGAGCGCGCCTTCTCGTTGATCTTGCGGGCCTACGAGGTGCCCGTCTTCAACTACGTGCTGCGCCTCGTCGGCGATCGTTCGCTCGCCGAGGATCTGACGCAGGAGGTCTTCCTGCGCGTCTTCCAGGGCCTGCCGCGCTTCTCGCTCCGCTCCAAGTTCACGACGTGGCTCTTCCAGGTGACGAAGAACCGCGTCCTCGACGAGCTGCGCGCCGTCGAGCGCCGGCCCCGCGCGGTCGTGGCGCTCGAGGACGTGCCGCCGCTCGAGGTCGTCGACGCGCCGTTCGAGCGGCTGGAGGCGATCGACGCGGTCTGGCGCGCGGTCGAGGCGCTGAACGTCGACCTGAAGATGGCGCTCCTGCTCCGCGACGTCGTCGGCCTCTCGTACACGGAGATCGCCGACTCGCTCGAGATCACGCTCGCCACGGTGAAGTGGCGGATCTACAAGGCGCGCGAGGAGGTCCAGCTCGCGCTCGCCCGCGAGGGCATCACGATCGGCGCTCCCGAGGCGCAGCCGGTCGGGCTAGTGACGACGTAGCCACGCGGCGAAGGCCCGAGCGCGGGACGGCTGCTCGGCGACGGCGTTCGCGCGGCTTTGCAGCTCCTCTTGGAGCGCGGCGGGCACACGGCGCGTGTTGATCGCCGCGATGACGTGACGCTGAAGGCGGAGGGCCGCCTTTTGTGTGTGAACCGCGGCGGCTTCGGCCGCGAGCCGCTGCGCCAGCGCGGCCGGTAGGCGCGGCGGCGGCGGCTCCGCCTGCTTCGCCCGCCCGCAGCCGGCGAGGCTACAGGCCGTGAGCGAGACGATCAGCCAGCGCCTCGGGGAGGCCACGCTCGCGGATCTCCTCCTGTGTGCGCTCGATCGGATAGGCGACGCGGCGGTGGAGCGCGCGCCTCGCCTCGAGGTCGAGCACGAGGTAGGCCGCGCGCGGGTCGCCGTCGCGCGGCTGGCCGACGGAGCCGGGGTTGAGGATGAAGCGCCCCTCCGCGAGGTCGAGCTCGGCTCCGCCGGGCACGACCGCGCCGTCGACCGCCCCGTCCTCGAGCACGAAGGCGAGGGCGACGTGGCTGTGCCCGACGAGGACGATCGGCGCCGAGGTGAGCCGAAACGCGGCGAGCGCGACCTCGTCGCTGAGCACGTACTCCCAGACGGGGTCGCGCGGGCTCGCGTGGAAGAGCTCGACGTCCTCGGCGGCGGCGAGGCTCTCGAGGCGCTCCAGGAACGCGCGTGCTTCCCCGCCCAGGACGGACTGCGACCAGCGCGCCGCGGCCGCTGCGTCGTCGGTGAACTCCGCGAGCGGGATGCGGCCGAGCACGCCCAGGTCGTGGTTTCCGACCAGGCAGAGCTGGGCCGCCCGTTCCACCTCCGCGCAGCACTCGTTCGGCCGGGGCCCGTAGCCGACGAGGTCGCCGAGGCACCAGAGCGCGTCGACCTCCTCGGCGGCAACGGCGTCGAGCACCGCGCGGAGCGCGTGAAGATTGCCGTGGATGTCGGAGAGGACTGCGACGCGCATCAGGGTCGCGGCAAGGATCGCATCCTTCGCCGTCCTCGCCGCGGCGTGGCTCTACGCGGCCTCGCTGCTCTGGCGGACGCAGGTGCCCGCGAACCTCCGCCTGCCGCGGCTCGACCCGCACAGCGTGTTCTCCGACGCGCTCCTGCGGCGGACGGCCCGGCACGACGGGTTCCTACGGATCGACTTCCTGCTCGCGAGCACGGCGCAGCTCGCGGCGCTGCTGTGGCTCGCCTTGCGCCCCCCGCGCGGGTGGGGCGGCCCGCTGCTGCGCGGTCTCGAGCTCGCGCTCCTCGCGCTCGTCGTGTCATGGGTGGCGCGGCTCCCGTTCGGGCTCGCCGCGGAGTGGTGGGAGCGGCGCTACGGGATCTCCCGGCAGAGCTACCGCGCGTGGCTCGTGGGGCGGCTGCCGTCGCCGGGCTCGGTCGTCGCGCTGCTCGTCCTCGTCGCGCTCGGGATGCTCCTGGCGCGGCGGCTCGGCCGGCGCTGGTGGCTCGCGGCCGGGCCGGCGCTCGCGGCGGGCGGGCTCGTCGTCACGCTCGTCCAGCCGCTCCTCGGGCCGTCGCTCCACCCGCTCCGCGACCGGCAGCTCGCGGCCGTGCTCGCCGGCTCCGGGATTCGCGTCGGCGTGAACCGGGTGGCCGCGAAGACGCGCGAGGCGAACGCCGAGGCGATTGGGATCGGGCCGACCCGGCGGATCGTCTTCACGGACACGATCCTGCGCAGGCCGTTCGGCGAGCCGGAGCTGCGCTTCGTCGCCCGCCACGAGCTGGCGCACCACCGGCGGCACCATCTGTGGAAGGGCGCGGCGTGGTTCGCGCTCTTCGCGCTGCCGTGCGCGTTCGTGCTCGCCGCGGCGGGGGAGCGGCGAGGCGGCCTCGCGCGGCCGGAGGCGGTTCCGGCGGTGCTCCTGGCCGCGTTCTGCCTCCAGCTCGTCTCGCTGCCGGTCGGTGGCGCGATCGCGCGCCGCTACGAGGCGGAGGCGGACTGGACGGCGCTGCGTGCGACCCACGACCCGGCCGCCGCGCGGGCTCTCTTCGTCGACTTCGCCCGCGTCGACCTGGAGCAGCCGAACCCGCCCCGCTGGGCGCAGCTCCTCCTCGACGACCACCCGAGCCTCTTGCGGAGGATCGAGATGACGGACGCTAGGAGGGGCTAGCGGAACTGCCTTCGTCGCACGGGCGGTGATGCTCGTTCCGAGGCAAGGACGCAGGAAGCGTTCGTAGCCGGAGGCTACGGGCGCGACCGAGGACGCCGCATCGGGACGAGCAGCGCGGCCCGGGCGGCACAAGGCTGTTTCGCTAGACCCTCCTAATCGCCGTTAGACGGCCCGCGGTTCTCCGGCAGGTTCCGGATGCCCTCGCGGGTCGACCAGCGCGACCACGCCTCCTGCACCGACGCGATGAGATCCTCGACGAGCCGGGGAGACGCGTTCACGCGGGACACGACGACGCCGTTCAGGTCGCCCTCCTCGACCTCGTGCTCGACGCGGGCGAAGGTGATCGTGAACTCGTAGTCGGAGAAGCTGACGTTCACGAAGTTTGCGTAGACGCCGGCCATCTGCTCGGGGTCGACCTGGAGATTGAGCTGGCGCTCCTGGCCGTCGCCGTCCACGCGTCGAGGATACTACGGCCGTGACGGGCACCTTCACGGCGCGCCGGGTCGCCTATGCGGCCGCGGGCCTCGTCGTCACGCTGATCTTCGGGACGATCGGCTTCCACCGCTACCTCGACGAGGGGTGGCTCCAGGCGTTCTACCGCTCGATCGTCACCGCGTCGCTCACCGGCCTCGACACCGTCCCGCGGAACGACGGCGCGCGGGTGATCACGATCCTCGTCATCCTCGCGGGTCTCGTCCTGATCGGATACGTCGCCGCCGCTATCGTCGAGGCAATCGCGGGCGACGCCATCACCGGCGCGCTCGCCGAGCGACGGAGGCAGCGGGCGATCGACCGGCTTCGAGACCACTTCATCATCTGCGGCTACGGCCGCGTCGGCCGCCGCGTGGCGCAGGAGTTCGGCGCGAACGGCGTGCCGTTCGTCGTCCTCGACTTCAGCGAGGACGCGATCGCGGCGGCGAAGGAGGAGGGCGTCCTATTCGTCGAGGGGAACGGGGTGGAGGACGAAGACCTCGCCGGGGCCGGGCTCGAGCGGGCGCGTGGCCTCGTCGCGTCCTCGGACTCGGACGCCGACAACCTCTACATCACACTGTCCGCACGCGCCGCGCGGCCCGACCTCTGGATCGTCGCGCGCGCCTCTGACGAGGACGCGCAGCGAAAGCTCAAGCTGGCGGGCGCCGACCGCGTCGTGATGCCGTACGCCACCGCCGGCCGCGTGATGGCGAACCTCGTCTTGAAGCCGCAGGTCACGGCCTTCCTGGACACGGTGATGACGGCCGAGGGCGACGACTTCCGGCTCGAGGAGATCGAAGTGACGGAGAGGTGCGCCCGGTCGGGGCAGACGCTCCGCGACCTGCGTGTTCGCGAGGAGACCGGCGCGATGATCGTCGCCGTCCGCAAGCCGGACGGCCGCTTCGACACGACGCCGGACCCCGAGGAGCTGATCGAGGCGGGCGACGTCCTGATCGGGGTCGGCACGGCGGAGGAGATCCGCCGGCTCGAGGACTTCTTCGCTCCGCGCGAGGCCGTTGCCGGCTGATCCCGTCGCCGGCCTCGCGGCCGAGCTGAGCGAGCTCGCGGGCGCCGAGGTCGAGCTCGACCGGCCCGCCAACGCCGAGCACGGCGACTACGCGACGAGCGTCGCGCTCCGACTCGCCCGCACGGAACGACGGCCGCCGCGGGAGCTCGCCGAGGAGCTGGCCGGGGGCGTGGCAAGCCTTTCCGCGGTCGAGCGCGCGGAGGTCGCCGGCCCGGGCTTCGTGAACCTCTGGCTCTCCGACGAGTGGTACGCGGCCGCGCTCGAGGCGATGCTCGAAGCCGGGGACGGCTACGGGGCGCCGAGGGCCGTCGAGCCGAAGCGGATCCAGGTCGAGATGGTGTCGGCGAATCCGACGGGGCCGATCACCGTCGCGTCGGCGCGGAACGGCGCATACGGCGACTCGGTGGCCCGATTGCTCGAGCTCGCGGGCCACGAGGTGGAGCGCGAGTACTACTACAACGACCGCGGCGCGCAGATGGAGCGCTTCCGCGGCTCGGTGGAGGCACGGCGGCGCGGCGAGGAGCCGCCCGAGGACGGCTACCGGGGCGCGTACCTCGACGAGCTCGCCCGCCTAGAGGGCGACCCGGTGCCCGTCATGCTGGAGCAGATCGAGCGCACGCTCGAGCGCTTCCGGATCCGGTTCGACTCGTGGGCGCTCCAGAGCGAGCTCGAAGGCCGGCTTCCCGAGCTCCTGTCGCGCCTGGACACGTACGAAAGCGACGGCGCCGTCTGGGCAAGGTCGTCCGCGTACGGCGACGACGAGGACCGGGTGGTCGTGCGCTCGCCGGAGCAGGGCGGCGCGCCGACGTACCGCGGCGCCGACGTCGTCTACCTCGCCGACAAGCTCGACCGGGGCTTCGACCGGGCGATCTACGTCCTCGGCGCCGACCACCACGGCACGCGCAAGTGGTACGCGGCCGTCGCGGCCATGCTCGGCTACGACCCGTCCCGCGTGGAGGTGCTCCTCTACCAGCTCGTCCACCTGACGCGCGGGGGCGCGCAGACGAAGATGTCGAAGCGGCGCGGCGAGGTCGTCTTCCTCGACGAGTTCATGGACGAGATCGACGTCGACGCGGCCCGCTGGTACCTCGTCTCGCGCGGGCCCGATCAGACGATCGACATCGACGTCGAGCTCGCCGCCGAGAAGAGCCAGAAGAACCCGGTCTACTACGTGCAGTACGCGCACGCGCGGATCGCGGGCATCCTGCGGAACGCTGGGCGGGCGGAGGTGGCCTCACGGCCGGCGGGGCCGCTCGCACGCGAGGAGCGAGAGCTCGTGAAGCGCCTCGCGGAGTTCCCCGGGGTCGTCGCCGAGGCGACCGAGCGGCGCGGCCCGCACGCGCTGCCGACCTACGCGATTCGCGTGGCCGACGACTTCCATCGCTTCTACCACGAGCACCGCGTGCTCGGGAGCGACGCGGAGGCCTTTCGCCTCGGCCTCTGCCGCGCGACGCAGTCGGTGATCGCGCGCTCCCTCGACCTCGTCGGGGTCGAGGCGCCCGAGCGCATGTGACCGTAGGATCCTCCGGTGAGCGCACAGGCGCCCGACCGGAACCTCGCGCTCGAGCTCGTGCGCGTGACCGAGGCCGCGGCGATGGCGGCGGCGCGGTGGGTCGGCCGGGGCGACAAGAACGCGGCCGACCAGGCCGCGGTCGACGCCATGCGCCTGATGCTCGACACCGTCGCCATGGACGGCGTGGTCGTGATCGGCGAGGGGGAGAAGGACGAGGCGCCGATGCTCTTCAACGGCGAGGAGATCGGCAGCGGCAGCGGCCCGGCGGTCGACGTCGCCGTCGACCCGCTCGAGGGAACGCGGCTCACCGCGCTCGGCCAGCCGAACGCGATCGCCGTGATCGCCGTCGCCGAGCGAGGCACGATGTTCTTCCCCGGGGCGGCGGTCTACATGGAGAAGATCGCGACCGGGCCAGAGGCGATCGACGCGATCGACATCACGCGTTCGCCGAGCGAGAACGTCGAGCGAGTCGCGGAGGCCAAGAGCTGCAGCCCGCGCGACGTGACCGTCGTCGTCCTGGAGCGCGACCGGCACGACGACCTGATCGCCGAGCTCCGGGAGGCCGGCGCGAAGGTCAACCTGATCCGCGACGGAGACGTCGCACCGGCGATCGCCGCCGCACAGCCCGGGACGGGCGTCGACATGCTCTACGGAGTCGGCGGCACCCCCGAGGGCGTGATCTCGGCCGCGGCGCTCAAGTGCGTCGGCGGCGGGATCCAGGGGCGCCTCTGGCCGCGGGACGACGACGAGCGGCAGAAGCTCCTCGACGCGGAGCTCGATCCCGCCCAGGTGCTCACGACCGACGACCTCGTCGCCGGCGAGGACGTGTTCGTCGCGGCCACGGGCGTCACGTCGGGCGCGCTCCTCCGCGGCCCGAGACGAGACGGCGACCGCGTCTACACGGACTCGATCGTCATGCGCTCACGCTCCGGCACCGTGCGGCGGGTGGAGGCGCACCATCAGCTCGAGAAGCTGGCGCGCTTCACCGGCCGCGAATACCGGTAACGACCCTCGGACCTCGAGTACCGCTGAGACAGGTCCCTGCGGGACAGGCAGGGGTCAGACCCCTGTCGTGGCTCGAAGGGACAGTGGCGAATGGGCCCGCGGGTGCTTGGCTCCTTGCTCCGCGGTCGCCGGCGCGGACAGGGGGATGGACATGGCCGCGGAGATCGTCCGCGGCGGCCGTGTCGGTCGCGGGCTACGTCAGGCGACCGCCGGCTCCCGCTCCATCTCGGGCGCGTAGGAGCCCGACCGCGCGGCGCCGTTGAACTTCGCGCGCCGGTAGAAGGCCTTCTGCGCGGCCTCGACCTTCGCCGCGTCGCCGCCCCACGCCTTGAGCGCGGGCGCCTGGAGCGCGCGCCCGTACGAGAACGAGAGCTCCCACGGATGCGGCCCGCGCGCGTTCATCGCGTTCAGGTTCGCCGTCGCGTCCTCGTCGGTCTGGCCGCCCGAGAGGAAGACGATCCCGGGCACGGCGGCCGGGACGTGCCGGCGCAGGCAGCGCAGCGTGTACTCGGCGATCTCGTCGTGCGAGGCCTGCTCCGAGGCCGAGTAGCCGGAGAGGACCATGTTCGGCTTGAGGAGCATCTCCTCGGGAACGACGCGCTGGTCGCGGAGCTCCGTGAAGACGGCGTGCTGGACGCGCGAGGTTTCGTGGAAGCTCCGCTCGATCGAGTGGTCGCCGTCCATCAGCACCTCGGGCTCGACGATCGGGACGAGCCCGGCCTCCTGCGACAGCGCCGCGTAGCGCGCGAGCGCGTGGGCGTTTGTCCAGACGCAGTATTCGCTCGGGGTGCCCTTGCCGATCGAGTACGTCGCGCGCCACTTCGTGAAGCGCGCGCCGAGCTCGCGGTACTCCTCGAGCCGGGCGCGCAGCCCGTCGAGCCCCTCGGTGATCGTCTCGCCGGGGGCGTTCGCGAGCGGCTTCGCGCCCTTGTCGACCTTGATCCCGGGGATGATCCCGCGCTGCTCGAGGAGCTTCGGGAACGGCGTGCCGCCGGCCGAGCTCTGCCGGATCGTCTCGTCGAAGAGGATGACGCCGCTGATGAACTCCTCGACGCCCTCGGTGGTGAAGAGGAGGTCGCGGTAGGCGCGGCGGTTCTCCTCCGTCGACTCGACGTTGATTGAGTCGAAGCGCTTCTTGATCGTCCCGTCGCTCTCGTCCGCGGCGAGGATTCCCTTGTTCTCGGCGACCATCGCGCGCGCGGTCGACTCGAGGTCCTGTGCAGCCATTTCCCACCCCTCCGGAAAGCTTTGTGTGTGGCTCGAATTATTAGCCGTCGTCCTCTTCGGACGCGCCGTCCACGCCCGAGAGGAGGAGTTGGAGGCGCCGGAGCTCCCCTGCCGAGGCGGGCACGATCGTTCCCGAGCTGATCGCCCACGCGGGGTGGATCTCGCGCCAGCCGTGGGCAGAGTCGTCGACGAGCGGCCCGACGACGCTCACGCGCGTCCCGACCTGCGGGACGGGGACGCGGCCGCGGTCGAGCGGGATGATCTCCACGAGGAGGTTCCCGGCGACGCGCTCGTTCCCGCGCGAGACGAGGCCGTCCTGCCCGGGGTCGAGGCGCAGCTCGACGTGCACGTCGCCGTCGTAGGCCTCGAAGCGCACGACTTCGACGGTGCCGGACGCGAGCCGGCAGCGGCTCTTCACGACGAGCCGCGAGGGGTGGTAGACGCCGGCGAGCGGATCGCCGGAGCGGCAGTAGGGCGAGGGAGGAGGTCCCGCGCGGTGGATGTCGATCCCGCAACCGGCAGACGCGGCGACGACGATCAGCCCGGCGACGAGCGCGCGCGTTCGCACGTCCTCGATCGTGCCGGTCTCCGCCGCAGCGAGCGGGCTCGATCACGAAAAGGTCGCAGTTTGGTTGCACTTTCGACACGGCCCCCTTCCCATCCGCGGCCCGCGTCGTAGACTCCTGCCGCGGCCAGGGGCTCGCCTTGCGGCCAGTGAAGCGGGCCAGGGGTTTTCCACAGGTTCCACAGGCAGGTGTGGGAACCTTGTCTCCTGGACCGACACGCGTATCTCTCGGTCCTGTGCCCCTTTGCGGGGATAGGGAGAGCGCCGAAAGCGCCGATCTTCGGGATGCTGTGAATAGTGGTACGTATCCCGATGCTCCGCCGCCCGCCACGCCGGCGGCCGCGTCCGTCGGCGTCCCTACGATCCTTCGCAGATGGTGCGCAGGCTGATGCAACGCACCGGCTGGCCTCGCCGCATCGTCGCGGCAGGGCTCGTCGTGGTCGCGATGGTCGCGCTGGCGGCGATCGGCTACGCGAGCGGCCGCGGCCTGCTCGGCTACACGTACGGCTACGAGTACTGCACGCTCCCGGCGGAGTACTGCACGACGTCGACCACCACGACCTCCACGACGACGTCGACGTCGACGTCGACCACCACCACCACGACGTCGTCGTCGACGTCGACCTCGACGACGACTCCCTCCACCTCCTCCTCCTCGTCCTCCACCTCGACCACGACGTCGACCACGTCCACGACCTCGACGGGACCCACGTCGTCGTCCTCGACGTCGACGGGGACGAGCACAACGACGCCGTCGAGCTCTTCGACGACCACCAGCCCGACGAGCACGCGCCGCACGACGACGACGACCGGTCACAAGCCGAAGAAGAAGCCCAAGAAGCACAAGAAGAAGACCGGCCTGCGCGGCGCGGGCCTGCGCGTCACGCGCGGCCACCCGAATCTCACCGGCTGACGTGCGCCGCGCGTCGGTAGTCGCGGCGGGTTCGGCGGCGCTGCTCGCCGCGCCGAGCGCGGGGGCGCACACACAGCCCGGCGTCGGGCCGAGCGTGCGGCCGACCGTCTTCGTGGCGTACGCGCGGGTCCCACACGTCTCGGTCTACGGCTCCGAGTCTTCCAGCCGGGTGCGGCAGCGCCTCGCCAGCCCGACCGACGACGGCACACGGCTCTCGTTCCTCGTGCGCTCGCTCCATCGCCGCCGGGCGCTCGTCTACCTGCCGACGCGCCCCAATGGGAGCAGCGGCTGGGTGCCCCGCTCGCAGGTGCGGATCTACCGCGATCCGTACCGCGTGAAGATCGACCTCCGCCGCCACCGGCTAACCGCGTGGCACGACGGCTCGACGATCGTGCGCGCGCCGGTCGGCGTCGGCCGCGCCGTCACTCCGACCCCCGCCGGCACGTACTACATCGTCTCGCGCATCCGTCCGTACGACGCGGGCAGCGTGTACGGCGCGTTCGCGTTCGGCCTCTCGGCGCACTCGAACGTCTTCACCCGCTTCGGCTTCGGCGGCGACGGCCGGATCGGCCTGCACGGCACGAACGACCCGTCAGGGGTGGGCCACGACGTCAGCCACGGCTGCATCCGGCTGACGAACCGCGCGATCCTGCGCCTCGCGCGCATCCTCCCGCTCGGCACGCCGGTCGCCATCACGCGCGCCTGAGCCGCCGAGCCGGATCGCACGGAGCGTCCCGAAACGTAGTACTGTGGGTGACGTCTTCTGACTTAGTTTCCTCGACCCGCTAGCCGACCGCCCGATCGAGAGGCTGTTCGCTTCTAGGTCGGCTCCGTCAGGAGCATCCACACGAAGGAGGCCCTTGTGGCCCACACCATGCCTGAGTCGCCGACCCAGACCATTGGGGACCGCCGAGCGACCGTCCTTGCTCGCTTCACCGCCCCGAATGTGACGACCGAGCAGTACGACGAAACGATCCGCCGGCTCGAAGGGTCAGGCGAGTGGCCCCCCGACGGGCTTGCCTACCACGTCGCCTTCAGCTCGGAGGGCAAGTTCCGGGTCAGCGAGATCTGGGACTCTCGCGAGCAGTTCGATGCATTCGGCGAGCGTCTGATGCCAGTGCTGAGCGACGTCGGCATCGAGCTCGCGGGCGAGCCCGAGATGCTCGAGGTCCACAACATCATCCAGCGCTAAGGGGCGTTGCCGCCCAGAGAGCCCCTCGGTCACGAAACCGTGCGGCTCGCAAGTGCCTTACGAGGCGAGAGCCCGCTCCGGCGGACTCTCGCCCTCATGGGGCCCAACCCGAAGGAGCCAGTCATGGCCGCAGTCGACCCGCATCCCGATCGCAACGGAATTCCGCCTATCCCTGCACCAACCGTCACGGACAGGCGCGAGAAGTTCGCGCAGCTGCTCACGGCCAAAGTCGAGCAGGGCTACGACGTCGAGTCGCAAGGCGATACCGAGGCGGTGATCGTGACCCGCGGCCGGCGACGCCGCTTCCGCTCCACGGAGGTAGGGAACCGCCAGCTGATCGGCATCGACGAGGAGGGCCGCGTAACAACCCACGCCCTCGAACGGCGGGAGAGAAGCGCCTGAGCTAGGCAGCCAAACGGTATGGTTGAGCGCGAGTGCGGACGTAGCTCAGTTGGTAGAGCATCAGCTTCCCAGTCTCGGCGTGGGGCGGACAGGGGGAGCCACGCGAGGACACGAGCGCTTGGCTACGGGCGTTCCGCCCTACAGGCCGTGACGAGAACTGCCACGCGGCGCCATGAGAACCTTGACACCGAACTTGCCACGCCCGTCTTGGGCGAGACTCGATCGAGCAGGCCAGAATCGACGCTAGCGGCCCTTTTGTGAGGCCCCCGAGGCGGCGTTGGGACTACTCCTTGGGGCTGCTAGCGGAGTTGTTGCTCGTCGGCTGGATCTGCGGCTGTGACTGCGGAAGCGTCACCCCTGACGGGACGTGGCCCACCCCCGCCAGCTTTCCCCGAGCCGCTCCCGCTGGGGGCGAAGAACTCGATGTAGTCGATTGCTGTGCCATCGATGAACACCCCTTTCGTGTCCGGCTGCGGATACCACTTCCCGTCTCCCCGCTCACGATACACGCGAGCCAGGTAGAGCTCATGCGGTTCGGGCGAGAGGCCAACCCAAGCGCCTGTCTGAAAGTAGCGACGATTTCGACGCCTGAACGCATCCTGACACGGGCGAGGTACGCGGAATCGGTGCCCCCAAGCTGATTCCACAACTGATCCCAAACAGTCGGAGGATGGAAGATGCCCGATTGATCGATCAACTGGAACACCTTCTGCGCCTTCAGGCCGACGTGCTTTCGTCGGAGCGCTGCGAGGTAGTTGAGGCCGGCGCTGGCCATCCAGCCCAGCGCCAAGCCAAGCGGATAAGGCACGAGAAGCAGCGCCAGAAGGAAGTAGTACGTCGAGCGTTCGTGGTTTGGATCGGAGAGGCTGCCCTCGCGTAACCAGTGAAAGACGTCAGCCCCCTTCCACCACCACGCGATGGCAAGGAGAAAGAGGCTTCCGACGACGGCCTCAGCGAGCGCGTAGAGATCGGCCTCGATACTCCCCTTTGCGCGAGTTCGCGTGTACCCCGTCCGTAGAAGGAAGCCGGGAACAATAAAGACAGCGAACGCGAGGAGGGCCTGGACGGTGGTAGGCACCGCCTCGGAAGGTTAACTCGGGTGCCGGCGCAATAGGCCCCGTTCGGAGGCTCGATCCTCCTGCACCACGCGCTTAGCCTCTCACGAGCCGCCTGAGCGTGAACATGCTCGCGGCTCGCTCGCCGTCCCGCACGCCCGCTAGAGCCGCCACGGCGAGCCCCACGTCCTCAAGCGAGGGATTCCGTTCGGCAAGCAGACGTTCGAGCGATCCGCAAGGCGGGCAAGGCGTGCTGGCCTGAGTCCCCAGGGGCTTAAGTCGCCGATCGCCCACGATCTACGCCATAGCGCAATCACGCGCTGGATCGAGGACGATGTAAACCTGTCCCGCGTCTCGGCTATGGCGGGGCACTCGAAAGTCTCGACTACCACGGATGAGTACAGCCACGTCATCAAGCGTGTTGCGGAAGCACGTCGGGAAGTCGAGGTTCGGGCGAAGCTCGATTCGAGCGGCATCGGCGCAGTGCTCGGCTCATAGCCGAGGGCCAACACGAGCGGAGAGACAGGGGGAGCCGAGAGGCTCCCTCTCTCGTGGCTGAACTTGACAAATCCTTGCCACGGCCCTCGTTTACGGGCTCGGCCTGAGCCGCGAACCCGCTACGCTACTGGCCTCGCGGACGTAGCTCAGTTGGTAGAGCATCAGCTTCCCAAGCTGAGGGTCGCGGGTTCGATCCCCGTCGTCCGCTCAAGAAGAAGCCGCGCCTGCGCGTGACGTAGCCTCGGTCCGTGCACCGGCTCACCAAGGCGCAGGCTCGGCGCATCGCGGTGCGCGCGCAGCTGCTCGACGCACCCCGGCCGACGGATCTGCTCGCGGTCGTGGAACAGCTGACCCTGCTCCAGCTCGACCCGACCGCGGCCGTTGCGCCGAGCGCCGATCTCGTCGCCTGGAGCCGTCTCGGCTCGGCCTACCGGCCCGAGCACCTGAAATGGGCCCTGGAGGAGGACCGCACGCTGTTCGAGCTCGACGCGCTGGTCCGGCCGATGAGCGACCTGGGCCTGTACCTCGCCGGTGCGGCCGGCTGGCCGAGCTATGAGCAGAGTCGCGCCTGGCTCCGCGACAACGATCGGTTCCGGCGCGACATCCTCGAGCTGCTTGGAACCTCGGGGCCGCTGAGCTCACGCGAGATCCCGGACACGTGCGTCGTACCCTGGGCTTCGACCGGGTGGACGAACAACCGCAACGTCACCCAGATGCTGGAGTTCCTGATGATGCGCGGCGAGGTCGCGATCGCCGGGCGTCTCGGGCGGGAGCGGCTGTGGGACCTCCCCGAGCGGGTCTATCCGGCCGGCGTCGCCGTCCCGTCGGTCGAGGAGGCGGCGCGCCGGAAGAACGAGCGGCGGCTCGCCTCGCTCGGCATCGCCCGGCAGAAGACCCGGGCGATGCCGATGGAGCCGACCGACGTCGGCGAGGCCGGCGAGCCGGCCGTAGTCGAAGGCGTGAAGGGCGAATGGCGCGTCGACCCGGCCGCGCTCGACGGGGACTTCGAAGGGCGAACGGCGCTGCTGTCTCCCTTCGACCGGCTCGTCCACGACCGCGTTCGCGCCCTGGAGCTGTTCGACTTCGAGTACACGCTCGAGATGTACAAGCCGGCCGCCAAGCGCCGCTGGGGCTACTACGCCCTGCCGATCCTCCACCACGACCGGCTGGTGGGGAAGGTCGACGCGGCGGCCGACCGCAAGGCCTCGGCGCTGCGGGTGCACGCGATCCACGAGGACGTGAGGTTCACCCCCGCGATGACGAAGGCGGTGCAGACCGAGCTGGAAGACCTGGCCTCTTGGCTCGGCCTGGCTGCGGTCGAGCCGGGCTAGCCGACCGGCGGCGCGGATGTCGCCGCGTCTTCCAGAAGTGACACGCCTTCGAGGCCCTCGCCGGTCACGACGGCGACGACGGCGTCCTCCGCGAGCAGACGGCGGACGTCGAGCGGGACGTCGTCCGGCGCCGGGCCGCCGATGTACTTCAGGACGCGCGGGTGCTCTTCGACGTACTCCCAGAGCAGCGGCCACCGGAGCTTCAGGATCGTCCACAGCGCGAGGCGCCGGAAGTCGTTCTCACCCAGCGCCTTGCCGTCGCGGACGGCACGCATGACGGCGATGTGGCGCTCGACGCCGTAGGCGTTCACGAGCCGCTTCATCGCGCGAGGGTTGTCCTCGAGCAGCGGGGCAAAGAGCTGGAGCGTGTGCACCGTCTCCTTTTCGACAACTGCGTGCTCGAGCCGGAGGAGGGCGGCACGAAGGCGCGCGTGAGCCTCCTTCGGCGTCTTTCCGGGTTTGTCGTGGAGCTCCGCGAGCACCTCCTCCTGCGTCCCGAAGACGGCGAAGTCTCGTTGCGCCGCGGCGTCGTGGTCCTCCGTCTCCTCCGTCGGCTCCGCCTGCCCGGCGGTGCTGTCCAGGCCGTTCGCGGACTCGTGGATCAGCCCGTGCCAGTAGGCGTTTCGAGTCTCCTCGACCAGGCGCGGCACGGGCACGACGAGCTGGAAGGTCTTCTCCAGGAAGAGGTATCCGAGCGGCCGCCCCGGCTCCGTCGCCGTCACCACGTAGGGGCTGTAGACCTGAGCGAAGCTCTCGCCGACCCAGTGCCGGTCCGCTGCGATCACGTACGTCACCGGCTCGTCCGCGAAGAGCGTCTGGACGCCCTCGAGGAGCTCCACGACGTACTCGGCCTTGCAGCGGTCGAGATCGTCCACGAAGACGACGATCGGATGGCGGATGGCGCGCACGAGCTGGGCGTGGCGGCGCCTCAGGACCTTCATCGGGTCGCGGGTGCGCGGCAGGAGCGTGGCTGCTCCCTGTGCCGATCCCACGAGGAGCCAGCGGTTGATCCCTTGCACGGCGCCCCAGATCGAGATCGCGAAAGCGCCGATTGCGGTCAACGACTTGAGCGCGCTGAGCAGGACGTCGAGGCCGTCTTTGTCGTCCGCGTGCTTCTGGAGGCCGAAGAAGCCGGTCTTCACCACGAGCCAGACGATGAGAGCCGCAAGCGGAAGGAAGAGGTAGGCAGCCCAGCCGTCACGCAGCCGCCAGAGGAAGTTGCGCAGCACGAGCTTGAGCGCGGCGGGTCGGTTGATGCGCCAGAGCCCCTGCGTCGCCTGCTTGTGGATTGCCGTCATCAGCCACCACCACGGCGGCGCAATCCGCTGGTGCTCCCAGGCGTTGAATCGCACGACGACCCAGCGCGTCTCGTGCGGATCGCGTGGGTACGCAAGCTCGCGCTCGACGAAGTTGAGCAGCGAGCTCTTGCCGGAGCCCCAACGGCCGTCGAGGTGAAGGATGAACGAGCCACGGGGACCAGGCGGGTCGGCCGGGGGCTCACGGCGCAGCGCGAGCCGCATCTGTTTCAGCGTGTGCCGGATCGAGTCGCGCAGCCGCACCGGCTCCCACGGCTCGCGGATCTTCCGGAGCCGGGTCGCGAGCACCTCGGCGAGGATGTCGCGACCGAGCTGGTCGACACCGGTCGGCCGGTCGCTGTGTGACGGCACGTTGTCGACGCTCCCCGCCTCGGCTCCGCGTGGGAACCGCCGTCGCAGGACCTCGCCGAGAGCCTCCGGATCGCCACGTTCGAGGAACTCCCGGTATGCATCCATGACGTCGCGCAGCTCGACGCGCCCGGCGAGGGCCTGCGCGAGCGCGCGGTAGCCCGACGCTTCCGGCGTCTCGAGCACCGCCCCGAGCAGATGCCGGCGGTGCACGTGTCCGTCACGCGCCGGGTACTCGCGACTCAAGCGCCAGGCGGTCTTCATCGCCTTTTCGCCGTTCAGGGTGTACGGCTTCGCCGCTCGGCTGCTCGGCTTCGTGACGCGCGCGTCGAAATCCTTCGGCCCGGACTGCACCAGCGCCTCCAGGAGTTCGTCGGAGGCGACGCCGAAGTGCTGCACCAGTTGGTCGGCCTCGCTCGGCTTGCGCCCGGCTCGCATGACTCCGAGCAGGAACGCTCGGGTGCCGACCGTGGCCGCCTCGCTCGCGTCGGCCCAGGCCAGGGCCTCCTTCACGGCAGGGCTCAGGCGTGGTGCGCGAGCGACCTTCGACTGTTCCGCCATGTCACCGAAGGTACTCCTCCTTCGGTCCTACGAACAGAGGCCGCTTCAGGCCAGCGCGGCCTTGATCGCCGCGGCGACGCTCGCCTCGTCGTTCGACGGAACCTGCCGGAGCCGCCCGCCGCTCCGGCCGACGTACAGGGCCGGTGTCCCGGGCACGTTGTCCGTGCTCGCGTCGGCGTCGAAGGTCTTGCCGCGCGCCGCGACGGCGCTCGAGTCGGCTGCATCCACGAGCTTCGGGACGTCCATCCCCGGCACGCTCGCCGCGGCCTGCTGCACGAAGTCGTCGTTCAGCCAGCCCGTGTTCTCCGTGCCCTGGTTGAAGTAGGTCACCTGCATGAAAGGGAACATGCGGTTCTGCTGCGCGGCGGCGATCGCCGCGTCGCGTCCGCGGATCGAGTCGGGGCCGATGATCGCGATCGCGCGCGCCTCGATCTTCAGCTTCCCGGTGCGGACGAACCGCTTCAGGATCGTCGGCATCACCGTCGCCTCGAAGTCGCGGCAGTGCGGGCACTGGAGGTCGACGTACTCGACCATCGTCGCGGGAGCGTTCGGCGAGCCGAGGACGTTGCCGCGCTCCGGGATCCCCGCGAAGAGCCGATAGGCGGCCGCGGCCTCGGAGAGCGGCGCGCCCGCGAGCGAGCCTCGCTTCGGCACCGTGACCGACGACGAGCTGCTCCCACCGGAGACCGCGAGCGAGATCCCGACCGCCGTGCCCGCGAGCAAGAGGATGCCGACCACCGCGCCGAGGAGCACCTTCGGCGAGGCCTGCCGGCGCGCGCCCTTGCGCCGTACGGCCGGCGGCGCGGCGACCTGCCGGCGACGTCTGGCCTGCTTACCGCTCATCACTCTCACGGTAGCCGGGCTCGAACGCCGCAAGCAGGAGGAACCCGAACGCGAGCGCGAAGCCGGTGAGCGCGAGCGTCGGGATCGTCACGTACCCGAACTCGTCGATCCACTTCACGCCGCAGCCGCCGGGAGCCGAGATCAGGCACGACGTGGACTGGCGAACGACGCCGTTCTCGACGAGCAGGTGGTAGACGGCGACGCCCGCGCCGGTGACCGGCAAAGGCAGGAGGTAGCGCGCGATCCGCTCGTCGTTTGCGAGCGCGGCCAGAAGCGTGGTGATCGAAAGCGGATACATGCAGATCCGCTGGAACCAGCAGAGCTCGCAGGGGACGAAGTGCGCGATCTCCGAGAAGAAGAGGCTGCCGCCCGTCGCGATCGCGGCGACGACGAACGCGAGCCAGAGCTCGTAGCCCTCGACCATCCGCCGAAAGGCGGCGAGCGGCGCAGCCGCGCCCACGAGTGCCGCGAGGCCGACGAGGAGGAGGAACGCTCCCAGCACCTGTCCCGCGACGCCGAGGACGGCGAGGGCGACGACGACGTCGTGCGTCACTCGGGCTGCGACGCCGCCATGGCCTGCGTCGACCGCGCGACGGTGACGAGCAAGAGGCCGCCGACGAGGTTTCCGGCGACGGCGAGACCGAGGTTGGCCAAGAGCTCGCCGACGCCGACCGCCGCTCCGTAGCGCATCCCGAACACGAGCTCGATGGTGCTCACGATCGCATGGTTGAAGGTGCCGAGCGCGATCAACGCGCCCACGATCCAGCTCATGACGATCCGCACGCCGACCGACTCGGCGGCGCCTTCCACGAACCACGTCATCAGCGTCATCAGCGCGCCTGCGACGACGGCGCTGACGAACTCCGAGGTGGCCGGATGCGACGTGAGCCGCTCGGCGAGGCGCACGAGCTCGCCGTGGCTCGAGCGGGGGAGGATGCCCTGGCCCGTGACGATGAGCGCCAGCGCCGTGCCGCCGACGAGGTTCAGCAGGAGGGTGCCGCTCCAGAGCTCGGCGAGCTTGAGCCACGAGCTGCGGTCGCGGCGCTCGAGCCCGGCGACGGGGACGAGGAAGTTCTCGGTGAAGAGCTCCGACTTGCCGACGACGACGAAGACGAAGCCGATCCCGAACGCGACCGACCCCGCCAGGTGCGCAAGCTCCCCGCTCGCCGACACTCCCACGGCTCCGGCGACGAGCCCGAACGCGACCACGCCGAAGGCGACGTCGAAGCCGCCCACGAGCGCCGTGGCCACGAGCTCGAGCAGCGGGCGCGAGAGACGCCGGCGGCCTTCCTCGCGCGCGCGCTCGTAGATCTCCTTCGGCTGGGGCTGCGCGCTCATGTCCGTGCCTCGACCTCGAGCGTTCCAGGCCGGCGGCGCAGACGGCCGAGCCGGCAGAGCCGGCACGGCCTGAAAGCGGCATCGCAAGCGACGCCGCTCACACGCGTGCCTCGACATCGGGCGTTCCAGGCCGGCAGCGCAGACGGCCGAGCCGGCAGAGCCGGCGCGGCCTGGAAGCGGCATCGCAAGCGACGCCGGTCACGCCTGTGTCTCGACGAGCTCGCGCAGCGTGTGGTACGCCGTCGCCTGCGCCTCCTGGATCCGCGGGATGTGCTGCGAGCGCGTCACGACGACGTGGTCGGCAAGGCGCTCGGACGCGACCCGGCCGCCGTCGTAGCCGACGAAGGCCACCGTGCGCAGGCCGCGGCGGCGGGCCTCTGCGAGCGCCTCGATCACGTTCACGGAGTTCCCGCTCGTCGAGAGCGCGACCGCGACGTCCCCGGGCCGGCCGTACGCGATGATCTGGCGGGCGAAGAGCACCTCCGCGCCGATGTCGTTCGCGAGCGCGGTCAGGATCGCCGCGTCGGCCGACAGGTCGAGGGCGCGGCGCGCCGACCAGCCCTGCGGAGCGGCGCGGAGGTCGGCCACGAGGTCCATCGCGTCCGTCGCGGAGCCGCCGTTACCGAAGGCGAGGACGGTGCCGCCCTCGCGGACCGCGGCCGCGGCTCCCTCCAGCTCCTCTCTTCCGTCGCGAATCGTCTGCTCTCGGAGCGCCGCCACCTCGTCGGCCTTCATGAGGACGGAGCGCGCGACGTCGGCCTCGACGGCGCCGAGATCGGAGGCGCGCCCCTGGAGGAAGGGGTAGAGGAACGCCGAGTCGCCGGCGCCCGCGGCCGAGCCGCCCAGGTGCTCGAAGAAGACGTGCACGAGCTCCCAGACGACGTGGTAGAGCGTCTCCGCGAGCTCCTGCTGCACGAACGGATCGTCGGAGGGCGGCTCGAAGAGCCAGGCGCCCACGCGCAGCGGCTCGAAGGAGATCACGGTGTCGTCGGCCTCCGCGAGCGCCTCGACCTCGCCGGGCGCGAGCGCGAGCGCGGGCAGTGCGCGCTTGCCGACGATCACCGGATGGACGAACTCGACGGCGACGTGCCGCGCGTCCGACCAGGCCTGCGGCGAGCCGCCGACCGCGAGCAGGCGGCCGCCGCGGAGGAAGCGCCCGGCGAGCTCGCGGCAGAGCTCGGCGATCCTCGTCGCCTCGGCCGCGAAGAACGCCTCGCCGGCGGCCAGACGCCGCTCGACGAGCGCCGCTACGCGGTCACCGGCTCGCGGGTCGCCGCGCGACGCAGCCAGTCCCGCCATTCGCCGATCCCCTCGCCCGTGCGGGCGCTGACGAGCAGCCGCTCGACGCCCGGATGCACCGCGTCGAGGTGGTAGAGGAGCTTCTCCAGGTCGAAGTCGAGGTGCGGCAGGAGGTCGATCTTGTTCACGAGCACGAGCTCGCACGCGCGGAACATCAGCGGGTACTTGAGCGGCTTGTCCTCGCCCTCGGTCACCGACGACACCATCACGCGCCGGTGCTCTCCGACCCGGAACTCGGCCGGGCAGACGAGGTTGCCGACGTTCTCGATCACGAGCAGGTCGAGCTCGTCGAGCGGGGTCGAGCCGAGGGCCGAGCGGACCATGTTCGCGTCGAGGTGGCACTCGCCCCCGAAGCCCGGATCGGTGTTGATTTGCGTCACCGGCACGTGGAGCGAGGCGAGCCGGTCGGCGTCAAGAGTGCTCTGGACGTCGCCCTCGAGCACGCCCACGCGGACCCCGTCGAGGTCGCGGACGACGCGCTCGAGCAGTGTCGTCTTGCCGGCGCCGGGCGCGCTCATGAGGTTCACGACGGTGACGCCGGCGCGGTCGAAGTCGTCGCGGTTCGCCCGCGCGATGGTGTCGTTCGCGTCGAGGACGCCCTGGACGACTTTGACCCTGGTTCGATGCACTTACATCCGCTCGATCTTGAGGTAGCGCTTCATCGCAGGGAGCTCGCTCTTCAGCCCCCACGCGAGCGCGACGAGCCCCAGCAGTCCGAGAAGCCACTTCATCGCTCCACCACCTTTCGTCGCAATTCTGCCGCGAGCTCCGCGACGAGCCGGACGGCCTCGTCGACCGCCGCCGCGACGGGCGGGCTGAGCTCGTCCACCAGATCCTCGTCGTGCTCGCCGTGCACGATCCGCGCCGGCTCGCACGCGACGACGAGCACACGCGGCGGAACCCGGCCGAGCGCGCGGGCGAGGCCGAGCACGCGCACCGGGTCCATGCCGTGCGTGTCGATCACGACCTCGTCCGGATCGAGGTCCGGCTCGATCACCGACAGCGTGCCGGGCGGCTCGCCGCGCGGCGCCGTGTCGACGAACACGACGGCGTCGTAGTCGGCCTGGAGCGCGTACGCGAGGTCCATGCCGCGGATGCCGAAGTCGACGACGTCGACGCCCTCCGGGAGCCGGTGCGATCCGAGCCGCTGCGCGACCGCGACGCCGAACCCGTCGTCGCCGAGGAAGACGTTGCCGATTCCCGCGACGAGGATCCGCGGCTCTCGCGGCCCCGCCGCCGTCTCGCCGGGGAGCAGCTCCACCTCGTCGAGCCCGAAGAAGAAGCGGTGGCCCAGGAAGCGGGCCTCGCCGAGGTCGCGGCCGGGATCGTCGTCGAGCGTGACGGCGACCTGCCGGCCGCCCTCCAGGTCCTCCTCGATCGCCTCGACGACCGCGGTGCGCCCGGCGAGCGCGATGTCGAAGATGTCGCCGCCGGCGCGCGGGACGAGACGGACACGGCTTCCTCTCCGGAGCTCGGTCACCGGAACGTCCCGTGCAGCCGCATCAGCTCCTCGGGGGAGAGTCCCGCGCAGCGGTCGAGGATTTCCCGCGCGCGCGGATCGGTGGCGCGCATCTCGGCCTGCTCCTCCGGGGTCAACGCGAGCACGTTCAGGACGAGCAGCTCGTCGATCTCGGTCGCGTCGAAGAGGTCGCCCGGGCTTTCCGGCGCGACCTGCGGGTAGTCGCCGAGGACGATCGGTGCCGCCAGCATCGTGTCGCGCGCGCCGTCCTCGCCGACGAGCACCGGCCACAGGCCGACGCTCTCGCAGTCGCTCTCGGTCGCCGAGACGAAGCTTCCGTCGCGGGTGCGCAGGATCGCGTGCGTCGAGCAGAACGTCTGGCGGAGCGCGTCCTCGCGCGAGTCCCCGCTCCACGGCGTCGTGTTCTCGATGCGGACGGTGACGCGGCCGTCCGCTTCGACGCTCAAGTCGACGCGGCCGCGCAGCTCGCGCCAGCTGCGGACGACGGCGCCGTTCGGGAGCGGCTCCGTCTCGGTGCCGGCGGGAATCTCGAACGGTCCCGGGCCGACCTCGCGCTCGGTCGCCTCGTCCCAGGCGAGGTGGCCGTCGAGCTCGTCCACGTGCTCGCCGCCGGCGTTCACGAGCGCGCGCTCGACGACGTGGAGGAAGCGCACCCGCACGTCCACGTCGTCGGAGCCCTCGAGGAGGACCTGCGCCTGCAGGGCGCACGGATCGTCGGGGTGCTCGCGCGCGTGGGCCGGCGGGTAGACGCCGCCGAAGGTCCAGCGCTGCCGGTTCTTCGTCGCCGACCGGCGGTACGGCCACAGGATGTAGCCCTCGTACAGCACCGCGTCGGCGATCTTTCGAACGAGGTCGCTCATTCGCGGCCCTCGAGCAGGTCGTCCACGGTCGCCTCCCAGGTCGGCAGGGCGCGCCGCGCCTTGTAGGCGACGAGCCGGTCGAAGACGTCGTCGCGCAGCCGCAGCCACGCGCTGCCGGGGAAGTGGTTCGCGATCGCCTCCTTCCACACCCGGACCGGCATGCGGAAGATCGCCTCGCGGTCCCACGGGATCTGCGCCGCCTGGAGCCCATGCTCGCCCGCGTAGAAGATCGTGCCGCTGAACAGGAGCTCGAGCGGGACGTCGCCGTCGTCGAGCGCGTAGAAGTACTTCGCGGTCGCGACCTCGAGGTCGTACGTGCACGGCGCCGTCAGCTCGACGGAGGTCTCGCCGTCGAACGGCGTCACGAGGGCCGCCGCCTGCGTCCACAGGAACGTGCGCAGCGTCTCGCCCCAGCGCTCGGGCAGGCCGAAGAGCTCGACGAGCCGCTCCTGGTCGCGCTCGCTGTAGCGCCGCCGCGCGGGCGCGATCCGGATCTGCGCGTTCAGCGCCAGCGAGCGCACCGGCTTGTCGCTGGCGACCCGCACCGTGAACAGGACGGTGGGCGCCGCCGCGAAGCGCACCGCGTCTGCGGAATCGACCGCGAAGTCGAGCGAGGGCAGCGTTGTCGGAGCGACTGCCACCTTACGGAGGAGAGAGGTTCGGCATCCGCGGGTCGATCGGCTCGTGGTGTCGCGGATTCACGCCGGTCGAGCGCTTCGCCGTCGAGCGGCCGTCGATCGTGTGGCCCTTGTTCTTCTCCATCGGGCCGGTGTTGCCCTGTTTCACCCCGGGAGTGTGCGCCGGCGTGTCCGGCTTCACGTCCGGCTTGCCAACCTTGAGCCTTGCCACGTCGCCTCCTTTCTGAGCCTCGCGAAGAACTCGTCGAGCGCGTTCCACAGCTCGTCTCCGCCTGTGAACCCGCTCCAGTGCGTGCGGACGAGGCCGACCAGCTCGTAGCACCGGTCGACCGGGACGATCCAGCTTTCGCGCCGTCCCCGCGTCCGGTTGACGAGCAGCGCCTCGACGTCGGGCTCGAGGTCCGCGAGCACGCGATCGTCGATGTCGATGAGCGACTCCGTCGCGCCGAGCGGACTCGGATAGAACGCGACGGCGCACCCCGCCGCGGTCGAGTGGAAGAAGAACGCCATCTCGACCGGAATGCCGAAGCTCTGCCAGGTCTGGTCGTCGAGCCCGACGTCCTCCAGGGCGACCACGCGGTCCGGGATCAGCCGGTAGTGGCCGCCGCCCGCGCCGCTCCGGTCGAAGAGGATCGAGCAGGCCCGGCACGCGCAGAGCAGCCGCCGGCTCTCGAGGTCGAGCAGGTGCCGGTGCTCGGACGGGATCGGCTCCGCGCACAGGTCGCACTGCTCCTCGGGCGGCGGTTCGCGACGGGCGCGGGGCCGTGCGAGCTCTTGGAGCCGGGACGTCACGCGCGCTGGAGCCCCGTCGGGCACTGGAGCGAGCCGATCTGGACGAGCGCCGGCTGCGGCTCCGTCACGCCCTCCGCGTCCACGCTCTCGAGCTCGGGCGCCGCCTGCAGGATCGCCTCCTCGATCGCGTTCCGCAGCGTCACACTCGAGGACGGGCACCCGTTGCACGTGCCGCCGAGCCGGACTCGCGCCACGCCCTCCTCGACCGCGACGAGCTCGACGTCGCCGCCGTGCGAGCCGAGGTACGGGCGCACGTCGTCGAGCGCCCGCCGCACCCGCGTCTCGACGTCGACCGGGTGGAGGTCGTGGACGAGCAGCAGGTGCGAGAGCAGCTCGTCCTGTGTCGGATCTGAGCCCGCCACGAACCGCGCGAGCGCCTCGCCGTAGAGCTCGACGAGCGCCTGCACCGCCTCCGTCGCCCGCTCGTCGAGACCGCCGAGCAGCGACTCGACGCGCGCGACGAGCTCGCGAACCTCGGCGTCATCCATGCGTCGCTCCGAACATCGGTGAGTGGACGCGCTTGAGCGTCTTCCCCTTACCGAGGTACATGTGGACGCCGCAGGGCAGGCAGGGGTCGAAGCTCCGCACCGTCCGCATGATGTCGATCCCGCGGAAGTTCTCCTGGTCGTTCTCCTCGAAGATCTTCTGCCCCTGCACCGCGTCCTCGTACGGGCCGGGGGTGCCGTAGAAGTCGCGCGGCGAGGCGTTCCACGGCGTGGGCGGGTACGGGTGGTAGTTCGCGATCTTCTTGTCGCGGATCACGAGATGGTGCGAGAGCACGCCGCGCACCGCCTCGTGGAAGCCGCAGCCGATCGCCTCGTCGGGCACCTCGAAGTTCTCGAAGACCCGCGTCTGCCCCTTGCGGATCTCGGCCAGCGCCCGCTCGACCGCGAAGAGCGCGATCCCCGCCGCGTAGGCGATGAAGTAGGCGCGTGCCCGGTCTCGCTCGATCGTGTTCGAGCCGTACTGCGGGATCTTCCACTCGAAGGTCATCTCTGGGAGCTGGGCCGAGCGCGGCAGGTTGATCTGCACGCTCGACCCGGTCGACTTCACGTACGGGGTGTCGACGAGGCCGGCGAGCGCGGTCGCCCACAGGCGTGCGAGCGGGCCGCCGCCGGTGTCGAGCGCGAGGTGCTCGCCGTTGTGCAGCCAGCGCGGGCTCATCACCCAGCTGTACTTGCCGCCCTC
>Ga0268251_10000170_pt1 | contig 24808 bp, 23 predicted proteins | sample AgamicAsMae_FD_200527 | JGI IMG/M metagenome (GOLD analysis project Ga0268251, IMG submission 200527) | Agave microbial communities from Guanajuato, Mexico - As.Ma.e (v2) (version 2) | ecosystem: Host-associated > Plants > Phyllosphere > Phylloplane/Leaf | place: Guanajuato, Mexico | collected...
CAAGAATGTCGCTTCGGCAGTAGGGTTCCTAGCCAAGCCAGCAGGTGAGCAGTCATTCAAAGTCCAGAAAGTCGGGATGATAAAAAGCTTTGCTCCTTGGGCGATCATCTCGCGGAAAGCTTCTGGAAAGGCAAGATCCCAGCAGACTAGCATACCGACTTTGCCGAATGGAGTATCGAAGACGGGATGAGGGTCACGCGTTGAGCTTGTGAGGTGCAAACGTTCGATGTCGCCCCAGAGATTCTTCTTGACGTATTTTCCTAGAATCTCGCCAGTACAGGATATGAAGTAGGCGACATTGAGAAGACGTTCGCTGTTTTCATCGTCTTCGGTAAGAATGCCAGTACTGTCATGCTCTGCGTCGGTGTGCAGCTCGACAATAGTTCCAGGAACGATACAGATGTTGCACTCTTTAGCCAGAGCCTGGTATTTTTCGAGGTACTCTTTCCAGCTTGCACATGACGCTTTGAAGTTAGGATCGTGAGGTAGCCAATTCGTGAGATGGTACTCTGGTAGAACTGCTAACTCAGCACCTTGTTGGGCAGCTGATCTGATAAAGTTGGCAGCTTTCTGGAAGTTTTGTTCGACATGAAGAGGCTTATACAGGTCAGCAGGTTGGCTATACAATACATAGTAGTGTTCGTACCTTGGGGTGCAACTGGATCACGGCAATCTTGTGAGTTGGAGCCATGGTCGTTCTGTGACAGCCGTTCTGATATGAAAATTGAGGTAGATGGTCAAGCCAAAGCAGAGGTACGGGAAATGGCGTTTATATAGGTTGTGGAAGGATCTTTTTCGGTTTTTCTATGTGAGATACGAGAAAATATATGCTATCGAAGAGGAAGATGTGTCGATGACTGACGATGATGGAATCGCTAGGAAGTGGATGCCCCGCCAGAATTAGTGGGGTTCGTGGATGTAAATTACAGTACTTTTGTCTCGAAGTGGCTAGCTTGACAGTGGTTAGCGAGTTTGCAAAAGTTGCACGAAGCCAGAACTTGTCGCGGCGCGCGCAAGAGCAATTGGAGGTTGATACAGCATCCTAGCACACCGCATACCCTCAACATGAGCGCCACATACCAGCAGGGAGCCCCCGCCCGCGCAGCCCAGGACGACTCAGACGTCGAGGACGAGGTTCTGGCCAGCGAGTACAAGGACCAAGTCCAATACGGCGACGACGACGAACTCGAGAGAGTCGCTTCCAGCGGCCCTCAGGATCTCCAGGCTCAGCTCGCCGCCGCTGCCCAGCCTCTCGAATACGGTGCCACTCTCGAGACCAAGATTGCCAGCTACGACAGCTACTGCAACCTGTTCCACTACATTCTCAACTCCGATGGCCCTGTCGACCTCGAGGTCCCCAACGTGTGTCAACACCATACAACTGCATGTTCTGCAATAAGAAGAGAAGACTGACCATACACAGTACTACTGGGCCTGGGAGGTGATTGACGAGTTCATTTACCAGTTCAACAGCTTCTGCGCCTACCGCCAAAAGGTCGCCCTCAAGCAGGACAACGACGAGGATGCTCAGATCCTCCGCGAGAACCCCAACACCTGGGGATGCTACTCGGTTCTCAACGTCCTCTACTCGCTCATCCAGCGCAGTCAGATCCAGGAGCAGCTCGAGGCCCGCAAGCGTGGTGAGGACCCCGCCGCCTACGCCGGCGAGTACGGCAACCGCCCTCTCTACCAGATGCTCGGATACTTCTCGCTCATCGGTCTCCTCCGCGTCCACTGCTTGCTCGGTGACTTTAGCATGGCCCTCAAGACTCTGGACAACATTGAGCTCAACAAGAAGTCCATGTTCGCCCGTGTCATGGCCGCCCAGTTCAGCACCTACTACTACGTCGGTTTCTCCTACATGATGATGCACCGTTACACCGACGCCATCCGCATGTTCACCCACATCCTCATCTACATCTCGCGCACAAAGAACTTCCAGAAGAATGCCCAGTACGACAGCATCGCCAAGAAGAGCGATCAAATGTACGCTCTTGTCGCCATTTGCGTCGCCCTCAACCCTACTCGTCTTGATGACACCGTCCACTCTGCTCTCCGTGAGAAGTACGGTGAGCAGTTTGCCCGCATGCAGCTCGGTGGCCCCGACTCGCTCCCCATCTTCGAGGAGCTCTTCCGCCAGGCCTGCCCCAGATTCATCTCTCCCACTCCTCCGGACTTTGAGAACCCTTCGATCAATGTCGACCCCATCGAGCACCACCTTTCTATCTTCATGGAGGAGGTCAAGAACAACATGTGGAGCCCTACTGTCCGTTCTTACCTGAAGCTGTACACCACAATGGATATCAAGAAGTTGGCTGGCTTCCTCGAGATTGATGCCGACACCTTGAGAGGATGGTTGTTGGTCAACAAGCAGAGAAGCAAGCAGGTTAGACACACCGAGGGTGGTCTGCTTGACGGTGATGTCGTCACTACCAACGACCTCGACTATGCCATGCAAGGAGTAAGTTATAGGAAGATGGCCAGAATTATGACTAGTGCTAATACGAAATTGCAGGACTTGATCCACGTGTCAGAGGCCAAGGTCGGACGTAAACTGGTGGACTGGTACCTCCGCAACCTGTCGAGAACCTACTAAACAAACCACGTGATGGTCAGGACAAGAAAGTATACGGAAGACAGAGTCGCAGAAGACTCTGACTCCTAGGCTGCACACGAATCGAAAAGGAGATGCAGCGGCGCCCGTCCGAGCCCAAGCAGGAAGGCAATGTATGGGGAAAGTGTTGCTCAATAGAGCATAGGCGTTGCGGATTACGAAAGGACGGGCGGACTTGGTGGACGAGGAAGTCTCCAAGGGACGAGGACAAAAGCATGTTTTGCAATGTTTTATGAGCAGAAGAGACGAGGCCATAGGAAAATGCATAGCAGCCAACGAATATTTACCCTTTTCACATGTCAAATCCGTCATTACGTCTTGGCGTTGTATACACTCATCTTTATTTTGACTAACTTGACTCCTTCTTCACCCACACACATCACACAACATGACGAGCACCGGCAACTTGAGTCCGTCGCTGAGACGAGGCTCTTCCAACATGTCGTCGCGCAGACCTTCGCATGGAGCCGATGGTGCCTCAGGCATTATGAGTACCGCAGACGCAAACATGCCCATGCGACACCCTCGTCCTTTGACTGCTGCTGAGTTGCACCTCGAACTCGAGAAGGAGCAGGAGGCTGTCGTAGGTTCCTTCATCGTCCTTTGCATTACTGTGGATAATCTAACATGTCCACACAGGTCAACCGTCTCACACGCGAACTCTCAGCACTTCGCGCCCAACATTCTGCCTCGGTAGCCAGCAACACTTCGCAGACCAGCTCCAACCAAGCTCTAGATCCTGGTCTCTCGCACCCAACACCCACACGTCAACACCGTTCATCCTCGAACGCTTCGAGCCGTAGCCTTAGCACTCCCTCGGCCGCTTCAAGTCATGTGAACATTCAACACCCACAACCCACCGCTCCTCTGGCCGGCGTCTCGCAAGCCTCCTTCGATCGTGCTGCCGCTGCTGCTGGTTCCACCACAGCAAACCCTTCCATCAGCCGCAACCCCTCCATCCGCAGCACCTCAGGCCACTCCACACCAGCCCTCACCCCAGCCTCTGCCGCTTCCCTCCCTCACCGCCCTTCGCTATCGCAAGCCGCCAGCCAAGTCTCCACAGCCGGTTCCTTCGCTCTCGGTTCAACCTCGCCTTACACATCCACCTCCAGCGCCGCCGAAATCGCTTCATCGCGCGCTGAGCTCGACCTTGTAAAACAAGAGAATGAAGCCCTGCGTCAACGTGTCAAAGCCCTCGAACGCGCCCTCCGCGGCCGCAGAAACAGCGTTACCTCCGATGCCAGTGCCAACACAAATACCACCCATCCCCGCGTAGAAGCACCAGTCGCTCGTCCCAGCGTCAGTGCTTGGGCTGCAAACATGGCTGGAATGACTAGTGTTGCTGGTCCCAGGGAGAGGAGTGAAAGTCAGAGCACAACCACTTCGTCCAGAAGACCAGAGGGTCTCGAAAGAGAAGACTCTATCCGTGTGGGTGAGAGTGCTGCTAACGTGGGTTTGGGCTTGAAGTAGGATTCTGAGCCCAAGCTCAAATGGTACAAATGGTATCAGTAGGGTTTTCGTCTGGCACGAGACCTGCAGGAAACAGGACAAAATTGAGATATAAAGGTTGGGTTTATCAGGATGGTTTCAATCGGACACGGGTATCTCCTTAGCAAGGCGTTTATCAGATGGGAATGGGGTTCAAGGTTGGTTTTCTTCTCTTCTTGACTCTTGTCAACATGAGCTGCAGATAGTTGCAACAATTCAAAAAGTCGTCACGATAAACCCTTGTAAGCGACACCATCACCACCCACCATAGCCGTGAGATCTCGGAGACGATGCAAGAGAAACCCATGCTCTGCATCCACAAAACCTCACTCACGTTTACTACAGCAAGAATCCACCATCTCACACTTCTGCGCTTCAAACTGGGAAAGTCATGGTACCTTTTATTGACGTGCTGGATCTCATCACTCACGACTTGGCTCTCACATCAACATACAATCACACTAAGAGCTATCAAAATGCACAGTTCTCTCAGGACGGTAGTGAAGTCCAAAGAGAGCAGATGAGATCACGACTCTCTGTGGCCAAGTCCCCCTGGAAGAAAGGGACTGCGCAGTACTATAGCCGTCTAAATGATATGTGTATACGTATGAAGAGATCATGGAGGACACAAACCACCATGGAGCATCAGAATATCACTGCTATATGTATGCTCTGCACAGAAAACCTGGCTATCTCATGCCTATGTTAGAACCCCTGGATCGAGCATCTTGATCGCGAGCTCGTGAGCATGTCCACATACTACTGCTCTCACGAAGATATATCGCACAACTTCCCTACTATTAAATTGCATAGTTGGTTACCAAAACACACACGTATCCAGAGAGACAGCTTTGGAGTAAAGGCAGACGGTTTTAATTATAGATCTCAATGGGTCTCATTCAATTGTTCTCATGACCGGTTATGTGTTGCATTTTTTTGATATAAGCATACGCGTTACAGACTTTTGTTGCCCCATTGAAAGAGAAATGTATCACGCTTTTAGAGCTCTTGCTGTCCCTCAAGACCACCCAGAGTCGAAAAGTAAAGAAATGAAAGATGATCAGAGACTGAGGTAGAGAATGTTGGGTAGGGATGTGAAATGATAGAAATGGGTGTTTCTGCTGGTAATTTCACATATCGCGCTTGATCACTCACTAACAAAATGACGCACTCACAAACCCGTGGTCTTTTCTCTCATTTGACACGAGATAGAGGAGGAAAAAAGGAGATCACCAGAGGCCCGAGCAAGTGCAAAAAGACATGCCTCCTAACGGAGTCGAACCGGTGACCTCGGCATTACTAGTGCCGCGCTCTACCAACTGAGCTAAAGAGGCTTGTTGGAAAGCAGCTAGATTCTACGAATTATGTCACTCAACATTACTGACCTGTTCTCGAATCCGAAGCCCAGCAAACCATGCATCAAGATCTGTCAAACGAGACTTTTGCAACGATCATAACATAGCAAGTGAAAACCAGAAATAGAGGAGTGTATGTTTCGATGTTGTTGACCTGGAAGCAATGCTATCACATTTTATTGTGCGAGCTTATCTCCGGTCTTCATCATGGGAGACATGTTCCTTCCAATGTCCCATCTTCATCGTCGGGCTCGTTCTGACTCTCTTGAGTTTCGATCCGCTATATATCTATTGGCTTATGGTTTCATAGCGCAGGATTTTCGAGGTCCAAGGAGGTGTTTCATAGCGCAGGATTTTCGAGGTCCAAGGAGGTGTTCCATATTGAGAGTATGTTGGCGAGATTATGAGCAGTGACGAAAATGCTGGTAAAGTGTGACGAAACGACTGCAGTTTCTTGGGCGGCCGAGTGAGAATCGAATCTGTGCTCTTGTATCATGCATGAGCAAGCAATGAAGTTGATGAGCGATTCTGTCGGTATACCGATTTGTGGTTGGAGCACCATTGGTCCATGTCCTGGCCAGTCGAGAGATGTGATGCAGCAAACTGTGCTGTCGATGCAAGCGAGCAAGTTTCATGTAGGCAGGTATATGCCCATGGATAGTGTCGAATCCAGATAAAAGCCTAGCAGTGGTGAGGCGTAGCCAGTTTGAGTATGGTCGGTAGCAATCGTGTTCTGCTCCTCTCGAGCAACTCCAGTCCAGAAAGATAGCGAGGGCCGCAGCGACGAAGGGTGACGGCAATCAGCACAGTCGTTGGGGGAAATCGCCAGCGACCTTCATCCACCACTCCCCTCTTCCTTCACAACCTCCGTCTGTTGTTGTCCTTGTCCATCCTCTTTCTTCCCTTCTTCTTCCTCCTTGACCCATCCCCACGCCGGAACCTCGGCCGCAGGTCCAAGATTCCCATCTTTCTCGTAACTGGCCTGACTCCTCTTCAACAAGTCTTGCACACCATTACTCTCCCACTCCGTCCTGAGATCCCGGACGCCAGTGACAGCACCGATCGCTGCCTTTTTCAGTCCAGCAAACGCAGCGGGTTTGGATGTGGCGGGTCGTGTAAGCGGTGAGACGATGGAAGGGATAGTCGTTCGTAATGCGGTTAACTGCGTGAGAGCATCAGTGTTTGTTTGCGACGGAGGGTGGAGGACATGGATGACATGGCGTACCTTGTCGGTGAGGGCTTCTAGTCTCGCGAGGGCTGCTTCGTATTCTGCTTCGGTCCACTGATCTTCCATGTTGTACTTGAGTGTCGATTCACGCCGACAGTGGGAAATGCGACAGCGTGGTGTGTTGTGATTGATGGAGAGATGGGGATACCGAAGGGCTGGCCGCAGGACGAACCAGTGGTCCAAGCGCTGCTTTCACATGCTTGATGTCAAGCTTTCGATGACAGCAGATGCCATGGTGGAGAACAAGTCGTTGGAAGGCACAAGCTGGGAAGAGTGATCATGGTATTATGAGGAACTGATCATCCACGTAATAGAACAACATCAACGGAGAAGTTCTGCAAGAAAGATATACTCGTGAGGAGCAATGGGCACTGCTACAGAATTGCAAGGAGAGCAGAGCCGCATTACTTTACTTTCGCAATGGGGCTCGAAGAAATTGTGGGTATAAGTAATACTTAGGTATAGTGCTGGACTAAAGCAAAGGCGTCACGCACCTCCTTTCCATAGCCCAAAGCTCTACGGAGCCAGCGCCCTGAAATAATCAGGGCTGGGACAAACGCTACGATACGTGCGAGTCGTTACAGTCCGGTGCTACTCGGGTTCCTATCCACGGTAGCGACCGCCGCCACGACCTCCTCCACCTCTACGCGAACCACCGCGCATCACGTCGTCCGAGTACATGCGACCCTCATCACGGTATCTGGGACGGCGATCATCATAGCGCGGCTCGTTATAGCGTTGCTCGTTGAAGCCATATCTTCCATCTTGATAGTCTGGTTGTGCGTGACGATCGCCGCGGTCGTAGTCTTCGCGGTATGAGGCTCTACCGTCGCGAGACCGCGAGTTATTGTATGCAGGGCGGGGAGAAGGCTCGTGGGGTGGAAGAGGGCTGGGCTCGGTGGGGTATGGTTGTTCGATCTCCATCGTGTCTTCGGCTCCTTGTTCTTGAACAGGTTCGGCTTGTGCTACGACGACTGGTGAAGCGGTGCGTGGCGTGGCAGAATGGAACGATTGTGATGGGCCTGCCTCCTTAAGGTAGACATACAACAGCCTTCCGTCAGCCTGTACTGAGTCAGTTTGTGTGAAGTGAGTAGGGACATAATCAAGAACGAACCTTCTTGCCGTTGAACGTGTTGATAACATTGTCAGCACCGGCCTTGTCCAGGAAGAGCATTTCGACCATGACATTGGGTGAGGAAGATATCAACTTGCAGCCAGACATCTCACCACCGATGGGAGCCATGACGCTCTCAATGTCGGCGGCTGTAGTTCCTGGCGCAAAGTTGCTGGCGACAACACAATACGGTCCAGCAGCTCCACGGATTGTGATCTCGCTGTCGACAGGCGCAAAGGATCGCGACTTGATGTTGAATGAAGCAGGTGGGGCTTGTTGTGCTGCGGATTGGTATGCTGCATCTCTTCTTGTGTCTGGACCTCCTTGTGATTGACGGTTGTTGCGGTTCTTCTGGTTTCCACGAGACTGCTGTTGTTTGCCGAGCGTTGGGATGGATGCGGCCGAGGATGAGCGCTGCTGGAGTATTAGAAGATGGCCTGTCTATCCCTTGTTTATACCAGAACGTGCCTTTGTGATGCCGACTCGACTGGCTAGACTTCCACCCAAGGGCGTTTGCGGTCGCTTGTTGGAGTTGTTCAGTGGAGCACTTTGGCGACGGTCCTTGCCAAAGATCTCCTGGGCGAGGTTCTCTGCCTTGCGCTTTTGACGATCTATGAATGCGACGTCAATGGGGTGTTCTGTGGATGGTGTAGGGCGCTACATGCCTGCCTTGATCATATCATCGAAAGAGAGAGTAGGCTTTTCCTGTTGCTGCTTGTTCTTGGCCATGATTGGGTATGGTAGCGGCGCCTGAGCAGCGCGATGAGTCTGAAGAGGTCAAAGTAAAAGCAAAAGTGAAGTGGGTGTAAGAATTCTGAGCTTGTTCTGTTGGTGCAATGCAAACCGATCTTGCATGTGTCGCGTCGACTCCAGACGCCGGCGACGACCATCAAAAGCTCAGACCTGCGCATCATCATGATTGATTGCCCTCGGCTCCTACCGACTTTTGATTGCCTACATCTCACTCTTATCTGAACATGCTCTGCTCTCACTGCTTCACTTTGAATAGATATTGCAATGACATATGAACGCATAAAGGAGCATGAGACACAAGATCTGCAAGCTCCCGAGTCGCTATTTCGTTCCGCTGACTACTCACTGCCTGCCTAGCAGCCTTCCCTCACATCCATCCGACTAGCTAGGTGTCTTGGAAGATGAACAACTCGCCCCAGATCCTTGCCTAGCATGAGTTCGTACGCCACTCAAGGGCTTCGCTCTCCGTACCTTGTGCTCGTGCGCGTATGTCTTTCCTTTTCCCTTGTCCGCACTCTTCTTCCTTCCCTTGATGTCCTTTGTCTGCTCAGGCGGAACCTCGTCATTTCCTTCTTCTGAAGAGCTGCAGATAGCAGACGTAGCAGCATCTGCTCCACTCCCGTCACCGTTATTTGCATACTCGACATCCTTTTCCTCAACGACAAGACTATCCTTCCTCTGTTTCTTCTGCTCAACCTCTTCCGCTGCCTTTGCCTCTTCTTCCTCTTTCTGCCACATCTGCCTCAACCTCTCCTTCCTCTCATCCTCGATACGCATCTTTTCCATCATGACCTTTTCTCTCCAGGCGTGTTCTTGCAGCATCTGCCACCATTTCTCACGTCGTAGGGCAAGATGGAACGTATCCGGGCCTTCGGGGCAGGGAACACCACAAGGTGGGTATCCACGGTATGGGTTGTGGATGTTGAGCTTCTTGGTAATGATGTCGACTGTTTCGAGATCCTCATCTGGAAACGTTGGAGGTGGAGAGGGTCGTAAGCGGTCGCTGTGTGCCATGTTCGAGGATCGTGTGAGTGTGCGTCTTTTGTGGTGGGATGTGACGTCTTAATCAGATGATGTGTTGATGATTGAGGCGTTGATGGATGAGGTGCTGATGGATGGGAAACCGATGAATGTGATTTACAAAGATGGGATTCTGCTCAATGGGTTTTAAGCAGTTCGGTCGCCAATAGCTCACGATGGGATTCTGACGACGATCTGATGCTAAAATACAAAAAGACCGTGTAGAGCAAATGGTACTTTCACACTGCTATTATAGCAAAAGCTATAACAGGTCAAACGTATCCACAAAGAAGAAAAGAGGAACATGAACGAGGCGGCACCATGTCCCGCTCCCCCGTCAGCACCAAGAAACTGAGTTGAGGGAGTCTCAGCTTGAATGAGTTCGTCAGGATGACGGGCCTCTGCTCGTGGTAGCCACATGGTATTCCCAACAACTGGCCACTCAGCTTTGCCATCTCAACGGCAAGATTTACGATCAAGCTGGAATGGGGAAATGGGTCCCTGAAAGTTCAAAGTCAAGATGTTGATACATGTCTGAGTTGTTGTAACTTGGAACTAGAGAGCGGACCAAGGCGGAGAGTGGGTGTGGCAAGGGATGATGGGCAGATAGCAAGTTGAGGTTCTACGACTAGCTACTGTGCTGTGTAGCAGAGGCAATGCTGGTTTTATTTGTCTACGCAGCTTCAGGTACTCTAGCTTGCAGAGCTTCGATAATCTGTCCTACTTGGAGAACCAATTCGTCGTCGCCAAACTGTCCAATAACCTGCATGCCGACAGAGTCAACGTCCCCAGCCTCCTTTGCACCACCCTGTAACTTGACAGGTACGCTCAAAGCTGGCAGTCCTGCCAGACTAGCAGGTACCGTCAACACATCATTCATGTACATCTCAACCGGACTCAACTTCTCCACTTCTGCCAGCGTGGGTGGTAATGTCGGTGCAGTGGGTGCGATCAGAACATCAACACTGGCTGTGTCATCTGACTGCTCGGCTCGTACATCTAACAATGGATTTTGCAGAGCGAAAACGTTGTCAAAGTCCATCTGGACTAGTCTGCGCACTCGTTGTGCCTGGACAAAGTAATTGTCCATGGCTTCCGAGCTTAGTGTGTAAGCACCTAGAAGTATGCGACGCTGAACCTCGGGTCCAAAGCCTTCACCTCTTGTAGCGGCAAACAATGGAAGGTTGTGCCTTGGGTTGGCATCAGGACCCGAAGTACGATGACCATAGCGTACACCATCGTACTTGGCAAGGTTGGACGAAGCCTCTGCAGGGGCCAGAACATAGTATGCTGAAAGTGCTTGGTGTGTCGAAGGAAGTGATACAGGATGGAGCGAGTGGCCTGCATCCTGCAGTGTTGACAACAATCGAGACCAAGTTCCTCGAACCTCGGGAGAGAGTGATGCCGTGTTGTAATCCAGCGGAATGCCGATACGCAGTTTCCTGTCCTTGGACCAGGCAGTAGTTTGACCAGCAATTCTGTCACGAACCGTCTGTGCCAAGTTCGTAGGATCCATGTGGTCGAAGCGATCGAGCATGTTGAATATTTCTCGTGCGTGTCCAACATTTTGGGTCAAGGTGCCGACAGTGTCCAGTGAATTGGCGTATGCAATGACACCCCATCGACTCAAGCGACCGTAGCTGGGCTTGAAGCCGACAGTGCCAGTATATGCAGCAGGCAACCTGACGGAACCTCCAGTATCTGTTCCGAGAGCAGCCCACGCCTGATCGGTTGCGACTGCTACCGCGCTACCTCCACTGCTTCCACCTGCCGAGAGAGCTTGTCCATTGCGCGTGAACGGACTCTGTGTTGTTGACGTGAAGACCGGTCGAGTATGTGATCCCATTCCAAACTCATCGAGATTTGTCTTTCCACATATCAGGGCACCGGCTGCGGCAAGTCTGTCGACGACAGTCGCATTGTATGGTGAGTTGTAGCCGTCGAGGATCTTTGAAGATGCTGTGGTCGGGTAGTCTTTCGTAGCGATGTTGTCCTTGATGGCGATTGTCTTTCCCGCCAGAGCTGAGCCTATGCTTGTTAGTGTTCTTCCTAGAAAATGATGCACAAGAATTCATACCATCAGACTCGCTGTCAGCTATCACACTGGCTGCATCCTGTAGTTGTGTCGCCCTGGCGCAGGTGACAAAGGCATTCAATTCCGAGTACTGCACTTGTTTCTCAAGGCATTTTTGCACATGTCGCAGAGCCCTGCTCATCTCTCATGTTCCTCGTGAAATTGTTGAAGTTGATCATGTCTTTCGGAGGTTCAATTCGGCCAGCGGCGTTTATGCGGATTTAGCGATTCAGGGTCCGGGTCACGGCTTCCAGCTTGAGTCAGTGCGCAACGCCCATGCGCTGCGATCAAGCGTCCCGGAGCCCAAAGAAAAAATCACCACAAAATCATCAAAACACACCCAATCTCATTTCTGATCATATCTACACATGTTATGATGCAAAAAGAACGTATAGCAGTCTGACATAGTGCAACAAAAGCTCCACGTGGGGCTCGAACCCACAGCCTCAAGATCACTTTTCATCGGGAAGACGAGTAGAAGTCTTGCGCGCTACCATTGCGCCAGCAGAGCTATTAATGGCTCAAACTCAACTCTGAACAGCCATATCTCATGGCGTGGCTGGAGCGCTCCGTTCCCCCATCTTGTTGTGGCTCAAAACGATGACCACCCCTTTCGCATCCTCGCCCGTTCTGGATGCTCTGATCACAGCAGTCGACCTATCCACTCCAACTGACTCGTTTCGCCATGACCTACTATCTTATGGATCCCCGATGTAATGCTCGAGAAACGTTGCAAGGTGAAGCACTATATTCAAGCAGACCGATCGACGAAGCCAGAACGAGGACCATCATCTTCCATGACACGATCCATACAACACCGTCACCCAAGCTTGCAATGACATTGGCATAGCGAGAAAGGACCTGACCCTGATCTCATTTACTCCTATGGAGACCATCAGTTTTTCACAACTTCATCTGGAAACCAAGTCTTTCTACACATCTCCTCACCAACAGCCCTCCACAACCACAAAACTCCCTCACACCATCTCATCACCCACACCTAACGCCAAACCTTTATATACAACCAAATCTCTGATCCTATTAACAAGCCAAGAAAGCCGTGGTGGTGCAGTGGTCAGCACACCCGATCCTAGTAACCTACATTCCCTAAATTCGCTCGTTCACCTAAGTTTCCTAGCACACTCTCTTCCTGGATCGGGAGGTCGTAGGTTCGAATCCTACCCAAGGTACTTGTTCCTTTTTTTGCTTCATGTTGTGCTAACGGTTATGTCAGTTCACAGAAATCTTCTGGATACTCAAATGAGTCGGCAGTTGATTATCCATGGAAGTCGAGGGTCATACTCGACCCGTCACATCATTGATCTAGCAAGATGAGCAGGTATTCGGTAAAGGACACTGGGAAATCATCAAGCGAGCGGTCGCAACAAGTATCTCGGTGCTCCCGTTGCAATAATAGACAAGTAGACGCAGATCAGATTCATTATCGACAGTAGTATTAGTGGAGCAAGGCTACGAAAGAGTTTAAAGAGCATAGACAGAGTCATACTACACCACCACCTTGAGCTGTACAAAAATGTGCTCTGTTCCCCTTTTTTCACAACCGAATCATTTACAATCTCATACTGCCAAAGCCAGTTTCCAGATCCCTAGCGATGGTCACACCTTCAGCGGCTTGGTGATTGCGTCCACCGACTGGCTCACCACACTGAGGGCATACCGACTCGACCATGGGACCTCCACACTCACCTACGGTGAACGGATGACCATTACGGCAACGATACCAATGTCCGGTGCCTCTGAACTCACGGGCCATTGCATTTACCACATCTTCCATCTCTTTGTTGGTGACTGGGCTGTAGAAGGTGCTCTCGCGCAGCATCTTTTCGAGTGCTTCTATCTCGTGGGCGACAGTGCGAGCTTGAGAATGTTCGTCGCAAAAGATGCGAGCTTGTTGGAGGCGTTCTTTGGCTTGGGAGCGAAGAGCGTTGGTTGCATCGTCATTACTGTATGAGTGTCAGCTTATTCTGCATTCTGCCATTTGAGGTCTTAAACATACCTTCCTGCGTCGTCTTTCAAGCGCCATGAGACTTCCAGAGCAGCGAAGTGTGCCCAAAAGATAAGAGCCTCGGCTTGTTGAAGATAGTGCTTTCCCTCCTCAGCAATCTTGAACAGAGCTTCGCAGTCTACACGATTCTTGACAAAGTCTACCGTAGTAGTCACACCAACAGGAAGGTCTTTGGATGAACGTACGGCGAGGACATCCGATAGGATTGTAAGATCACAACGGATCAATAGTGACGTGGCTAGAGAGTATGATCTAGTCTGCAAGATCACGCTTTCGTCGAAGGTGAAGTCTTCTGCGGTACGCTGATTCAGACGAGCGTGGCGGACCAGTGTCTGTACACGCTTGAATGGTTGCTCCTTGCTGCCAACAAGACCCTTGAAATTGTCGATTTGGTTTCTTATATGGACGATGGCTCCATATCTAAGTTTCGACATGCCACTCCTGATGATGTGAATTTGTTTGTCTCGAGACTCGGCCAGATGGAGGTTTGCTTGGGCCGGTACTGCCTCTGCCAGAGTTTGCTGCAGATTCTTCTGTGCGTGGATGAAAAGCCCATAAAACATGACATAGTCTTTGTTTGACCGAGTGATGAACTTTAGCGTACTCTGGATGAGGAGTGCGCGACGAACAACTCTGCCATATCTTGGGATCTCGCGCAGAGAACGGCGGCAGTCCGGGCAGATGATCCGAGTCTTATCGACGTCAAGACCGTCTTCAGGAGCCTTCAGGGCAGTTGGCAGTCCGTTCACATCCAGAACATAGTGGTCGCCAAGACTGAGATGACCATCCATTGTCGCGATGGTGTAGAAGTGACCGCAGGTTGGGAAGATGCAAGGGTCCTCGTCCAAATCAATGTCGCTGTACTGGCTCATCATGATCAGGTCCACCACGCGAGACTTGATATTCTCATCGGCACACTCCTGACAGAAACGGACTTCCGGACAAGGTGCACCACAGACGCTTGGACATTGATGACCGCACTTGAGGGTGTCTGTACACCTCTGAGAGCAAGGAACCCAATCGCAGGGGGCTCCACAGGGCATGCTGCACTCACTGTGAGGGCAGCAAGAAGAACACTTCTCGTTGGCACATGGAGCGCATGGCTCAGAGCATGAGCGACCGCAGCGAGAATGCTCGCACTTGACTTCGCATGGCTGGTCGCAGAGACCACAGTCAGACCCATCATGGCAGGACTTTTTGCAGCTGTGAGAGCAGTTCAGGAAGTCGCGGCCGCATGGTTGACGGCAAGAACCATGGTCGGTTTCGACGATACGGCACTCGACTCTCTTCTTGCAGTCTTTGCAGAACTTTTTGCATACATGGCCACATACCAGTGTCTCACAGCACTCTTCTAAGCACAAGTAATTGTCGCTGTTCACATCCTGACAGCACTTGACTTGAACTTCATGTCCACATCCAGGAACCATGCGGGTGACAGTTTCCTGACAAACGATCTGGTCTTGTTCAAAGTAAAGCCAGCATGGAAGAGATGTCTTAACGTGACCGCAAGGCAGCTTAACAGTGATATCCTTGACGATTGCCATACATCTCGATGGGCAAATCTCACCGCACTTGTTGGGGCATGAATGCGAGCAGGAGTTACTACCTGGTTGTCTAGGACACGGCTCAAGACATTTGACAGCATCGTGAAGGACCTGTGAGTGACATGAGCTGTCGCAGGCATGACCGCAAAGCAGGCGTTGAGTGCATGGAAGGACGCAACCACCATCGGGCGCGAGTCGAACAAAGTCATCAGGTACGGCGACTTGCATGATGTCGTCTGGGTGTCTCTCACACGCCAATTCCATTACTTCGCCAACGCAGTGGTTCATCTGGAGAAGCTCAAGGACTTTTGTCCACATAGGAACGTGCTGAGTCGTTGAACAGTTGCCAATAATGTACATGCCGTTCTTAGCACGAGAGAGAAGGACGTTTATACGATTCGAAGTGCGTAAAAAGCCACACGAGTGCTGGTCGTTGCTTCTCACAAGTGAAATCACAACGACTTCAGCTTCTTCGCCCTGGAAATTGTCGACCGTAGCAAGACGAATAGCTGAGGCCATCGAACCTTTCTGAACACCCGGCGCAGGTGGTGCTCGTGATTGTGCGGCATCATCCAGACCTGCTTCTTCCAAGACCTTGATGTCACGATCATCTAGTACGACCTCGAAAGCGCTCTGCATACGAAGCTGCAGCTTCTTGAGTTGACCGACATATGGAGTGAGGACAGCGATTGACCCAGGCTTGTAAACTCCTTGCTTGATCAGGTGGGATACAAGAGCAGTGGTCATCGCCACTTCGTAGTCGTTCGAATGTGAAGTAGAATGCATATCGTTGTGTGTTTCGGGTTGATGATGATCCAGCCAGAACAATCTTTTCTTCAACCCCACGGCCTGAGGGTGCTCTATGGTTGACGGTGCATCAGAAAGTTCAGGATACAGAGTACTGCGAACCAACTCGGCGATCTCGGGGTGCATACGCCTCTGAGTGTCCAGACGACTGAAGGGGAGACGGGTACCTCCAATGGTCGCAGTAACCAGTCTTTCGAACAGAGAAGTATCGAGGGCGTATTGCTGACCTCTGACACTTTCTTGCGAGAGTCCATAGCACGAGACATGCGGACGCAACTGCAAGTGATCGCCAATGAGAATTGCATGTTCAATGGACGGCAACAAAGCAGTCAATAGATGAGCTTCAAGTACTTCGCCAGCCTCTTCACACAAAAGGATCTTTGAAGGAAGCTTGCGCAATAGTTCCAGATTGCGAGCAAGTCCTGAAGTGGTGACGCCAATGACATTTGCTTGGCTCAATGCACGAAGGTCGGTTTCGTTCTTGATGGCGTCAAGTCCTAGTCTGTGCTTGTTGAAATTGTCGACATTATCCATAAGAGAATCCAGGATCGGCTTCTGAGCCATACGAAGCCAGAAGTCATGCAACAGGCCACGTTCGTTGTTCGAGAGGTCGTACAGACTAGTAGTCTTGACGATCGTGTTGAGCGCACGGCTGCTTTTGAGATGGTTGCCTCCACGCAGCCATTTCTTGTAACGTTGGCCTTTCTTGCCGTGCCGCGCTTCCTGCCATCCGTCTTCGTCACGATCGGCGCCAAACAGTTGAACGTAGTGGTGGCGGTTTTTTCGAGCCAGATACTCTTTGATGTTGTTCGTGTCTTGTCTGAGATCCTCCAGACACTGCACAATGGCTTCCGTATCTTCGTCCATATGACTTCTCGTTCTTCCATATTCGGAGTTCTCAGCCCTTGTCCGCTCAACCTTTGCCGCAACGACCTTGAGATTGACACTGGCTAACCGTTCCGATTTCGAGTTGCCACCTATTCTGACAATCTGGCCGATGCCCTGATCAAGTAGGTGTTCAAGAGACTGGTCCAGAGCGTGGTTTGTGAAAGTGACGACCAAGATAGGACCGAGCTTAGCTGCCTTCTTGTTGCTCACCAGAGTCTTCATCAAGGCAACGCCAGTATAGCTTTTGCCCGTTCCAGGAGGGCCTTGAATCAGGGCGAACGACCTTGAGAGCGAGTTGAGTAGTGCAGAGGCTTGCGTCTCGTCCAGAGTAGATGCTTCTTGTAGATCCTTGATGTCTGATTGTTTGAGACTTGATGGGTCAAACGAAAAGTCTCCGTTCTGAACCACGCTTCTCAAGTTGAAGCGAAATCCAGCTCTTTGTGTGTAAGTCGGAGGTGGAACGACGGCAGTTTCTTCTCCACTACCTTGTGGAGGAGCAAGAAAGTGTGAGAATGGTAGTTCACCACTCTTAAAGATGGCCTTCAGTGCGGTCAAAGTGGGCATGAATGCAGGGAGGAGTACTCCAGGAAACTCGACCAACGAACGACCACCTTGGAAGTCCTTCTGTGAGAAGACACCTGAATGAGGAACTTGGTCAGCACTATTTATCTGAAGTTTAACGGGCTCGAGGGACATACCAAGGATATTTGCCACGCTTTCTGCATTCATCTCACTAGGGCGTGCGATTACACGAATGCGGTCGTCGGTGTGTGAAACAATGTTTCGGTGTGGGTCAGGGCCTCTTTCCTTGTCTTTTCCAGATTTCTTCCATGGGTCGTGTGGAAAGCAAATGCTGCAGAAGACGAACACCTGAGTGGAGCTGATGAGACAAATGAGAGCATCCCCGTCCAATCTCTTTGAATGTGCCCACCAGTCCTGACGTTGGTTCTTTGACTTTGATCTGAGCTCCGGTGGCTGATCAAAGCTGATGACGAACTCCAAGCCTCTGAGGGAGTCGAACTTAGGCAATTCGACAAGGACGTTTCGGTAGGTGTGTTTTCGAAGTGTTGAATTGCCGTGCTGAGGTTCCATTCCTTGGAGAGCTTCAAGCTCTACACGAGCGCTGTCACGCAGCTGACCGATAGTATCTTCGCGTAGCAATCTGAAATGGCGATCGAGAAGGCCTTCAACACCTCTCATGTGCCAGGTGGAAGGGTCTTGTGAGGGAAGGTACTCTGCGTGAGTACTTTGGATCTCCTCCGAAGTTGGCATAATCTGGATGTCGTGAATCGAATCGAAGTCGTTGTTATGGCGAGGTCGTCCATTAGCAAGTCTTCCGGGAAGACTTCGTGTTAGAGAGAAAACTGGCCTCAAAGCCGTTCCTTTGTCTTGGATGGCTGAGTCTATGCTGCGAATGGCTGCGCCGATTCCTAAACGCTTGTTGATGCTGTCTAGATGCTTTGTGGCCTGGTAGCGAAGCGCATCCGCATCTGGATCAGATTGAGGCGCCAGCATTGCCGCCAGGGTGGTTGCATATGTTGAAAAACAAGGAGTGACCTTTGCCGTGCTGTTGAACTCTACGACTTTCATAAGCACTGCAAGAGTTGCTTTGAGTGCGGTGAAGAATTTGAGATCGGACTTGGACAGCAAGGTGCTGAGGGCACGAACGGATGCGGCGAATAAGAGCTCGCTCCTACTACCTCCAACGCCATAGATGTACTGGCAGATCTCACCAAGATGGCGTTCGAGAAGAGGTGAAGACATGACGCGCTCATCCGAAAGGACGCAGAAGAAAGGAATGATTCGGGTGTCGAAAGTGTGCATCAGAGCCTTGTCTGACATTCGTGCGAAATCCTGGTTAACGATTTCGAGAACCTTCTCTAGACCGCGGTCGGTTGCGAGACTCTTGATGACTTCCTGACGGCAGGAATCATCCATCTGCACCAGGCGCGATGCTTGACCGAGGAATTCTCCTAAGCCGAAGCCAAGTGAGGTTCGTTGGAAAACTTGGTCCTTCCATTTCTTGAGCTCTGGAAAGACAGCATCGTCGTCTCTGTTGGAGCCTTTGGCTGTGTTGCGTGCCGTGTTGTGTGCTGTGTTGCGTACTTTGGGGTCATGAGAAAAACGGCAACGTGCACCACGGTTGCATTTGCCTTTTTGAAAGTCAAAGCAAATGCCTGCCTCTCTACGCTGCATGATGGATTTTACAGGCGTATGTCATGCGCGGTGAGCTTGTTGGTAAAAGTGGTATGGAGGAGGAGGCAGGTGGGGAGGGAGGTGAAGAGAACAAATAACTAGGTGAAGTCGCAGAAGCGCAAACAGGAGAAGAAGAAGAAAGTCAACAAAGATCACTCAGGTGTTGCAAGACACGACTGCGTGTTTCTGACTGACGAAAAGTGGAAGCATCACATCCGTGAAGTTCTGCAGCTTACCGTCAACCAAGTCTTTCACTTGCTTTTGGAACAACTCGCTATTGGCTGTCGATAGGCACAGTGCTTTCCAGAAATGGCAGTGTCTCATCAGAGATGCGCTGGACTCTCAACTTCCACACATGTGCTCTGCAGGCTCAGATCCAATGAATCTTGAACCGAACCTCAACCCACTTGTTTGCTTCCGTGCATCGCGATAGTCGACAGATGTCTGCATGGCAAGCGAGCATCGTTGGTACTGAGATCGACTCGTGCAGTGGATGATACGAGAAGCCATATCTTTGCCGCCCGGATGTGACCTATAGATGTTTGTGATGATTTACAAGACATTGTTGATGCATTCACCTGCTCCTAGATCTGTTGCAGAGGGTAGGTGCTCATGCAGGGCAGGCACGGGAGACAGCGGCTGTTGTCCAAGGCGGTGAACAATCGGCAGAATTCTTGCTTGCCTATCATCCGGCATCATAATCACAGGTAACCAAAATCACAGGTGATGCATCTGACTTTGCACTCTGGCAGATCTGGTTGTGGTACTACTAGAGATGTAGAAATGAGATAAACAAAAAGGTAGATATATTCGCTATGCACAAGTCTTGGATTGGTGTAACAGTATTGCTGTTGTTTTTCGGGTTGAAACAATCACCCAATATTTTCCTCTGCACCCTGCACAAACAAGGAAAAGAAAGGGAGTCAGGCCTCAAATCTCAACGTCAAGGAGATTAGACAAAAGGACATGGAGATGCTAGAGAAGATGCGGATTGAGACATCATCTCTAGTAGCCGACGCTTATCAGGTAGTCGGCGAGTTGCTCGACGGTGTTGGCGGCAACACCAGGTTGGACGTGCTCGGGATAGTGGGTGACGAGAAGAGCTTGCTTGGTCTTGACGATGATCAGACCTTCCTTGCCCTGGTTGCTTGTCAGCTTACAAATGTGCGGGAGTAAAGTTGTGTATCGAGCCGCACCTTCTTTCCGTACAAACTTCTGTCATCGGCCTTGAGGACAATGAACTTCTCGCCAGCAACGTGGAGACCAGTGCTCTGGACCTTCTTGACGTCGCCGGTGTCCTTGAATGCAGAGACGACCTCGGCCATTTCCTGAGGCGAAACCTAAAATGCACAGTATCAGTCCATGCTCTTTCTTCAACTGATTCAGACCACATATTTCCATAACGCAGCTCTTTCTTGAATCGTTGTTCAGCGGTAGATGATGGGGAAACGCACAGTGAAGCCAGCGGAAGTGGCCCAGACGCTGTTGCCCTCGCTGTTGAAGATGGCGGCCTTGTCAATGTTGCCAGTGCCGACGAGGCTGGAGGTCGAGTGTCAGTGATGGTCCTGCGGATGGTGACTGTTGCGGTTTGTACCTCTGGTCGACGTATGCTGTAGTTTCAAAAGTCAGCCAACAAGCTCGCCATCAGCCTGCGGAAAGAGCGGAAAGGGCTTACCTTGCCACGACATTATTGCGGATGTGAAGATGTGTGTGGGATGGTTGGAGGAGGAGTGGGTTGCGCGAGGGTCGTGGAAGTTTTGACGATGGAAATTATTGAGTGGATTGTGTCCAAGATGGCCCTGTCTCCTGGAATAGATTGTTGATGTTGGGCGCCAAGAACGAGGGCGGTGACGGAAGGCGGGGCACACCCCGCCAATCACTGAGCATAAAACCTTCTCCCATCTTCATCCTCTTTGGACTGGCTTCTTTGCTAGCCTTTTTACTGTATTGCTATAATCTGTTATTTTCTATCCTCTTCAGATACTTGCATAAAGCAAGCTATCCAATGAGAAAAGACCCTCTGTATCGCTTGCGCAACACAGAAGGGGAGGATCAAGAACTCTGCTAATCGAATCACAGTCCGCAGACATTCAACTCGTAGCACTTCTGAATTCTTGTCCATGTCTCTCATAGAAACATAATTTCAATCCCACTTGCCCACTGTATATGTCTGCAATCCTGTTAGCCTGCTTGATGCCACTCTGGCAACTCTGTTTCAAGGTTAGTCTACCAGGCACCGCAAACAAAAGTAAAGTACAAGGGGAATGCTCGACAATTGTCGCTGTGAATGTGTAAAATGAGAAGCTATCGTTACAAGGCCATGAGTGATGGGGTATCATAGCAATTCCGAAGGTGCGCCACTCCATATGCAATATCCCTGCAGAAAGTAATATGTACGTGAAAAGGTTGCCGATAGCGAGTAAAATCGTGTCGTTGGAAGAATGACAAAGCGATCATACCGGTCAGAAGGTTGTAATAAGAGAGTGACCGTCCCGATTGGTGGTCCATCGACGAACAGCTAGTTGTGCTTCTTCTTGGATTTCGGTTTCGGGTTGGTGTTCTTGCCGTGTTTCGCCGTAAGTTGCTTGAACAAAGCCTTGTCCATCCTATCGGGTAGGCCGTTCACACCAGGATGGTTCTTCTTAAAACTCTTTGCACGATCTTTCTCCTCGTGGATCTTCTGCCCCTCGCTCTTGCTGTCAGGTCCTGGAGCACTAGCTGTGGCATCCGACGGCTTCTGTTTCTTCTCAGCAGGTCCTGAAACACCGGCTGTTGCATCAAACTTCTTTCTCTTTGCGGCAGGTCCTGAAACACTAGCTGTTGCGTCAGATGACTTCTTCCTCTTTCCAGCAGCCCCTGCTGGGCCCGACAAAGCTGATATCTTCTTCTCGTTGTCGTTGTTCATCTCTTTATTCTTGCTTGGTTGCGAATCAATATCTGCAGGCCTAGGGTTATCATACTCCGTGTGCAGAGGTGCGCGCCTGTAACCAGTCAGCTATCGTCAAAAGTTTCGTACATCGATGTTGCCCACTTGTTCTCGTTGTCGTTGTTCATCTTTTGTTTCTTGCTTGACTTCGAATCACCATCTGCGGGCCGTTTGCCCTGTTTTGGCTGATTATTCTGGTTTCCTTGGTTTCCAGGAGGTGGATTTCCTGGATTACCTTGATGACCGCTGCCATGACCATTTCCACCTTGGTTGTTGTTGTTGCCGTTGCCACGCGGGAAGTTACTGCCGCTGACATTGCCGTTCCTGATGCCGCTGACATTACCGTTATTGATATGTTCTGGATCTTGAGTGCACAGCAGCATACCTTGCCATATTCTGCTGCCATACAGCTCTCAGACGGGAACGCTGAGCTTCAAAGAGGGCGTAGTTGCCACCCCATACACGTTCGAGGATGCTAATAACATCACCATTCTCCTTGTGAGTGTCTTCAGCATCTGACATGCAGATGTTGAGCTCTCTGAAAGCGTCGGCAAATCTCTCAAAGATTTTGATGACTGAACTAGAGCCTCCAGAGATGTCGTTGGAGTAGTTGTTAGGATCGATGATAAGCAGTCTATCCTGCTTGGATGGTTGGCCCTTGGTGTTTCTCCACGATTTCTGACAAGAGTTAGCTTGAGTTCTCGAAAGACATATCACGTATCGGATAGCTCAAAGTGAGAGATCCAATGAGTCGTAGCCGTCACAAGCACTCAACGACGCTGCTTCGGGCAGATCTGCTCAAAAACAGCAAAGTCTCAACTGTGCGTCATGTCGTAGCATAAATGCTTACCTTTGTGACGATGTTCCAAGGTTCCATTTGGATACCATGCTTCTGAACATCGAAGTCTCTACCATAATACACAAAGAAGTTCATGAGAACTGTGTCCAGACTTTGCATAGGGTCCCAGTCTGCTCCATTGCGATCCTCAAGGACGCGGAGTACAGTGATGGTCAGGCAAATAACCGAGTAACCACCAAGACCGCCGCTGAATACCTCGGAGAAATCTCTCATGACGAGGAACTGCTTGATCAGGGCTACAATGATGGGCATAGCGGGATAATTCTCTTTCCAGACCTGGAAGGTGTTGTTGGCGAGAAGTCCACTATCATTCTCGAACGAAACATCAACCCTCAAACCAGTCACTTTCTCAACAAACTTGACGAGAGGCACTCTGGAGTTTGCGATGATAGTCACTGACGACTCAATGGCAATGCCGGCTCTTTTGAGGCAGTTTGCAAACTTGTACATCCAATTCTTAGTTGGCTGGGGGTTGGCAAAGCCGCCGTTCAGGAAACGAGTTGAGCATGCGACGAGGTCCATGTCAGCAGTCGGTAGATAGAGACCAGAAGCGAAGGAGCCGAAGGCACGAACGTTCAGATCAGGGAATTGTCTTCTGACTGCGCTCTCGATACGCTTGATCAGATCCTCGCGAACCTGATGTTCGAAGTCACGAGGCTTGACGTAACTGTAGAAGTCAAGAATCTCGTTGTGGAGCCAATGTTCAGCACGAGAGCCTTGAAGTTTGTTGGCAAACCACGGAGCAGGATCGGTACCTTCTGGAGCCCTCCATTCCTCAATAGTATCGCCGAGTGCCACGTCATCACGACGCTTGCGCTTCTTGTTTTCCTTGCGAAGCGGAGCTACAGCATCCTTGGCTTCTTGTCTCTGTAATCCGGTGTGGTATTGGCTGCGACCTGAAGGGTCACCGTGTACGTCTGCTGGTGGAGGCCAGACATCGAGACGAGGTAGAGGAACAGGCGCTGACACATTGACACCCTTCGACTCTTCAACAACAGGAGGTGGAGGAAGGTTGCGATCAGGATGGAGGTGATCTAGATGACTGAAGGAAGGTTTGTGAGGAAGCGAAGGTTCGCCTCTGACAGAACCGGAGAGGGAGACACCGCCCTCGTCTTCGCTGTTGTTCTGGGCAAAGTCGTCGTCAAAGTTGAGCGAGATGAAGTCCTCACCCTCGGCAGCCGTGGCAGCAGGCTTTGCAGCTTCAACCTTGGCCTTGCGGATGAGCTTGACAACGTCTTTCTTCTTGGCGTCGGACTCGCCAGGTGGAGGCAGCACAGTGTAAGGGTCGGGATTCGACCACTTGGGCTTGGCCTGTTCGGACTCGGGACTCTTACTCTTGATGCGAGCGCGTTTGGCTCTGGGGTGCTCGTCTTCGGAGTCATCATCGGAGTGGCTTGCACGGTTGGGGAATGAGGGCTGAGCAGATGCGTCAGTGGGATGCTGGACATCAGTCTCGAGATCCATAACGCTGTCGTCGTCGTCAATGTCACTGTCGGAGAGATCATCAAGGACCTTGAAGCGGGACTCTCTGCTTTCGTTCATGCCCTCCAACTGATCGGGAGTGGGTTCGCGCTGGTGTCGCATCAGATCGCGTTCGTGAGCAGGCTTGGGTCCGAATCTACGAGGGCCACCGCGGCCACGGCCGTTACGCTGAGCATTGCGACGCGAGTCTCTAGGAGGGGGTCTTCTGGCGCCTGGGTAGTTGTTTGAGGGCGCGAACGACGGCGCATTGTTGCCGGCTGAGAAGTTGAAACCGTCTCTTCTGGGTCCGGGACGGTAATTGTCACCAGAAGGGCGGGCAGCAGCGGCACCGCGGAATTGGAACATGTCGCGAGGACCAGACGGCGGCGGAGGCACGTCGTGATATGACGGAGGAGGTGGACGATCGCGTTGAGGATACGTCCGTTGGTTTCTTG
>Ga0268251_10000171_pt1 | contig 24762 bp, 24 predicted proteins | sample AgamicAsMae_FD_200527 | JGI IMG/M metagenome (GOLD analysis project Ga0268251, IMG submission 200527) | Agave microbial communities from Guanajuato, Mexico - As.Ma.e (v2) (version 2) | ecosystem: Host-associated > Plants > Phyllosphere > Phylloplane/Leaf | place: Guanajuato, Mexico | collected...
CCCTTAAAACGCTTCCCTATGAGCAAAGCTATGCGGTGCGCAGCGCGCGGGCAAAACAGCTGGCGGCGAACAATCGTATTCGTCAGGCTCAGGCCCGGCACTGGCCGACGCTGTCAGTGCAGGCTGGCCGTACGCGCTACCAGAGCAGCAACAGCAACTATCGGGACGATCGGGTCCAACTGGTGGTAGATGCGCCGCTGTATCAGGGCGGGGCTGTCAGCGCGAGAGTCGATACGGCGGAAGGCGATCGCGCCAACGTCAGGGCACGGGTTGAGGCCAGCAAGCTGGATATCAACCAGAAAGCGGCGACCGCATGGGCAGATCTGACCGGATCGCAGCAGCGTCAGTAGGCTGGAGAGATGCACTATGCCAGCGCCGAGCGGGCGCGGGAAGAGCAGGTGAAAACTAATGCCGATATTGACGGGACGGGCGAAGTGGTTTCGCCGGATACGCTACAGGATGAGGTGCGTCGGGATCAGTTCTACTACCGGGTTTACGTGCGGACCGACAGTGCGGAGTTGCACAACAAAGCGGGGCAGCGTTTTCCGATCCTGCCGGGAATGGTGGCAAGCGTGGAGATCAAGACCGGTCAGAAATCGGTGTTCGACTATCTGATTAAATCGCTGAATAAGGTGAACGAAGCGCTGCGTGAGCGCCAGAAAATCGAGGCCCTCTCCAGCAGGAGAGGGGGTATCGGGACAGATTAGCGACCGGCATTTTTCATAATACGGGCTTTATCTACCTGCCACTCGCGCTCTTTCACATCGGTACGCTTGTCGTGCAGCTTCTTGCCTCGTGCCACGCCGATTTTGACTTTGCACCAGGCATTTTTCCAGTACAGAGAGAGTGCCACGACGGTGTAACCATCGCGGTTGATTCGCCCGTAGAGGTTGTCCAGCTCGCGCTGGTTCAGCAGCAGCTTGCGGGTCCGCGTTGGGTCGCAGACGACATGGCTTGAGGCCACGGCCAGCGGCGTGAAGTTGGCACCAAACAGGAAGGCTTCGCCCTCTTTCAGGATCACGTAGCTGTCGCCGATATTGGCTTTTCCGGCACGCAGCGATTTTACTTCCCAGCCCTGAAGGGCCAGGCCCGCTTCATATTCATCTTCGATAAAATATTCATGACGGGCGCGCTTGTTTTGCGCGATGGTGGCAGAGCCGGGTTTATGTACTTTTTTCTTGGTCATAGGTGTCGTGACATCTTGCGGTAATCAGTGACTGAAAAGACCTCATTTCGTCCCGTGAGGTTTAAGGCGCTTATCATAGCACGAGATAAGGCTTAGCGTTTTTTTTAACAGCCGATAAATGGTATTATTCGCCGGTTGTGTGACCATGGAAACCGCTATGCCGCAGATTAGCCGTACCGCGCTGGTGCCTTACAGCGTGGAACAGATGTATCAGTTAGTGAATGACGTGCAGTCCTATCCGGACTTTATCCCGGGCTGTACGGGAAGCCGTGTACTGGAGTCCGGCCCGACCCAGATGACAGCGGCCGTTGACGTCTCCAAAGCCGGGATCAGCAAAACCTTCACGACCCGCAATACCCTGACCAGCAACCAGAGTATCCTGATGCATCTGGTGGATGGGCCGTTTAAGTCGCTGATCGGCTGCTGGAAGTTTACGCCGCTGAGCGCCGATGCCTGCCGGATCGAATTCCAGCTCGACTTCGAATTTACAAACAAGCTGATCGAGCTGGCTTTTGGCCGTATTTTCAAAGAGCTGGCGTCGAATATGGTGCAGGCGTTTACCGTCAGGGCGAAAGAGGTTTACCGTGTCGGCTAAGATTGTCGTGGAAGTGGCTTACGCGCTGCCGGAGAAACAGTATCTGCAGCGGGTAACGCTGGAAGAAGGGGCGACGATTGAGCAGGCTATTGCGGCTTCAGGCCTGCTTACGCTGCGCACGGATATTGACCTTTCCCGTAATAAAGTCGGTATCTATAGCCGCCCGGCAAAACTGCAGGACAGGGTGCGGGATGGCGATCGCATAGAAATTTACCGCCCGTTGACGGCCGATCCGAAAGCACTGCGTCGTCAGCGCGCGGAGAAGGGCGGTGAAAAATAACGTCATATGCTCTTTCTGAAACGAAAAAAGGTGCCTCAGGCACCTTTTTTGTTTTTGATTCTCTTACGCTTTGTTCAGCGCAGGTTTGTTGTCAATGTTGGTCAACACGCCGCTGCTGTCAAAGGTGAGGGTCAGCGTTTGTTGAGTCACGCCTTCATGGCCCGGCTGCTGACGGAATACGTAGAACCAGGTATTGGTGCCGAATGGATCGGACATCATCGGGGTGCCCAGCGCGTAGGCAACCTGCTGCTGCGTCATACCGACACGCACTTTTGCTACATCGTTAGAGACCAGGTAGTTCCCCTGGTTGATATCAGGGCGGTAAACCACTCGCTCCAGAGTGGAACAGCCTGCGGTCAATATCAGAAGGACCGCTGCGGCAGCAGTCAGCATTTTACAACGCATAGTGATTTGATTCCTTTTCGGGCCCGAGCAGTACGCGGCTCATCAATATTATGTCGATGATAATAGACCTTTCGTCAGTTTAAAACCTTTGCCGAAAGGTCATAAGGCGTTTTTATCGTGAACTCAGACCCTGGGAAAGCAAAAAAGTTTAGGCAGCCAGCAGTTCTTTGGCATTTGCCAGGGCGTGGCGGGTGATTTCGCTGCCGCCAAGCAGACGTGCCAGCTCCTGCAAACGCGCGCGTTTATCCAGCGGCTGCATACGGGTTTCCGTCATGGAGCCATCGGTCTCTTTGCTGACAAAGAAGTGATGATGACCACAGCCAGCCACCTGCGGCAGGTGGGTTACGCACATCACCTGGGTAGATTCGCCGAGCTGACGCAGCAGCTTGCCGACCACGACCGCCGTCGGGCCGCTGATACCGGTATCCACTTCGTCGAAGATTAGCGCCGGAGTTTCCATTTTACGTGCGGTAATCACCTGCATCGCCAGCGAGATACGCGACAGTTCACCGCCGGAGGCCACTTTGGCGATAGGCTGCAGAGGCTGGCCAGGGTTAGTGGTGACGAGGAACTCAACGCGGTCAGCGCCTTCGGCAGTAAGGTGGCGCTCTTCAAAGCTGACGTCGATGGCAAACTGACCGTGTGGTAAAGAGAGTGAGTGCATACTTTCGGTAATAAGCTCCCCCAGCTCGCGGGCATATGCGACGCGACGCGCGTGGAGCTCGCGTGCGCTTGCCAGTGCCAGCTGATGGTGACGGGTCACCGCGTGGTTCAGGGTTTCCAGCGAGTCGGCCTGGTCATCAAGCTGTTGCTGCTCGTCGAGTAGAGACTGATGGAACTGCGGTAGTGCTTCCGGGCTAACGTGGTGCTTGCGCGCCAGTGAAATCTGCCGGGAGAGGCGCTGTTCCAGCTCGAACAGGCGATTCGGATCCATATCGAGTCGATCGCAGTAGTGGCGCAGCTCGTCACTGGCTTCCGTCAGCTGGATGCTGGCATCTTCGAGCATATCCAGCAGGCCGGAGAGCTTGCTGTCCATACCGGCAAGCTCCGTTACCAGCTGTTTGGCCGTATAGAGCTGGCTTTGCAAGTTAATGTCTTCGCCGTCGGCGAGGATCGCCAGCGCGTGCTGGCTGGTGGTCCGCAACTGACCACTGTTTGCGAGGCGCTTGTACTCTTCGTCAATCTGTTCGTATTCACCGGCCTGCGGATTAAATTCGTTCAGCTCTTTAAGCTGATACTGCAGCAGCTCCGCGCGCGCCGCGCGCTCCTGGCTCTGCTGCTGATGCTGGGCCAGTTCGCGGCAGCTCTGGTGCCACAGGCGGTAATGCTCCGCCATCTGGCGAGTCAGGTCATACTCGCCTGCGTAGCCGTCGAGCAGTGATTTCTGGTATTCCGGTTTTACCAGCAACTGATGCGCATGCTGGCCATGGACCTGTATCAGCAGTTGCCCCAGCTCGCGAAGCTGAGAAAGCGGCACGGAGGTACCGTTAATAAAACCACGGGAGCGCCCGTCGCTGCTGATCGCACGGCGAAGTAAACACTCACGTCCGTCTTCAAGCTGGTTCTCTTCCAGCCAGCGCAGCGCAGCAGGAGTATCTTTAAGGGAGAAGCGGGCGCACAGGTCGGCGCGGGTAGCGCCGGTGCGAACCATATCGGCGTCGGCACGGCCACCCAGGCACAGGCCAAGGGCATCAATCGCAATAGATTTACCGGCCCCGGTTTCGCCGGTGATAGCCGTCATTCCGCTCTGGAAGTCGATCTCAAGCTCGCGAACAATCGCGAAATTGCTGATGGTGAGTTGTGCCAGCATAGCCGCTTTTCCTGTATGAAAAACCATTACTGTGTGTGCGTACAGTATAAACAGGTTTTTTATCCAGTAAAGCGGCTTTGCATAAAATCAGAACAATTTTTTCGACCAGCCAAGTTTTGTGCTTAACGTATTGAAGTAATTGTAGTCTTCAGGGTGGATAAGGTTCAGATGATAGTCGCAGCGGCGAATAAGAACGTCTTCTCCCTCCTGAATAGGTAACGCGATCTGGCTGTCGCAGCTGATTTCCAGGTCGCTGCGGCGATGGGAAAAGCGCAAGCGAATGGTGCTGGCGCTGTTAATCACCAGCGGGCGTGCCGACAGGGTGTGCGGGAACATCGGCACCAGGGTAATGGCATCCAGCTGTGGCGTCAGTATCGGGCCGCCGGCCGAGAGCGAGTAGGCGGTTGATCCCGTTGGCGTTGAGATAATGAGGCCGTCGGAGCGCTGGGAAAAGGCGAAGACTTCATCGATATAGACTTCAAACTCAATCATATGCGCCACTTTGCCCGGATGCAGCACCACTTCATTAATAGCGGTGCTCAGGCGCTTTTGCTGGTCCTGCTGGCAAACCTGTGCCTCCAGTAAAAAGCGCTGCTCGGTGATGTAGTGGCCTTCCAGCACGTCCGCCAGCTGCTGCTGGGCATTATCCGGGTCGAGATCCGTCAGGAAACCAAGGTTACCGCGGTTAATACCGATAACTTTGATGTCATAGCGTGCCAGCGTTCGCGCCGCACCCAGCATATTGCCGTCACCCCCGACAACCACCGCCAGGTCCGCCTGCTGGCCAATCTCCGCCAGCGTGCCGGTACGTACGTTGGCAAGTTTTAGCTCTTTAGCGATTTGCTGTTCAACCATCACCTCGTAGCCATTCGTGCACAGCCAACGGTAGAACATTTCATGTGTAGTCAACGCGGTAGGGTGGCGCGGATGGCCGACGATGCCAATACACTTGAAATGAGTATTCATTTTCAGGATGTCCTTTATGCCGAATGAATGATGACAAAACGCCTTGTTCCCTTGAAACCCGGAAACTGATCCCCATAATAAGCGAAGTTAGCGAGATGAATGCGAAAAACGCGGAGAAATTCATGAGTAGTAAAGAACAGAAAACGCCTGAGGGGCAAGCCCCGGAAGAAATTATCATGGAACAGCAGGAGGAAGTTGAGGTGGCTGGCACCGACAACTCCGCTGAGCAGGTGGATCCGCGCGATGAGAAAATTGCGAACCTCGAAGCTCAGCTGGTCGAAGCGCAAAATCGCGAGCGTGATGGCGTCCTGCGTATCAAAGCGGAAATGGAAAACCTGCGTCGCCGTACCGAGCAGGATACAGAAAAAGCGCATAAGTTTGCGCTGGAGAAGTTTGTTAACGAACTGCTGCCGGTCATCGACAGCCTGGATCGCGCACTGGAAGTTGCTGATAAAGCCAATCAGGATCTGCTGCCGATGATCGAAGGTATCGAACTGACCCTGAAATCGATGCTCGATGTGGTACGTAAGTTTGGCGTTGAGGTTGTGGGTGATATCGACGTTCCGATGGATCCGAACGTGCATCAGGCTATTGCAATGGTGGAATCAGACGAGGTTACCGCAGGTAATGTGCTGATGGTGATGCAGAAAGGCTATACCCTGAACGGCCGCACCATCCGCGCCGCGATGGTCAGCGTCGCGAAAGCAAAAGCGTAACGCTGCTGCTGTGTCGCCAGGCCTTCTTTCCCGACGGGAAGAAGGCCTGTTTTATTGGGCCGTACTGTCACGCAGAGCGGTAACCGGGACGACTTTTACGCGCTTAATCATATTGTCCTGTACGTCGAGAATATCGATATCGTACTGCGCAATACGTACCCGAATACCCGGCACCGGGATCTCCTCCAGCACTTCAAGCAGCATACCGTTGACGGTGCGTGCTTCTTCCTCCGGCAGATACCAGTTAAAGGCTTTATTCAGTTCGCGCACGCTGGCACTTCCGTCAATCAGCACCGAACCGTCATCCTGCGGCGTCGCTTCCTCAGCCAGCCCGGGCGACATGGACGTCGTGAAGTCACCGACAATCTCTTCGAGAATATCTTCGACCGTTACCAGGCCTTTGATATCGCCATATTCATCCACTACCAGGCCGACTTTCTTTTTATTGCGCTGGAATTTTACCAGCTGGACGTTAAGTGCTGTCCCTTCCGGTATCACATAGATTTCATCGGCGGCGCGCAGCATTACCTCTTTGGTGAACTCTTTTTTCTCATTCATCAGCCGCCAGGCCTCACGCACCCGCAGCATGCCGATAGCGTCGTCCAGCGAGTCGCGGTACAGCACAATACGGCCGTGCGGCGAGTGGGTAAGCTGGCGGACGATGGCTTTCCAGTCATCGTTGATGTCGATCCCGACAATCTCATTGCGCGGCACCATAATGTCGTCGACGCTGACGTTCTCAAGGTCGAGAACCGACAGCAGCATATCCTGATTGCGGCGGGAGATTTGTGTGCGGGATTCGTTAACCAGGGTGCGCAGCTCATCTTTATTTAGCGCGCTGCTGATAACGGTGTTTACTTTCATGCCCATCAGGCGCATCAACAGTCTGGCGATGGTATTCAGCAGCCAGACCAGCGGCAGCATGATGATTTGCAGCGGCGCCAGCAGAAGGCTGCTCGGATAGGCCACTTTCTCCGGGTAGAGTGCGGCGATGGTCTTCGGCAGCACTTCGGCAAAGACGAGGATCACAAAGGTCAGGGTGCCGGTCGCGATGGCGACACCGGCATTGCCGAACAGGCGCATCCCGACGATGGTGCCGAGTGCCGAGGCAAGAATATTGACGAGGTTATTGCCGATGAGTACCAGGCTTATCAGGCGGTCAGGCTTGCGCAACAGCTTTTCAACCCGCCTGGCCTGACGATTACCCTGTTTGGCCCGGTGGCGCAGACGGTAGCGGTTAAGTGTCATCATGCTGGTTTCCGAACCGGCAAACCAGGCGGAGATCACCACCATCACCAGAAGCGTGATAAGCAGTGAAGTGGTGGAGATATGTTCCAGAGGAACTCCTTACATCAGCTCGCCGCGAACTGCTGCAGAACGCGACTGCCGAAATAGGCCAGGGTCAGCAGACCGGCTCCGGCGACGTTGAAGCAGACCACCCGACGGCCGCGCCAGCCTTCGTGGTAGTGGCCCCAGAGCAGCACGATATAGACAAACCACGCGATAATAGATAGTACGGCCTTATCGATGTTTTCCGCGCTGAACAGGTTCTGCATATAGAACAGCCCGGTAGACAGCGTCAGGGTCAACAGCACGACACCGACCTGGGTGATATGGAACATCTTACGTTCGATGCTCATCAGCGGTGGCATCTCGCTAAACACCAGCCGTTTGTTTTTCAGCTGATAGTCTATCCACGCTAACTGTAGCGCATAAAGCGCGGCGATGATCAGCGTCGCGTAGGAGAACAGCGACAGCCCGATATGCACCATCATGCCCGGCGTCGTTTCCAGATGAGTGATGTATTCATTGGGCACAAAGGTCGCGAAGGCGAGGTTGATCAGCGCAAAGGTATAGATGATGGGAAGCAGCAGCCAGCCGCGATTGTGTGAGGCGACAAAGGTCATCACCGAGCAGATCATCAGGCTGACCAGCGAGCCGACGTTCAGCAGGCTGAGGTTCTGCCCACCGCCTTCACCCAAAAATATTCGCGCTTCCAGGGCGAAAGCGTGGCATACCAGCGCAACCACCGCGGAGAAAATAGCCATACGTCGCCAGCCGCTGTTTTTTTGCAGCAGTCCGGGAACAATCAGCGCGAGGCTGACAGAGTAGGCGACAAGCGCGAGTAGTGCGAAAACAGGCATATAGGCGTCGACAGTTGGAAAGACCAAAGAGAAGCAGTATAGCGTTAGCGTGCGCTGGCTCCAACCGTTGCATCACAACTCCCTGTCGGTCGTGTTATACTCCCCCAAATTTCTGGCTTTGTGTCGCTGCGGCGGCCGACCGTTTCTACCTCAGGCGAGAGACAATGTTTGATAATTTAACCGACCGTTTATCGAAGACACTACGCAACATCAGCGGCCGCGGGCGTCTTACCGAAGACAATATTAAAGATACCCTGCGCGAAGTGCGTATGGCGTTGCTGGAAGCGGACGTTGCGCTGCCGGTAGTGCGTGATTTTATCAACCGCGTTAAAGAGAAAGCAGTTGGTCATGACGTCAACAAGAGCCTGACCCCGGGTCAGGAATTCGTCAAAATCGTTCGCAGCGAGCTGGTTGCGGCGATGGGCGAAGAGAACCAGACCCTAAATCTTGCCGCACAGCCACCGGCCGTGGTACTGATGGCGGGCCTGCAGGGGGCGGGTAAAACGACCAGCGTCGGTAAACTCGGTAAGTTTCTGCATGAGAAGCACAAGAAGAAAGTGCTGGTGGTCTCTGCCGACGTTTATCGCCCGGCGGCGATTAAACAGCTGGAGACCCTGGCCGAGCAGGTGGGTGTCGATTTCTTCCCGTCAGACGTAGCCCAGAAGCCGGTCGATATTGTTAACGCCGCGCTGAAAGAAGCGAAGCTGAAGTTCTACGACGTGCTGCTGGTGGATACCGCCGGTCGTCTGCACGTTGACGAAGCGATGATGGATGAAATCAAGCAGGTGCACGCGTCCATCAACCCGGTGGAAACCCTGTTTGTGGTCGATGCGATGACCGGCCAGGACGCCGCCAACACCGCGAAAGCCTTTAACGAAGCTCTACCGCTGACCGGCGTGGTGTTGACCAAGGTGGACGGCGATGCTCGTGGCGGTGCGGCGCTCTCGATTCGTCATATTACCGGCAAGCCCATCAAATTCCTCGGTGTCGGCGAGAAAACCGAAGCGCTGGAGCCGTTTCATCCGGATCGTATTGCCTCCCGTATCCTCGGCATGGGCGACGTGCTGTCGTTGATCGAAGATATCGAAAGCAAGGTTGACCGTGCTCAGGCCGAGAAACTCGCGTCTAAACTCAAGAAAGGCGATGGCTTTGACCTGACCGACTTCCTTGAGCAACTGCGCCAGATGAAAAACATGGGCGGCATGGCAAGCCTGATGGGCAAACTGCCGGGCATGGGCCAGATCCCTGATAACGTCAAATCCCAGATGGATGACAAGGTGCTGGTGCGTATGGAAGCGATCATCAACTCGATGACGCTGAAAGAACGCGCGAAGCCTGAAATTATCAAAGGCTCCCGCAAACGCCGTATCGCCGCCGGTTGCGGGATGCAGGTGCAGGACGTTAACCGCCTTCTGAAACAGTTCGACGACATGCAGCGCATGATGAAGAAGATGAAGAAGGGTGGGATGGCGAAGATGATGCGCGGCATGAAGGGCATGATGCCCCCCGGCTTCCCGGGACGCTAACGGCCTGGCTGATTTGCCATTTTGGCACCGGGGTGTGCTCACCATCCTTACGTACTGTGTGTACGCTCCGGTGGCTGCGCGCACGCCGGCACCAAACTGACTACACCGCCGACGGCCTCTAATCTCGCAGATTATGAAGTCTCGATTGCTTTTTGCCTAAAAATGAGTAAAATTTTCGGGCTTTTAATATGACACCAGGCTCCGTTCCTCGATGGGGCCCGGTGTTTTATTCACACAAGAGGATGTTATGGTAACTATTCGTTTAGCTCGTCACGGCGCTAAAAAGCGTCCGTTCTACCAGGTAGTCGTAACTGACAGCCGCAATGCACGTAACGGCCGCTTCATTGAGCGCGTTGGTTTCTTCAACCCGATCGCTAGCGGTCAGGAAGAAGGCACTCGCCTGGATCTGGACCGTATTGCACACTGGGTTGGCCAGGGCGCAACTATCTCCGATCGCGTTTCCGCGCTGATCAAAGAAGTAAAAAAAGCAGCTTAATCTGTCACGGTGGTCATGATGAGCAAGCAACTCGCCGCACAAGTTCCTGTTGAGCCGATTATTCTCGGCAAAATTGGTTCTTCCTACGGGATTCGTGGTTGGCTCAGAGTGTTTTCTTCCACCGAGCATGCCGACAGTATCTTTGACTATCAGCCCTGGTTTATCCAGAAGGCGGGTCAGTGGCAGGTGATTGAGCTGGAAAGCTGGCGCCACCACAATCAGGACATCATCATCAAGCTGAAAGGCATTGAAGATCGTGATGCCGCGAATATCCTGACTAATTGCGAAATTGTTGTGGATTCTTCGCAGTTGCCGCAGCTGGAAGATGGCGATTACTACTGGAAAGATCTTATTGGTTGCCAGGTGGTCACTTCTGAAGGTTACGACCTCGGTAAAGTCGTCGATATGATGGAAACCGGGTCGAATGACGTTCTCGTCATTAAGGCAAACCTGAAAGATGCGTTCGGTATCAAGGAGCGGCTGGTTCCGTTCCTCGATGGGCAGGTTATCAAGAAAGTCGATCTCGCGACTCGTTCAATCGAGGTAGAGTGGGATCCTGGTTTTTAAACCACCGGATAAACGGTAATAAGACGGCGTTATGTGGATTGGCATAATAAGCCTGTTTCCAGAGATGTTCCGAGCGATTACCAATTACGGGGTAACTGGCCGGGCAGTAAAAAGTGGCCTGCTGAGCATTCAGAGCTGGAGTCCTCGCGATTTCGCTCACGACCGGCACCGTACCGTGGACGAACGTCCTTACGGCGGCGGACCAGGAATGCTAATGATGGTGCAACCCTTGCGGGATGCCATTCATGCAGCAAAAGCTGCGGCTGGTGAAGGCGCAAAGGTGATTTATCTGTCACCTCAGGGACGCAAGCTTGATCAAGCGGGCGTCAGCGAACTGGCAACGAATCAGAAACTGATTCTGGTGTGCGGTCGCTACGAAGGTATCGATGAGCGCGTGATTCAAACCGAAATTGATGAAGAATGGTCAATCGGCGATTACGTTCTCAGCGGTGGTGAGTTACCGGCAATGACGCTGATTGACTCAGTTTCCCGGTTTATTCCGGGCGTACTGGGACATGAAGCATCAGCAACGGAAGATTCCTTTGCTGACGGATTGCTGGACTGCCCACACTACACGCGTCCTGAAGTGTTAGAAGGGATGGAAGTACCGCCAGTTTTACTGTCGGGTAACCACGCCGAAATCCGTCGCTGGCGTTTGAAGCAGTCGCTGGGCCGAACCTGGCTTAGAAGACCTGAACTTCTGGAAAACCTGGCTCTGACTGAAGAGCAAGCAAGGTTGCTGGCCGAGTTCAAAACGGAACACGCGCAATAGCAACATAGACATGATGGGGTGGCGAAAGCCCCCAAATATCAGTTTACCCAGGATAAGAGATTAAATTATGAGCAACATTATTAAGCAACTTGAACAAGAGCAGATGAAGCAGGACGTACCTTCCTTCCGTCCGGGTGATACCGTGGAAGTGAAAGTATGGGTTGTTGAAGGTTCCAAAAAACGTCTGCAGGCATTCGAGGGCGTGGTTATCGCTATTCGTAACCGCGGTCTGCATTCTGCATTCACTGTTCGTAAAATTTCCAACGGCGAAGGCGTTGAGCGTGTCTTCCAGACTCACTCTCCGGTTGTTGACAGCATCGCTGTTAAACGTCGTGGTGCCGTTCGTAAAGCTAAACTGTACTACCTGCGTGAGCGTACCGGTAAGTCTGCACGTATCAAAGAACGTCTGAACTAAGGTATCGCTTTAGCGACATCCAAAGCTTGTTGTAAATAAGGGGCCAGCATCTGCTGGCCCCTTTTTTTATTACGGGGTAGGTTGTACACAGGTGACAGAAAGCCCGTAGAAGCAATCATTTATTAACCCTGTGGCAATAAATCCATTACACTAGCGGCTCCACTGAAACCCGGAAGAGCGGATGCATGATGACGCGTAACGACATCTTTGTAAAAACAGCCTGGCTTGCGCTGTTTGCGATGGCGTTGATCATTTTCGCACCGCCGATCTCTATTGCGCTGCAAAAAGACCCGATGAGCGCGATGCCGGATATGCACCATGATATGAGCGCTATGCCGAAAGCGTATATGCATCATGAGATGGGGGATACCCCCTCAGAGCATCGCGATCTACCGGTGATGATGCCGATGGATCATGCCGAAGCCTGTGGCTACTGCGTGCTGATGGTGCATGTGCCAGGTGTGATGCTTCTGGCAATACTGCTTCTGTGCAGGCGTGTCTCACCAGAACGGCCTGTACCGTTGCGCCGACGCGTTCATTTCCGTCGGTTTTCCCCCTGGCAGTGGCCGGATACCCGCGCCCCTCCGCTTCCGTCTGCTTTTACCCGTATCTGACAATAGTGTTGTGCGCGCAAGCGACACGACAACTTTTTGCTTTTATTAAGGAAAAGTATGACAACCTGCACTCCACGCGCGGCATGGATTGACCTGCTGCGGCGTCTGCATTTCTATATTGGCCTGTTTGTTGGCCCCTTTATCTTTTTTGCTGCACTGACCGGCACGCTCTATGTCGCCACACCTCAGCTGGAAAGCGCCGTTTATCGCGACGCACTGTCTGGCGAACTTCAGGGCGAACGGCAGTCGCTGGGCCAGCAAATTGCTATCGCCCAACAGGTTACCGGCGGGCATCTGCCGCTTTATGCCGTGCGGCCCGCGCTGAGCGCGGGAGCAACCACAAGGGTGATGTTCTCCGATCCCGGGCTGGGTGAGTCCGAAACCCGCGCCGTTTTTATCGATCCCATTACCCTTCAGGTAAAGGGAGATATGCCGGTGTACGGCACCAGTGGGATCCTGCCGCTGCGCCAGTGGATTGATTATGCCCATCGTTCCCTGCTGCTGGGCAATATGGGGCGTATCTACAGTGAACTGGCGGCCTCCTGGATGTGGGTTGCCGCACTTGGCGGCATCGGGCTGTGGTTCTTTACCCGTCCAAAGCGACGCATTAACAATCGGTTCCAGAATACCCGACGGCTGCACGTGATCCTGGGCTGGAGTCTACTGGCAGGTATGCTGCTCTTCTCCGCAACCGGGCTGACCTGGTCGCAGTGGGCGGGCGGCAACGTAGATAAAATGCGTGCCGCCTTTCACTGGCTTACCCCGCAGGTCAATACCCAGCTTAACGGGGCGGCAATGGTTCACGATCCCCATGCGGAGCACCATGCTCATCATCAGAGCCATGAGATGCCGATGGCCGCACCCGTTCCGTCACAGTTTGATGGCGTGATGTATCTTGCGCAGGCGGCAGGGCTGACGGCGAATAAACTGGAGATCAGACCGCCGCGCGCAGCAGATAAGGCCTGGACGGTCACCGAGATCGAGCGCAGCTGGCCGACGCGCGTGGATGCCGTTGCTGTCGACGCTAGCCAGATGCAGGTTATCGACCGCACCCGCTTCGAAACCTTCCCGCTGATGGCTAAGCTGACCCGCTGGGGCGTCGATTTCCATATGGGCGTGCTCTTCGGCTGGCCTAACCAGGCGCTACTGATTGTCTTTGGCATCGGGCTTTGTGCGGCCATCGTGCTTGGCTACCGGATGTGGTGGATCCGCCGTCCGTCAGGTTCAGCCGCCAGCCCGGCCAGAACGATGCTGCAAAGCTGGCTGGCACTGGCGATACCCGGACGTGCGATGGTGTTGGCTATCGCCGTACTTCTGGGACTGGCTCTGCCGGTAATGGGCGCAAGCCTGTTGTTGTTTGTGCTGATCGATTGTCTGCGCTGGTGGCGTCACCGGCAGCGTGTGCTGGCCCCGCTCGTGTAACACTTCCTGGCGCGGGGTCATCCGGCGCCACTCTCTTTTGTACATTTAAGTTTCCACTTTTGCTGTTTTGAATGGCTTAAATTTGCTAGTGTAAACATATGTGTACTAATTATGGATTGATATCTTTACCATCTGTGGTATTGTTACGTCCTCCTCGCTGAGGAATCCACTATCGCAAACGAGCTAATCAGGATCGCCATCATGCAAAAAGACGCGCTGAACAACGTACATATCACCGACGAACAGGTGCTGATCACCCCGGAACAGCTGAAAGCTGAATTCCCGCTGACCGCTGCACAGCAGGCACAAATTGCCGAGTCCCGTAAGGTTATCTCCGACATTACCGCCGGGCGCGATCCGCGCCTGCTGGTGGTATGCGGGCCGTGCTCGATCCACGATCCTGAAGCCGCGATTGAATATGCTCGTCGTTTTAAAGCCCTTGCCGCAGAGGTCAGCGATAGCCTCTACCTGGTGATGCGCGTCTATTTTGAAAAACCCCGTACCACCGTTGGCTGGAAGGGGCTGATTAACGATCCGCATATGGATGGCTCGTTTGATGTGGAAGCCGGTCTGAAGATCGCCCGCGGTTTGCTGGTTGAACTGGTGAACATGGGTCTGCCGCTGGCGACCGAAGCGCTCGATCCGAATAGCCCGCAGTACCTTGGCGATCTTTTCAGCTGGTCGGCGATTGGTGCGCGTACCACTGAATCACAGACCCACCGTGAAATGGCTTCCGGCCTGTCGATGCCGGTAGGCTTTAAAAATGGCACCGACGGTAGCCTGGCGACGGCGATCAACGCCATGCGCGCCGCGGCACAGTCGCACCGTTTTGTCGGTATTAACCAGGCAGGCCAGGTTTGCCTGCTGCAAACCCAGGGTAATCCGGACGGTCATGTGATCCTGCGCGGTGGCAAAGCGCCGAACTATAGCCCGGCGGATGTTGAGCAGTGCGAAAAAGAGATGCAGCAGGCGGGACTCAAACCGGCGCTGATGGTAGATTGCAGTCATGGTAATTCCAATAAAGATTACCGCCGCCAGCCGGCCGTGGCCGAATCCGTTGTTGCACAGATTAAAGATGGCAACCGGTCGATTATCGGCCTGATGATTGAAAGCAATATCCACGAGGGCAACCAGTCTTCGGAGCAGCCGCGCAGCGAGATGAAATACGGCGTGTCGGTGACCGATGCCTGTATCAGTTGGGAAGCCACGGATGCGTTATTGCGTGAGATTAATCAGGATCTGAAAAGCCAGCTGGCGGCGCGTCAGGTTTAAGAGGTTTGTATGGTTGCTGAATTGACCGCGCTGCGCGATCAAATTGATGAAGTCGACAAGGCGCTGCTGGATTTACTGGCGCGCCGCCTGGAACTGGTTGCTGAAGTTGGCGAGGTAAAAAGCCGCTACGGTTTGCCGATTTATGTGCCCGAGCGTGAAGCCTCAATGCTGGCATCGCGTCGTGCAGAAGCGCAGGCGCTGGGCGTGCCGCCCGATTTAATCGAGGATGTACTGCGCCGCGTGATGCGTGAATCCTATGCCAGCGAAAATGACAAGGGCTTTAAAACCCTCCGTCCTGGCCTGCGTCCGGTGGTGATTGTCGGTGGCGGCGGGCAGATGGGACGTCTGTTTGAAAAAATGCTCACCCTGTCCGGCTACCAGGTCCGTATTCTGGAAAAAGAGGACTGGGAGCAGGCTGAAACCATCATTGCTGATGCCGGTATGGTGATGGTTAGCGTGCCGATTCACGTCACCGAAGAGATTATTGCCCGCCTGCCGCCGCTGCCTGCGGACTGCATTCTGGTAGATCTGGCTTCGGTGAAGGCGGGACCGCTACAGGCGATGCTGGCAGCACACGAGGGGCCAGTGCTGGGGCTGCACCCGATGTTTGGCCCGGACAGCGGCAGCCTTGCCAAACAGGTCGTGGTTTACTGCGATGGTCGTCAGCTGGACGCTTACCAGTGGTTCCTGGAGCAGATTCAGGTCTGGGGTGCGCGTTTACACCGTATCAGCGCCGTCGAGCACGATCAGAATATGGCGTTTATTCAGGCTCTGCGTCACTTCGCGACCTTTGCCTATGGTCTGCACCTGGCGGAAGAGAACGTCCAGCTGGAACAACTGCTGGCGTTGTCGTCCCCTATCTACCGGCTTGAGCTGGCAATGGTCGGGCGTCTGTTTGCGCAGGATCCGCAGCTGTACGCGGACATTATTATGTCCTCCGGCAATAATCTGGCGCTGATCAAGCGCTACTACCGCCGATTCGGCGAGGCGATTGCGCTGCTGGAGCAGGGCGATAAACAGGCGTTTATCGACAGCTTCCGCAAGGTTGAGCACTGGTTCGGTGACTACGCTCACCGCTTCCAGAGTGAAAGCCGGGTGCTGCTGCGTCAGGCTAACGACAGTCGTCAGTAACTATATGAAAAAACGCTTTATACTGATAAGCCAGAGGGGCAACCGCTGGCTTTTTTTATCAGGATAAATCCATGTCTGAACCGCAATCGCTGTCCGAATGCCCGACCTGGAGCGCCGCTGAGCAGGCGCTCTACTGGACCGATATTCTGCAGTGTGAAATCCATCGCTATCATCCGGAAAGCGGCGAGCACCGGGTTTTACAATTTCCCGAAGAAGTCGGCTGTTTTGCGCTACGCGAGCAGGGCGGGTTTATTGTGGCCCTGCGCAGCGCCATCTGGCTGACTGACGAGTACGGTCTGCTGCAGCAGAAAGTCTGTGACAACCCGAGTAACCCACGGCTGGCGCGATTTAATGACGGCGGCACCGATCGCGACGGGCGCTTCTACGCCGGGACTTTCTGGGGACCGGGTGATTACAGCGGTGCGCTGCTGGTGAGGGTGGATAACGCGCTTGATCCGAAAGTTATCCAGTGTGATATCCATGGCGCTAACGGCCTTGCCTTTAACGACGACCGGCAGTGGATGTACACCTCCGATACGCCAAACCGCAAGATTTACCGTACTCCGCTGGATGCGCAGGGTGAACCGGGCGTGCGTGAGACGTTCCGCACATTTACTGAGGGTGAAGGTATGCCGGACGGCGCGGCGATGGATGTTGAAGGCTGCTACTGGACGGCGCTGTTTGACGGTTGGCGGATTGCGCGTTTCTCACCCCAGGGCGAACAGCTGGAAGAGTATCCTCTGCCGGCACGCTGCCCAACGATGGTCTGCTTTGGCGGTAAGGAGATGAAAACGCTGTTTATCACCACCACGCGTGAAAATATGGATGAACGAGAAGTACAGCAATACCCGCTGTCGGGCGCTATCTTCACCCTGCCGGTGACGGTGGCAGGGATGAAGAAACCCCGGTTTATCGAGCGTTAAGCCGGATCGACCGGCACCACGTTTTCGCTGGGGTAGCAGCCGAGTACTTTCAGCGAGCGGGTGATCCCCGTCAGCTCTTTCAGGGCCTTCTGCATCTCTGCGGAGTGCAGATTGGCCTGGATATCCAGATAGAACATCTCTTCCCACGGATTACCGTAGATTGGACGCGACTCCAGACGGGTCATAATCAGATGGTGATTACGCAGTACCAGCAGGGCTTCAACCAGCGCACCGGCCTGTTGACCGGTGGCCATCAGCAGGGTGGTTTTTGCCGGAACCTGATCCGACACTTCTATCGCTTTGCGGGCCAGCACAATAAAGCGGGTGATGTTCTGCGTCTGATTGGCAAGATTACGTTCAAGTACCTGTAGCCCGTAAAGTGCGCCACCGGCTTCGCTGCCGAGTGCGGCCACCTGCGGGGAGTGAGTCTGCGCGACTTTGTCCATTGCCGCTGACGTGCTCTCGGTATATTCGATTTTCCAGTACGGATAGCGGTTCAGGAACTGGCTGCATTGCTGGAATGGCTGCGGATGGCTGTAGACGGTTTCAATCTGGCTAAGATCCGTTGAGCCGGATACCAGTACGCAGTGGTCAATCGGGATCGTCAGCTCGCCGACAATGGCCAGGCTAGTGTGCTGGAGCAGATCGTAGACATCATTAATTGCGCCGGAGCTGGTATTTTCGATAGGCACCACGGCATAGTCCGCCTGGCCGGTTTCCACCTGATTAAAAATATCGGCAAACTTTGGGCAGCCGCTTTCAATAAACTCTTCGAAGTGGCGCGCGGCATACTGACGTGCGGCCAGATGTGAATAAGAACCCTTAGGGCCGAGAAATGCCACGCGTGCAGAGTGCGGGTTGGTTTTATTGAGATGCTGCTGAAGCAGCGCCTGCTGAGTCAGGACAGAGTCTTCAATAATGAGCTGGAACAGGCGGGTAATATAGTGGGCATCCAGGTGCTGCTCTTTGCCAAGCGTAATCAGACGCTCCAGCAGATCGCGTTCGCGATCGATATCGCGAACCGGACGGTGTGAGGAAAATTTAGCTTTGCCCACTTCCACCGCGAGCTCACGACGTTCCGCCAGCAGCGCCAGTAATTTTACGTCCAGCGCGCTTATCTTATCTCTCAGTGCCAGTAACGGGTTTTCCGCAGTCATAGTGTTGTTGCCTTTCTTGTTATCAATAAAAAAGCCCCCCGTAGTGGGAGGCCTTATTGTTCGTCTTTGCATTCTTTATCATACGACGAAACGCCTCCCGGTCAGGGGAAGGTAAAAAAGAAAGCGAAGAAGAACGGGACAATTTTCATACAGGGTTCCTGAAATCACTCCCTGTAAAGTACCCGTACTGTTTTGATGCTGTCAATAAAAAACGCGCCCGAAGGCGCGTTGGCAATACACAGTGTTGGGGATTACTCTTCTTCTTCCACGAAGCTAACGTCTTTCACCGATGTTGTGGCGCGACGTGCTTCACCCTTGTGCTGCACTTTATTAAGCTGCCGTTCCAGCTTGTTGATCAAATCGTTGATAGCGGTATACATATCTTCATGTCTGGCACTGGCCACCAGATGTCCGTTCGGCGTATTGATAGTGGCATCCGCGATAAAGCCCTGTGGCTCTTTGGACAGAATAATATGTGGGTTAATCAGATGAGTTTGCCATTTATCCAGTTTGGCGAGACGGTCTGTGACATGCTGACGAATTGCCGGAGTAATTTCCATTTGTTTACTGGTAATGTTCATTGTCATAAATGTTACCTCTTGTCTCTTACCCGTCTTGGTAACTCCAGCATAACGCGATAAATGTCAAATTGTGTGATTTGAATCACGTTATTTTGTCACTTTTTGTCAATGAAAAGGTTTTGTGAGGCAGGACAGGAACAGGGAGGATTTTACTTGTCGGAAGGAAAAAATCAGGCCATATTTGATGAGTTGGGCTGGGCAGAACGCCTGGCAAAGACAACGTATTCTGGATAAAAAAATGGCAGCCCGCGGGCTGCCGTTTTGCTGTTCGGAGATTATCAGGTATTGCTGCCGTTAGCGGCAATGATCTTCGCAACTTTGTCAGCCTGCGCGTTCATCTGCAGCTCTCGGTAGGCGTTTTCCATCTTCGGCAGAGCATCGCGGGTTGCCTGAGTATCCGGGAAGTCACGGAGCATCCCTTCAACACGGTTTACAACCGCAACCCATGCACCACGATCGGTGTAGTAGTTCACGACGGACAGCTCATATTTCGCCAGACGATCTTTCAGGAAAACCAGACGTTTGCCGGCATCGGTGGCATACTGGCTGTTCGGGTAGCCGCGCACCAGTTTTGAAAAATCAGTAAACGCGCTGCGGGCGTGCTGCGGGTCGCGGTCAGAACGGTCGACGCCGAAGAAGCCCTGCAGAGCGCTGTCATCCAGGGCCATATTGGTCAGGCCGCGCATATACATGACGTAGTCGATATTCGGGTGAGTTGGGTTCAGACGGATAAAGCGATCGATAGCAGCCTGAGCCAGCGGCAGATCGGCGTTTTTGTAGTACGCATAGATCAGATCCAGCTGTACCTGCTGAGAATAGGGGCCAAACGGATAACGGTTATCCAACGCTTCCAGTTGCGTTATTGCCGCTTTCCAGTTACCGTCCTGCAGTTTTTGCTGAGCAGTCGCGTAGATTTCACTCGGCGGATTGTCAGGGACCTCTTCCTTAGAACCGGAGCAGCCAACTAAAGCCAGGCTCAACGTGGTCGCTGCCACCAGATATTTCATGCGCGTCATGACGTTTTGACTTTCCTCGAAATGTTTGTGCGGGAGATTCTCTGTTCCTGCTCCCGGTGAAGACCAGCTACAATAGCACACTATATTATACGGCATAGCCGTAAAACCCAACGTTAACGAAGAAGCTGTATATGGCACAACGAGTACAACTCACCGCAACGGTGGCCGAAAACCAACTTGGCCAACGGTTAGATCAGGCTTTGGCCGAATTGTTCCCTGATTACTCACGTTCACGCATAAAAGAGTGGATTCTGGACCTGCGCGTTGAGGTCAACGGCATAGTTTGCAGCACGCCGAAAGAGAAAGTGCTGGGCGGCGAAAGTGTCGCTATCAATGCAGAAATCGAAGAGGAAGTACGCTTCGAGCCGCAGGATATCCCGCTGAACATCGTCTATGAAGATGACGACATCCTTGTTATCAACAAGCCGCGGGACCTGGTCGTCCACCCTGGCGCCGGTAATCCGGACGGCACGGTACTGAATGCACTCCTTCATTACTATCCGCCGATTGTCGATGTTCCGCGCGCGGGGATCGTCCATCGTCTGGATAAAGACACCACGGGTCTGATGGTGGTTGCCAAAACCGTCCCGGCGCAAACGCGCCTGGTTGAGTCCCTGCAGTTGCGTGAAATCACCCGCGAGTACGAAGCGGTGGCGATCGGGCATATGACCTCTGGGGGCACGGTAGAGCAGCCCATCAGTCGTCACCCGACCAAACGTACCCATATGTCGGTTCATCCGATGGGGAAACCAGCGGTGACGCACTATCGCATTATGGAGCACTTCCGTATCCATACGCGTCTGCGTCTGCGTCTGGAAACCGGTCGTACACACCAGATCCGCGTGCATATGTCGCATATCACCCATCCGCTGGTGGGCGATCAACTGTACGGTGGTCGTCCGCGTCCGCCAAAAGGCGCATCGGAAGCGTTTATTAACGCGCTGCGAAAGTTTGACAGGCAGGCTTTGCACGCGACCATGCTGCGTCTCTACCATCCGATTACCGGTATTGAAATGGAGTGGCACGCGCCTATTCCGCAGGATATGGTGGATCTGATCGACGCAATGCGCGCCGATTTCGAAGAGCATAAAGAGAACGTGGACTGGCTATGACCAAACTGATTATCCCCCAGTGGCCCTTACCGAAAGGCGTTGCAGCCTGTAGTTCAACCCGCATCGGCGGCGTCAGTGAGGCGCCTTATTATTCGCTGAATCTGGGCGCACACTGTGGTGATAATCCGGAGCACGTTAAAGAGAACCGTCGGCGTCTGTTCGCGGCGGGCGCTCTGCCCTCTCACCCCGTCTGGCTGGAGCAGGTGCATGGCACCAATGTGCTCAGCCTGGACGGCGGTCCTTACGCTTCGAAACGTGCGGATGCCTCTTATAGCTGTACGCCTGGAACGGTATGCGCGGTGATGACCGCCGACTGTCTGCCGGTGCTGTTCTGTAATCCTGACGGCACTGAAGTCGCCGCAGCTCATGCGGGCTGGCGCGGCCTGTGCGAAGGCGTGCTGGAAGAAACGGTTTCTCGCTTTAGCGATAAGCCCGGCAATATCCTGGCGTGGCTTGGGCCGGCTATCGGTCCGACAGCCTTTGAAGTGGGCCCGGAAGTGCGCGAGGCATTTCTGGCTAAAGATACGCAGGCAGAAGCGGCGTTTCGCCCACAGGGTGAAAAATATTTCGCCGATATCTATCAGCTGGCGCGTCAGCGGCTGGCGAACGTCGGCGTTGAACGTATCTACGGCGGCGAGTATTGCACCCACAGCCAGCCGGAGAATTTTTTCTCTTATCGCCGCGACAGAACCACCGGTCGCCTGGCAAGTTTCATTTGGCTGATATAACCTACAAATCAAGACGATCCAGAGCGCTAATTTATTTTTCGCATAGTCTAGGTTTCTAACCTTGAATAATTGAGGGATGACCTCATTTAATCTCCAGTAGCAAATTTGACCTGTTATGGGAGGAGTTATGCGTCTGGATCGTCTTACTAATAAATTCCAGCTTGCTCTTGCCGATGCCCAGTCTCTGGCACTCGGGCACGACAACCAGTTTATTGAACCCCTGCACTTAATGAGTGCTCTTCTGAATCAGGAGGGGGGTTCGGTACGTCCATTATTAACCTCGGCAGGCGTTAATGCCGGGCAGCTGCGCACTGCCATTGAGCAGGCGCTGAGTCGTCTTCCGCAGGTCGAAGGCACCGGCGGCGATGTTCAGCCATCTCAGGATTTAGTCCGTGTACTGAACCTGTGCGACAAGCTGGCGCAAAAGCGCGGGGATAACTTTATCTCGTCAGAACTCTTTGTGCTGGCGGCGCTTGAATCACGTGGCACCCTGACCGACTTGCTGAAGTCGGCAGGTGCAACAACCACCAGCGTAACTCAGGCGATTGAACAGATGCGCGGAGGCGATAGCGTGAACGATCAAGGTGCTGAAGATCAGCGCCAGGCCCTGAAAAAATATACCGTTGATCTTACCGAGCGCGCCGAAATGGGCAAACTCGATCCGGTTATTGGCCGTGATGAAGAGATCCGTCGGACTATCCAGGTCCTCCAGCGTCGTACCAAAAACAACCCGGTACTGATCGGTGAGCCTGGCGTGGGTAAAACCGCCATCGTCGAAGGATTGGCCCAGCGTATCGTCAACGGCGAAGTTCCCGAAGGACTGAAAGGGCGTCGCGTACTGGCGCTGGATATGGGCGCGCTGGTGGCAGGGGCGAAATACCGCGGTGAATTTGAAGAGCGCCTGAAAGGCGTACTTAACGATCTCTCGAAACAGGAAGGCAATGTGATCCTGTTTATCGATGAGCTGCATACGATGGTCGGGGCCGGTAAGGCCGATGGCGCAATGGATGCCGGTAATATGCTGAAGCCCGCGCTGGCGCGTGGTGAACTCCACTGCGTCGGCGCGACGACGCTGGATGAGTATCGTCAGTATATTGAGAAAGATGCCGCGCTGGAGCGTCGTTTCCAGAAGGTGTTTGTCGCTGAGCCGACGGTAGAAGATACTATTGCGATCCTGCGCGGTCTGAAAGAGCGTTATGAACTGCATCACTATGTGCAGATCACCGACCCGGCGATTGTCGCGGCGGCAACGCTTTCGCATCGCTATATCGCCGACAGACAGCTGCCGGATAAAGCCATCGACCTTATTGATGAAGCCGCATCCAGCATCCGTATGCAGATCGACTCAAAACCAGAAGAGTTGGACCGGCTCGACCGGCGTATTATCCAGCTCAAGCTGGAGCAGCAGGCCCTGAAAAAAGAGTCTGATGAAGCCAGTCTTAAGCGTCTCGATATGCTGAATGAAGAGCTCGACGATAAAGAGCGCCAGTACTCGGTGTTAGAAGAGGAGTGGAAGGCGGAAAAAGCGTCGCTCTCCGGTACCCAGACTCTGAAAGCCGAGCTGGAACAGGCAAAAATTGCTATCGAGCAGGCGCGTCGCGTGGGCGATCTGGCGAAAATGTCCGAGCTTCAGTACGGTAAAATTCCGGATCTGGAAAAACAGCTGGCGCAGTCTTCCCAGACGGAAGGTAAGACGCTGCGTCTGCTGCGTAATCGCGTCACTGACGTAGAGATTGCCGATGTGCTGGCACGCTGGACCGGTATCCCGGTTGCCAGAATGCTGGAAGGCGAGCGCGACAAGTTGCTGCGTATGGAAAAGGATCTGCATCAGCGAGTGATCGGCCAGGATGAAGCGGTAGAAGCGGTATCCAATGCGATTCGCCGTAGTCGCGCCGGACTGTCGGATCCCAATCGCCCGATCGGTTCGTTCCTCTTCCTGGGGCCGACCGGCGTCGGGAAAACGGAACTTTGCAAAGCACTGGCTAACTTTATGTTCGACAGCGACGATGCGATGGTACGTATCGATATGTCCGAGTTTATGGAAAAGCACTCGGTATCTCGTCTGGTCGGTGCGCCTCCGGGCTATGTCGGCTATGAAGAGGGCGGATATCTGACCGAGGCGGTTCGTCGCCGTCCCTATTCCGTCATCCTGCTGGATGAAGTCGAGAAAGCACACCCGGATGTTTTCAACATTCTGTTGCAGGTGCTTGACGACGGTCGTCTGACCGACGGGCAGGGTAGAACGGTCGACTTCCGTAATACGGTAGTAATCATGACCTCTAACCTTGGGTCCGATCTGATCCAGGAGCGTTTCGGCGAGCTCGATTACGGTCATATGAAGGATCTGGTGCTGGGCGTTGTCAGCCAGAGCTTCCGCCCAGAGTTTATCAACCGTATAGATGAGGTGGTGGTATTCCACCCTCTGGGTGAGAAACATATTGCTTCTATTGCACAGATCCAGCTGCAGCGCCTGTACCAACGTCTGGAAGAGCGAGGCTATGACGTTGATATCTCCGATGATGCGCTGCAACTACTGAGTGCTAACGGGTACGATCCAGTTTATGGTGCGCGTCCGCTGAAACGTGCTATCCAGCAGCAGATTGAAAACCCGCTGGCGCAACAAATCCTTTCTGGCGAACTGGTTCCCGGTAAAAAGGTGCGTCTGGAAGTAAAAGAAGGGCGTATCGCCGCCGTGCAGTAAATAGATGTGACGTTATAAACGGGCCGTTTCGGCCCGTTTTTGTTTGTTCTTCCGGTCAATAACTGCTTTTTTAACCGTTTCGGGCTGAAAAGTAAGCGAACGAAAACTTTTTTTAAATTTCCTCTTGTCAGCCCGGAATAACTCCCTATAATGCGCCTCCATCGACACGGAACGAGTGAACATCTTCACACGATAACGTTAAGTCGAAAGAGAAAATTCCTGAAAAA
>Ga0268251_10000172_pt1 | contig 24621 bp, 20 predicted proteins | sample AgamicAsMae_FD_200527 | JGI IMG/M metagenome (GOLD analysis project Ga0268251, IMG submission 200527) | Agave microbial communities from Guanajuato, Mexico - As.Ma.e (v2) (version 2) | ecosystem: Host-associated > Plants > Phyllosphere > Phylloplane/Leaf | place: Guanajuato, Mexico | collected...
GGAGATGTGTATAAGAGACAGCTGTTGTTCCCTCTCTCCCCGAGTACCAGACCGTCACCGAGACCGGTACCCGCACTCTGTGGGCCGTCTGTATTCTGATGCTCCTCTCCATGATTGTCTTTGTTGGCCTTTCGTGGACCACCCCCATCTCCAAGCGTGTCTACCACGTTATCACCACTCTCATCGTCACCTTTGCTTCTCTGTCCTACTTCGCCATGGCCACCGGCCACGGCATCAGCTACCACCGCACCACCGTCACTGACGAGCACCGCCACGTCCCTGACACCACCCACGACGTCTACCGCCAGGTCTACTGGGCCCGTTACGTCGACTGGAGCTTGACCACCCCTCTCCTCCTTCTCGACCTTGCCATGCTCGCCGGTCTTAGCGGTGGCCACATCCTTTTGGCCATCGTTGCCGATGTCATCATGGTTCTGACCGGTCTCTTCGCCGCTTACGGCAACGAGGGCACTCCTCAGAAGTGGGGCTGGTACACCATTGCCTGCATTGCTTACCTCGTCGTCATCTGGATGCTCGCCGTTCACGGCCGCGCCAACGCCATGGCCAAGGGCGGCAAGGTCGGCAAGTTCTTTGCTTCCATCGCTGGCTTCACCCTTGTCATCTGGACCATCTACCCTATGTAAGTACCACTCAAACAAGGCTCATGACTCACATTCTAACATGATTCTAGCGTCTGGGGTATCGCCGATGGCTCCCGCAAGATGACCGTTGACCAGGAGATCATTGCCTACGCCGTCCTTGACTTGCTCGCCAAGCCCGTCTTCGGTGCCTGGTTGCTCTTCACCCACCAGAGCATGCCCGAGACTCAGGTCGAGCTTGGTGGCTTCTGGACCCACGGTGTCAGCAGCGAGGGTGCTATCCGTGTTGGTGAGGATGACGAGGGTGCATAGACGCCTCGACCCACCGACCATGCTACTCCTGCCATGAATTGAACGAATGATTCAGACCCAGTCTCGAAAAGGGAGCATGAATCAGAAGAAGAGTGTCTTGGGATGCTCGACTGTCTGGTCGGCGCTTGCTTCGCCGCAGCAGCACTTGTGTATATTAGCCGTTAATGATAATGCAGCTGAAGATGTTCTTACCGCTAGCTCTTTGACCGTGACAGTTCCACTTGTGACACCTTTGCTAAGAACGACCCCGCACGCCTCATGCAGGGTCCTGTAGCTTGTGCAGGGAGCTCAAGTCATTGGCTCTTTCCCTTGTCTATATTCCCTCCCACGTCCCGACACCTGTCGTGCACCGTCTCATCCATCACCCTCGTCTGACTGTTTTGAAACTCAACAAGAATCCTACCAGACCATGTCGGATGCAATGCCTCCTGCCAGCACCAGCCCCATCTCTCTAGAGCGCCGCAACAGTCTGGAGAAGGCTATCCAGAACCGGCCTGAAGCTCACGAGCTCAGGGAGAAGCACATTCTTCTGAATACCAATGCTGCACCGTAAGCATTTCCCCGAGTGCACGAGTGTCGAAAAGATCCACTGATCAAGTCCAGAGCTCTGCAAGCTCAGCAGCAGGAACTACAACGTCACAAGCTCACGGATAGCCTGAACAAAGCTATTGCTTCACGCCCAGAAAAGGATGAGCTGGTCGAACGCAACATCCTGCCTGATTCTACTGCTGCACCTGCCCTGCAGAACCACCAGCGTGAGCTTGCTGCAGCCATGCGGCGCGACTCGATCGAGAAGCACCTACAGACTCGACCCTCGCCAGCTGAGCTGATCAAGGAAGGCATACTCGAAGGTTCCTGCATACCCATCACTTACATGTCTTACTTCAAGCTGATCTTAGTGCAGCCAACGAGGACCCCCTGGATGGACCTTGACCACGTAGCCAATACCAAGGTTGAACTAAATGTCATGACTAAGGATATTTGATCTGGTTCAGAATGAGAACCAATGGCTGCATCGTTATTTGCTATACCCTCGCTTGATACTACGAACATGAACGAGACTTTCTTCCAACCCGACACGCTTGCTCCTACACCATCTTCTGACTGTGCAATTAGCTGTGTGTCGCTGTCCGACCGCCTGCTTACAACATGATGTCCATTGTCTAAGCATATCGTAGTCTTTCGCTTGTCCACCCAGGTTGCAAATAACTCCAGTCCTGTGCGAAGTGGAACGAAGTTTCATAGGTATTGTAGGCAAACAGTGTAACATCATTAAGTTTTGCACCTGCATCCGTCTCGGCCCAGACACTCAATGCAAGTGTGTTGTTGCCTTGGTTGTTGATGACGCCAGGTGGGAAGGGGAAGCGTGTTTGTGGACCGATATGAGGAATGTACTTTCCATATTGATATCCATTCAGGTATATCTGGACACTGGCGACAGTTCCCGAGGGTGCGGAAAGCTCAAGACCAATAGGAACATCGAGATCTGAGTCAATGTCAAGCTCGAATGTTGTCAAATACCACTTGATGCCACTGGAGTTGAGACCTTCAGCAGGAGAACCGGCTGACCATTCGTTACCTGTGGGAGAGAAGCCAGGGAGGTGCCATCCGAGACGCTCTCCATACAGTCCACCTTCGTTGAGAGGCCCACGGATAGGATCGACGTTGGCGGATCCCCCAGCATTGCCCTGAATGAGCCACTTCTTGAAGCTGGCAGTGGTGTTACCAGAATTCTTCAGAGTCGCGCCCAAAAGACCTCGAGGGTTTGCAGCGCCTTTGCCTGTGGAAGTCTGATCGTGACCAGTGTAATCGGTGACCACTGTCAGCACGTTGTCCTTGTCATAGAGTGTCACTCCTGTAAAGTCGAGTACATCTGATGTTGACAATAGAGAAGCGTTTCCGGGATGACCACCGACAAGTTTGCCATTCAGCCAGGCACTCCAACCTGCGGCTGAGCCACCCTGTGCTGTCAGATTGGCTGATGTGGCTGACTTGCCGTCAAAGTGACCACGGTAGATTTTGATGCCAGAATAGTATCCATAGTCTGAACTGTAAAGGACAGGTAGGGACAGTGGCTTGACTGGAGCTTGTGTGGTTGTCTTGTTGCATACAGTCCAGGCTGAATCGTCGTAACTCCTAGCGACTTCGGGCAGAGAGTCGGTCATTTGCCAGCTGGTAAGAGAAGGGATGGCTATCTTACGGTCGAGGATACTCGTAAGATCAGCTGTGAGAGCGCCATATGCCGTCTTCTTCGTAGCCAGAATTCGACCGTTCCATGTGATAGTATCAACACTTTCATTACCCACATAGACTTCAAGTGTCGTTGAGTTGGTATTGTCGCCATTGACAGAGACAACTTTGCCACTGACACTGGCGTTGCGAACGAGATAAGGACCTATCGCGAAGATCTGCTTATCTGCAGCGACATTAGGGTTCGAGGTAGTCGGTGGTGCCCAGAATGACCAGGCTGTCAACACATCCAAGAGATACAGCAAGACACCGTTAGACAACTGGACAACCGTCTTACCAGCTGATTGCTTATACACGAACTTGGTGTAAGACGCAGTTCCGTTGACTTTGACATGAGATGCTGTGACGTTCATGTTGCCGAATGACTTCATGGAAACGTTTCCAGGGAAAGCATATTCTCCAATCTGGCCCGCCTCAAGATAGAGCACAAGGACTGATTTCGGGTCAAACAAGCCGTATGTCAGCACGTCAACAGAAGAATACAACAGAGTGTGTTTCCCAAAATGGTAGTCCGAGACTACAATCTTGCTCTGGCGGCCGTTGAGCTGTACATTCGGGACAGTGATTGAACCCAAGGATGTTTTGAGGCTTATAGAAAAGTCCGTAACAGCTCTTGAGCTCGATTTCGAGTGCTGCGTTACGTAGAATCCTGCAGTTGTGTTGGGGTTTCTAAGAACCCACGTCCAGATGTCTTGAGTTGATACAGCATTCCCAGTACCATTACTCTCCATGTTGGTATAGAGAAGATCTTGTGAGACTCTTGTAAACAGTGCAATTAGTTTGCTAACAATGTGTTAGCTAGATTGTCGAAGACACAAGGTAGACCATTAAGCAATGGCGCCATCATGTTACTTACGTCTGTGACATCTTGAGTTGAAGCTCACGAGTTTCACGCATGGGTGCAGAGTAGTCGTAGCTCGTATAGACGACAGGAGCTGCGAGGTTGCCCCAGTTTGTTGCTCCCATTGCCATGTAGAGCGACATCAGTGTCCCCCTTTGGCCTATGTTGTTCTTGTAATAGACATCGGCAAAGGCAGGATCATGTTCTGTGAAGGGAGAAAGCAGTCAGCATGTTGACATCAGCAGAGAATTTTCCACACCATGGATTGAACATGCCTGCCAAACAGTCATCGTAGAAGTTACCCGCCCACGGTTGGAACCATCCAGCTTCGAACTCAGGCCAGAACTCGGGCTGGGTGTACGAGTAGTTTTGGAACCATTGGTAATAGTTTCGAACGAGGTTGAATCCAGTGTTGATGTTAGTGCAACTCAAACCGCCTGGGTATGAATCTAGACCGTATATATTGACTGAACCTGTGTTGAGGAGTGATCAGCCTCTCAAGATCATCGGATGGGGTACCAGTATACACACCTCCTACATCCTGGTAGTCGGTCGACCAACTTTGTGATCTTTGACCTTTTTCATTATGCGTTAGAGGAACCACTATTCCGGAATCTCTCACACTCTTTTTGAGCTGCTCCATGTAGGTCACGAGTGTGTTATCAGCCTTGTGTACAGTCTCTTGTAGCTCGTTTTCGATCTGGTAGAGAATGATAGGGCCACCTTCGGTTATTTGGTTCTTGACGAGAATCTTGTTGACCTCCCTCATCCATGGTTCCCAGGCTTCATAGTAAGCTTGATCTGACGTCCGATAGTTTCCTAGTGCTAGTTAGCTAGCTGAAATTCCGACCAAGGGTGTCGATCGTACCTGCGGAACCATCGCTTGTCCATAGTGCCAAACCACCAGCGTTCGTCTCGGCGTTTGCATAAGGTCCCGGGCGGGCAATAATACTGTGTTGGCGCCTGAGATCAGCATGTCGAACACACATGTCCATGACCAAGCCGGAAAACGTACTAGAGACCAGCCTCTGCAGCAGCATCTATAACTTTCTGGATGTCCTTGCCTCCAGACGTGAAGTCAAAGACGTCGCGAGAAGCAGAGTGGTAGGACCAGAAGAAGTACAAGCTGACTGCATTGAACCCATTTGCCCTGAACTTTTGGAAGATATCGGACCACATTTCTGGCACGGGCATGCGTTCATAGGCAAACTCGCCGGAAAACAAGAAAAGCCGCTCTCCATTGACTAAGAGACTGTGAGGGTCCCAGGTAACTTGAGTGGTCAAGCCATCACCCGTAGCAAGGGCGAGGACAGCTAGAAAGAATGCGTAAACGAGGAGATGCAAGCAGAGTCTCATGGTGGAATGCAGACATGTAGTTGAAAGACCGAGAGTCAAGGTTAACAACCACCTACTTACAGCCGATGCCTCTTATGCAATACAACTCTCTTGCAAAGTGTGAAGTTATCAGAGGGGCACATTAAGAAATCATCACGCACGATATTATCCGCCAATCGTCGTGAACCTCCCTGTGCGCATCACTTAGAAAGCCGCTTCTCGCTTTGTTATATGAGCCGATGTGTGAAGATCCCAGAGCTTAGTCGGTATAAATCAGGCTAGAATTCCATCGCCTATGATGAATACGACGTGACGATGGTGGAAAAGAGGGGAAAGATCGGTTGATGCTGACCCGAGGACCGTGGAAAGTTTTCGGCAGAATGATGGATCATGCAGATGGATCATTTTCCCTTCGAATTTTTGAGGTAGCAACAACCACCTGACGAAAAATACATGTAAATATAGCGGAGGGTATTTTGAATCAAAGTCTTCATAAGTGACTATTTACGATATTTGTGAAGCCGGAACAGGTTGCCCTGTCTCTTCCTTGACAGTGTTTTTATGTCATATCACAGTGGATTTACTCTCCCTTTGAAAGGACGAGAGACCAAGTGAACAGCACAGGTATCTGGCTTTGGGCAGGTGTCTGGAAATTCTGCAAAGGTAGCGCTTGGCGCTAGGCAACGACAAGACGGATTGATGCCATCAACGTACATGTCTTGGATCACTGGACAGTGAATTGAAGGTGGGCGATAGATCGTGAACCAGTTATGATCCACACCTTGTGTCAACACTTATGCCAGGCTGAAGTGTTGACGGGAGGGGGAATTTGGCGTTTTGCAAGATTTGCAATAAAGGTAGTCGAGACCATGATTGATGCTCGACATCACTTCAACCTTCCTCGGTCGCTTCGATGGCGACGCCCTCACCAGCAGCTTCTTCATCTTCCTCGTCACTTGTGAAGCTTGCGAAATCTTCTCCCTCTTCTTCTTCGTCTTCGACTTCCTCTTCTTCATCTTCCTCTTCGGCTTCTCCATCTTCATCTGTGACTGCACGCTTTCTCTTTTTGATGATCTCAGTTTGAAGCTCAGCCTTTGCCTCCTCAGCAGCAGCCCATGCGGCTGCAGATGCTGGTGGTGGGGTGAACCAGGGGATCTTGCCACGAAGGAAGTCATTCAGAACCATTTTGGCTACGCCGTCCATGTCGGCTTCACCACCCTTCAGCAACTTGCCACCCTTGCGAGCGAGAAGTTCAAGGAACTCGGTCGGTGTCTCCCAGTCACGGACGTCGTATGTTCGTTCGATATGGTGTCTCTTACACTTTTTGAGTGCAGCAGCGACATACTGTTCAGGATTCTCGACGTTCTCAATACGGACGACACCACGCAAAAGAATGTCTTCATCCGTATCACCCATGTTTGGAGGAACGACACCAGGGCAGTCGATGAGGTAAATACGCTTCATCAACGTAATGTATTGCCAGACCTTGGTCTCACCAGGAATAGGAGCAACGTTGCACACCTTCTTCTTGCGGAGAGTGTTGATAATGGAAGACTTGCCGGTGTTGGGGTATCCAATGAAACCAACCGAGATCTGCTTGCGAGACGAGTGCAGAGCAGAGAACTGGCGCAGAAGCGAGATCAGGGATCCTTTTCCGAACGAGTTGTTGATTGAGGCGTGGAATGCAAGAGTAGGATATTCCTTGCCGAGAAGGCGAACCCAGTTGGCCTTGATTCAAAGTCAGTACCATGAATACACGAACTGGAATCGTACGCATGTTGCGGAGGCAGAGAAACAGGAGAGATATCGACAAAAAAAAAAGGAGCAAAAAGAAGCAAAAAGAATGCAGCAAGAGATGTGTGGATCATAACTAAGAGAGCCTCCATAAGCCACTCATACGAGCGGGAGAGGTACTCAACTCAAACGAAACACGCTCGAACCCTTTTGAAAGCAAACCAAGACGGCAAGCGATCTACTAGACGTCCATAACGGGGTCTAGCGGCGGGCCGACTTCGATCTGCCAGAGTTGTAACAGTCTCCTTCCATGGGGAGAAACGCACACAAAATGCGGAAGGAGCCTTGACTTAACGCTGGCATGGGACGCGAGGGGGAAAACAAAACGTGCGGACGAAAAAGAATGGAGATGAACTTACAGCAACGCTTGTGGGAATCAGATCGCACTTGTTGAGTACGAACAGAAGATGCTTGTGGGGAGCCTCTTCGCGGATGTACTTCTCGACACTTCGGCAACGCGTACCAAGAGGATCTCTGGCGTCCAGGACGTGAATGACAACATCACTCGAGTCGATGACTTTGTAAAGCTCGTTCCAGATACGCTTGCTCTGACCCTTGGAGAAGATGGCCTCTCTTGCAGCGGTCAAAGCACCGTCGGCCTCGGTCTCTTGTCCATCGTCGACAGATAGACCACTAGCAAGGCGAGCTTGCTCGAGACGGTCGAGATAGGTTTCGTGCATCTTGTCCGACTCGCCAGCGAGATCGAGAAGAGAGCTGACGGCGAGCTTTGGGCGCTTGCGCTGAGCCTTGGGGCCAAAGGTATCCGAGAAGGGAGCGGTTTCGACGGCAATCTTTGCCTGGTGCTGCTTCAAGCCGTTCTTCTTGGTCTCGTCGTCCTTGATCAAGCTCATAGGCAGCTTGTTCTGCTTGAGCAGGTACGAGTAAGGGTCATTCTGCTGAGCCTGGACGGCGCCACGGAAGGCGGACAGAGCATCCTGGGAGATGACACGGGTGTTGGTGAACCATTTGCGGTTGGGCTCGATACGGGCCGAGGGCCTTTCACGCGACTGGAAGACGGCGGCTTTTGTGATGTCACCAGCAGCGTTGCGCTGAGCAGTGCCTTTGGTGAGGATGTTGAGCTTCTTGACCTTCTTTGCGTCTCTGCGGGCATGTCAGCATGCTGCGTGTGTGTGTGCAGTCGAGCGAGGCGAACGCACCTGTAGAAGTTCTCGCCCTTGACTTTGACGTTGGCCATGCCATCGCCAACCTTGCCCTGACGCGTCTTGCGCGCAGCCTCCTTCTTGCCGGTACCCATTCTGACAGCGACGACTCGAGGTGTACTGGTAGAAAATATGGCAGGGAGGGAGCTCGAAACAACCCACGCAGAGACGAAGCAGGAGCGAGGGAGAGAAGGACTTTTTTTATGCGCGGCCACTAGCAACTCCGCAGCGCACGGCCGGCTTTTGCGGAGGCCGAGCCATGTTGATTGGCTGTGTCTTTTTTTCTGGCAGCGACGCCCGCCAAGACCAGCGAGCCCGCGCAAGAGAGCACTTGCCAGTCCAAGACCAGTAGCAGCAGCAGTAGCAGTCTCGAACAAGCAGGCGCCGTCCACTGTTCCATACACACACACGACCAGAGATGCCTGTCCGTCTACCACAGGCCACTGGCCTCTACACATGCCCTTCATGTGCCGCCCGCTCCGCTCCTCGCTCCTTCTCTATCTCGGCCTCCCAGCTGGCCCTGGGTCCCGAATCTCCTCGCTACATGGACATTCCTCAGGCTCCTCAGCAGACTCTCCCGGATAAGACCCGCCTCAAGGGCATCCTCCCCGTTCCACGCGATGTTTTTGCCGGCCAGGATCCCAAGGCACCCCTCCAGGTGGATCAAGCCACTAAAGAGCCCTCTCGCCCACAATCTCACAATGACCCTCGCTCAATCTGGAAAGAGCGTATGGCTGCTTCACGAAGGAAGAACTTGAAAGAGGGTCTCAATGCTCTGCAGCACCGTAGAGTCAAGTCGGACGAATACATGGCCACTCGTGCCACCCTTCGCCAGCAAGAACGCGAGGCCCGTCTGCATCGTCCAGAACGCGAAGACGAGCGTCTTACTGCCCCCTCTGTCGACTCCAACTTGCTCAGCCTCCTGCAAAAGGGTCCGCTACAAGACCCTAACAAAGAGGCCCGCCTGGCCGACATGCGTGAACGACACGCCCTGAAGCAGGCTGCTCGTCAGGAAGACCGTCAGGATGCCCTGCACTCGCTCTACGTCAATGCTCGCGACTTTATTGTCAACGACGCTCAGCTCTCCACTGCCATCGACAAGGCTTTTGGTACTGTTGCCGACCCTCGTTCCTTTGGCAACAATGGTGCCAGCGTTTGGGACAACACTCCAAGCGCCCCTAGCTCTATCGTTGACATGCTCAATTCGGCGACTGCCAGAGGTGTCCGTGGTGGTGCTCTCAACCAGTCAGCCATGAACAAGGATACTGCCTTGACTGCTGCCAGAGTTCGCAGAATGGCTGCCGAGTTGACTGGAGGTCAGCTGCCTTCAAAGTCTTCCTTCTAGTCTGCCTTCTTGTATAATATCCGTCTTTCTATCACCCCATATTCTATAGCCTCTCTCATCCATGGACTCTCTTTTTTAGTATTTCATCCACCAGCTCTCGTGTTTGGTGTTCATGCCCCCTAGTTTGTGCCAGCTGATTTCTCCAACGATAAAAAAGCAAGCCCCCTTGGGCGAGACCTGCAGGAAACATGCACAAAAGCTGGAAGATTCGCCGGATTAAGCTCGGCGTATCTGTCTGTCCTCTGGAGCCTGCAGGCTTCCATTCGATGTATCTTCTTGTTTCGTTCTGATCATCACAACACCACACATTGGCATAGGCAATACGTCTTGGGGAATCCAATGCTCAACCGACCTCGTCGACCCTTCTTTTCCTGGGTCGCAGCGTCGAGTTCGACGTGTGCAATGACCTTTCCCCGGCCCAGCCTGCGCTGATGTCTACACGCGCATGCTCTATACCGCCAACATGTGTTGTTTACTCACTTCCTAACACCTTCTCGGCACTCCCGATGCGCCTTTATCGACGAGGACCCGCTTATTTGATCGCAGCAACTCCTTCCCCGTCACTTCTGCTATCTCACTTCAACTTCCCTCACGGACTTCGAAACTTTTCCTACCTCACACACCAGGTGTGACCACTTTTATTCTCTCTTCTCCTTTGAACCATCAACTCTAATTGTCCTATCTCTTCAGACCATGTCTGCAACCAACACAAGCAATGCTCAGATTGAGCTTCCAGACGACATGACAAGATCTGACCAGGCAAACTCAAGGAAGATGACCAGGGCTCGCATCGACAAGATCTTCCAGAAACACCAATCCAGAACCAGATGCAAGCTGCCTGACGAAGAGCTTGTTCTACTCGCTCTCGCATACTCCTCGGATGAGTGGCTTTTGACCTCTCAGATCGGCCAGTTTGCTTTTACCAACGTGCTGTGTTTCCAGAGGGAGGCTGCTCAGTTCTTCTTCGGAAGATCGAGATATCAGAGCCATGGTCAGGGTATCCACAGCCTTGCTCGCCGTATGGATGGGTGTGTTCATCTTCTACTCATCCCAAATCACCGTGCTAACCAAGCGTTCAAGTTATCTGCGCACCTACGGCATCCCCGTCCACTCGAAGCTTGACTCGAGTAACCAAAAAGTCTATTCCATGACAGCAGGTGCCGCCTACGCCTTCGTTCAGGGAATGTACACCAAGCGTTCCAGAGACGCTGCCGCTGTTTCCAACACGGCCACATCTTCGTGTCTATTCATGAAGATTCCCCTCGAGGTCCGCGTGAAGATCTATCATCTTATCCTCAAAGTCTCCGGCTTTCGCCTGCTTGTCGGTAACAGGTCTTTCGTGGCTCATGACGAGAAAGTCCCTATCTGGGAGACCCGCTCTCAGGACGCTCTTACTATGCCTCCTGTTCAGGAGTTCCTTGCGCTGCTCTCGGTGAACAAGGATATCTTCGAGGAGGCCATGCCTGAATTCTTCCGCCAGAACCACTTCCAGTTCAAAGACATGGGTACCCTGAAGAAGTTCTTCCACAACATTGGCCCCATAAGAAGAAAGCACATGCGTAATGTGTCTCTTCACTACGACAACCTCTCGGTCGCCGCAGCTGGAGCTAGGCTCCTCACAGAGTCTGACACACTCCAGAAGCTCACTCTCATCATGTCTGCCCGTAAGGACCCTGCTGGTCACTTCATGATCAACCACAGCCGTCGCAAGTTTGCAGCCTTGAGCAAGATCCCTGGTTTCTCGTCTCTAAAGCGCCTTCGTGGCATTAAGCAGTTGACCTTCGACCCTCATCGTGACCATGCTGTCGTTGACGCTTTCCTGCGCCCCTTCGTCACCCAGCCTAAGGTTGTCAAGAAGGTCCAGACGGTTCTCAAGCGCAAGGTTGAATCAGACGACGATTCCGCTGCCAGAAAGAAGTCCAAGATTACTTGATCACCAACAAAGGCCGTGGCAGCGTCTAGTTACGCTTAGCGTCCGAGTCAACGGAGGATATACAAGATGACCAAGAGGAGGAGAATGGAATGTCATCGAAGAGAGAGGGAACAGAATGTCACCAAAGAGGAAGAGAATGGTGGAAAGTTAATGTGCAAGAGAGCGGAACGTTATACAACGGTGGTTAGATGGCCAGTCGGCAATTTGAAGTTGTCAAAGGTTCGAGGTGTGACGAGACAGCGATGTTTATGATGGAGCCAGTCTTTCAAACTTCATCTCAATCGTATAGAAGTAGTACTGCCTCGAATGCAAGCCCAACCCTCTCTGATATACCAGAATCTTTGCGACTCTCAACTCCCCTTCCATGATAAAGTGAACCTGTATGTGAGAAAAAGATTGTTGTACTATCCGGACGAGACGATTGGCCAACAGGTTGATGTTGGAAACTGCTCTGTCTTTGGAGAGTAGTCCGTAGCATCTCTCCGTGTGCAAAGAGATGTATAGTAATACAGATGCAAAGTAGTGTCAACAGACAGAACGGTATTAATCGAGAAGTGACGAATTCTGAGCTCCCCTCAAAGATCAACGATTACTATTCTACAAAAGCCATGGCAGATCAGACTGTAGACGATTATATGGAGAGCTGGCAATGTCGCAACTCTCAATGAGTGCTCCTTGTTTACGAGAGAAGCTTTACATTTCCATAGCTACACGTGTTACAAGCTTCTGCACGCGGAGACCACACATCTCCCGCAAGCGTCTGACTGTAGTCCTTGGGTCTCTTCTCTGGGTGGTTTAGGCACTCTCACCGGAAAGTCGTTCTTCCGTGAATGCACACGATCCATAGCTGTAACTCATGAGAGCAGACTATTGCTTTTGCACACCCAAGTCATCGTAAGTGCATAGTTGATCATTGCATGTCTGCCTGGAGCTATACCATCACCCTTGACCTCATCCAGCATAGCTCAAGATACGGGGGAACAAGCGTTTCCACCAGTTCCTTCGGGCACCAAGACTCTGGGTGATCAAACAACCGTTGGTTGGCAGACTGCTTAGGAGGCAAGCCTGGAGTATCGAAATTCACTTTGCTAGCTTGGCCAGGGTCGTATTTGTTCGAAGCGTTGTACAAGAACTTTTCGGAACTCTTGGTTATAAGCCACTTGCTTGTGAGTATGCTTGTCTTCGTGCTGACGGCAGGATCAATTCCTCCTGCGTTTAGAATTCTAGCGGCCCGACGGTGTGGTGATGGGCTTTGACATCGAGGTCTGTCACATGGCCCATCAAGGTTGCAGATCGGTCTCTGTCATTCGATATGTGTATATGCTATCAATAGAATATCATTCCGATTTTCCATGAGCTTGTTTGTTTTGAGTTAAAACACAGGTCAATCGTGACGTTGATTTGGAGGACGTCTGCCAAGCCATGCATGCAGCCTCCGCGTTTGCGGGGTGGTTTCACATCCATCTGAATATCGAGTCCAAGTGAGTATCGTATCATTTCTTCCATTGCTCCGACAGCGAGACCTTTTTCTCGTATAGCTCGTCCACGGAAGAGGTGGTGGTGGTATACGCTTCTTTAGACAGCGCACAAGATGCCGTGTCGCCGTCCGCCCCTCGTATCCGCCGCGTGTCGAGGAATATATCGCGCTAGGTATACCTCGATGGTGAACTGCACTGTGAGATCGACTAGTCTGATCCAACGTCGACATTCTCCTCGGAGGATCCCAATTGAACGTTGCTCAGATGACCTTGTATGGTGCATCGGGAATAGTAGTTCCATCTATGACAGGCAAGACGAGAAGGATCAATCGGCGACATCATTGCTTTGCTGCTCTTACATTCCTAATGCAAACAAGCTCGCTTGTCTGGTACTCCTCATCTTACGATCTCACGGTAAGTCGACTTGGCTGATGGCAATCTTGCTTTCATCACATATACCTTGAACATATATATAGTCCATCCCCAGCAGCTTGATTTGGTCTTCTCTTCATTATCATTACAACCACTATCAATCGACCAGCGACACACAAACGACTCTCTGCCTCTATCTCATTGCCAATATCACAATCATGAAATCTATCTTCGTCTCGGCAGCTCTCATTGCTGCAGCAGATGCACTTATTGCTCGCGACTCAACCTGGTGAGTAAGGCGTGTAGTTTTCACTGAGAGCTTGCTAACCTTGTGCCCTCCAGCTGCTTCCATCTGACTGCCTCCGGTGGCCCTGGCGGTGTCGTCGGCCAGGTGAGTTGTTACACGCCTCTGCACGGCCATCGTCCTGCTGTCTAGCTGAACTAACACCTTTTGAAGCTTAGCGATGGTCAGAATAGAATCGGCCAGACCTCTGGACTTGCCAATGGACAGGGAACCTACTGCATCGATTCCAAAGGTGGTCTCACTGACGGTAATGGTCGTGGTTGCATCCTGACCCCTCCCACAACCCAATTCCAATGTGACGTGGGTGCTAGCCCTACAGATGGTTTCTCTGTCTCTTGTGATGGTGCATTGTCTTACAAGGGCAACACCGACTTCAAGGCTTGCCCCACTGGAGACAATGGTGGTTACAACATTTACACTGTTGCTCCAGCTGGTCAAGGTGGCTGTGTTTCGATCACCCTGGGAGCAGACAACTGCAAATCCGGCTGCCCTGCACCGGCCCCTGCTCCCAAGACTTGTCCTGCTGCTCTGTCTGGTGCTTACGAGTACCCCCATCTCATCATTCCCGTCGACTCAAAGCAGCCTGACAAGGCCTTTGGTACTCAGTACAACGGCACGGTCTCCAACACAGTCTCCAGCTTGTTCAACTTTGACATACCCAGCTCTGACAGTGGAAAGACTTGTTCTCTAGTCTTCCTCTTCCCTGAGCAGAAGAATCTGGAGACATCGTCGTTCGACTTCTCGGGTGCTGGCGGAATCGACTTTGCTATGCTGAAGGGACCCGCCAGCTCCAGCACTACATACAACAACAAGCCAGGCGTTGCTACCGACTATGGAGTGACCAAGGTGGCTCCTGGAACATCCTCGGTCATCGCAACCTTCCCTTGCCCGGGCAACTCTGCCATTGGCTTCAGTCTGTCTGCTTCAGACAACACTCAACTCTCGTTCTTTGAGGACTATAATCCTAGCGCGTAAGTTGTACTGGATGCCTGTATGATTGGTCGATACTAATTGCGGATCTAGTATCGGTCTCTACATCACCGTGTGCTAGACGTGTCTCCAGCTGGCACCCTGTTCTAGGGACCAGGACTAACGACAGTACCTTCTTGGATACTTGGTCCACTTTTCGTATTCTCTCTGATGGCTCTGATATGTCTGTTGGTTTCGATGTTGGGTCTATTTCTAATCGTGTCTAATTTGGATAACATAATGACAATAATTTGTTTACTGCGAACACTACTTATATTAGCTTTATACTCTCACCGCGTGACAGTGCTATTTCTAGGAGACAGTGTTTTCTCCGTCAAATAAGTTTCTATGATTTGTATGTTGGTTTATGAGATGGTGAGAGGGGTGGTGGTAGACAGGGCTGGAGTGCTAGCAGCCCCGCGTGCCAAGAGTTATGACTCTCGTAGTGACATTTTTCGTCTTTCGTGGGAGGGTCAGAACTACTCTATACACCGCAACCATGGCCGACCAAGCACAAGCAGCAGCCAACGCTGTCAAGGAGGCAGTCAACAACGTCACCGAGAAGGTGGGCGAGCTGACCACAGGCGACAATGCCGCAGCCCCCACCCTGTACACGGACGAGGTGACGGGCGAGAAGGTCAGCAAGACCGAGCGTGAGTGTGTCCGTGGCCGCGTCAGAGTGGACAGAGTATGCTGAGAGGAAGGCAGTCAAGAAGCGCCAGAAGCAGCGTGAAAAGGAGGCCAAGAAGGCCGAAAAGGCTGCCACCAACACGGCACCACCGGCCAAGAAGAAGACGGTCAGCGCCGAAGAGGAGGAGGCCCACCTGAACCCCAATCAGTACTTCGAGATCCGCAGCAGAGCCATCCAGAAGCTGCGCCAGAGCCACGAGCCCAACCCCTACCCGCACAAGTTCCACGTCGACTACGATCTGCGCAAGTTCGAGCCCGAGTTCGGCCACCTCAAGTCGGGCGAGCACCTCAAGGACAAGACGCTGTGCATCGGTGCCCGCATCTACAACAAGCGTTCCTCGGGTGCCAACCTGTGCTTCTACGATGTCCGCGCAGAGGGCGTCCGCATGCAGATCATGTGCCAGTCGCAGGAGTCCACCAGCGACCGTTCCTTCGCCGACCAGCACGAGCTGCTCCGCCGCGGCGACATCATTGGTATCAAGGGATACCCCGGCCGCACGAACCCCCGCAACCGTGACCAGGGTGAGCTCTCGCTCTTTGCCCAGGAGGTTACGCTCCTCACCCCCTGCTTGCACCAGCTGCCCGACGAGTACTACGGCTTCAAGGATCAGGAGCAGCGCCACCGCCGCAAGTTCCTCGATCTGATCATGAACGACCACACTCGCAGCACCTTCATCACCCGCTCCAAGATGGTCACCTACATCCGCAACTACTTTGACACCCGCGACTTCATCGAGGTCGAGACTCCCATGATGAACGCCATTGCCGGTGGTGCCACCGCAAAGCCCTTCAAGACATACCACAACGACCTCGACATGGAGCTGTACATGCGTATCGCTCCCGAGCTGTACCTCAAGCAGCTGATTGTTGGTGGTCTCGAGCGTGTCTACGAGATTGGCCGTCAATTCCGTAACGAGGGTATCGATCTTACCCACAACCCCGAGTTCACCACTTGCGAGTTCTACGAGGCATATGCCGATGTCTACGATCTCATGGACACCACCGAGGATCTCGTTTCCAACCTCGTCAAGCACTTGACCGGTGGTTACGAGACCAAGTTCGAGACCCAGCACGGCGAGGTCTACACCGTCAACTGGGCCAAGCCCTGGAAGCGCATCGAGATGATCCCCGCCCTTGAGGAGGCTTGTGGTGAGAAGTTCCCCGAAGGCGACCAACTACACAGCGACGAGACCAACGAGTTCCTCAAGCGCATGCTCAAGAAGATGAACGTCCAGTGCTCCGCCCCCCTCACAAACGCCCGCATGCTCGACAAGCTTGTTGGTGAGTTCATCGAGGAGAAGTGCATCAACCCCACCATGATCACTGGTCACCCCCAGATGATGTCTCCTCTGGCCAAGTACCACCGCAGCAACAAGGGTCTCTGTGAGCGTTTCGAGGCCTTTGTCTGCAAGAAGGAAATTGTCAACGCCTACACCGAGTTGAACGATCCCTTTGACCAGCGTCTGCGTTTTGAGGAGCAGGCTCGCCAGAAGGAGCAGGGTGACGACGAGGCCCAACTTGTCGACGAGACTTTCTGCCAGGCTCTCGAGTACGGTCTGCCGCCTACCGGTGGTTGGGGTATGGGTATCGACCGCATGGTCATGTTCCTCACCAACCACTACTCGATCAAGGAGGTCCTCACCTTCCCATTCATGAAGGACGACAAGTCACAGGGCGAGAAGCCCAAGGCTGCCGAAGTTGTCGACGTCACTCCCATGCCCGAGGAGGGTATCCGTAAGTCTTGCTAATTTCACTCGTCACTGAACTTCGCTTACTGACATTGTCTTTTCCAGCCCACAAATAGACGTTGAGATGGATACTATCCGGCTGTGCGAGCAGCGTCTGTAAAGTCAGCTCACGCAATGTAAAAGCAAAAACATTGTCAAATAGAACACGAATCAATACACGCCTTTTTCACTTCCTTGCGATTTACTCCCCTGTGTCAAACTTTCAACTGTCCATTCTCGTCCCAGCAAAATGACAGTTCTATAAGCAGAGAGGATTCGAGATGTTTATAATAGAGTATCGGCCTATTTGATATCATAAGAACAGTAGAGTAATAAGAAAAAAAGGGGTAGTGTTTCCCATGTACGCCGCAAGAAAGAAGAAAGCCCCGTGAAAATGCTTATGTTTTTTGGTATCGTCAGGAACAGAGGAATCAGACCTTTACATGATGACCTCGTTGGTCACGTCCCTGCGGAGGTCCTTGTAAGGCAAGCAAACACAGTTCTGGACGCGCACCTCGTCGCCGACGTTGCACTCCTTGCCCAAAATAGTAACACTCTGGACTTTGACGCCGTTCTTGATGATGGTGGTGTGGTGCTCGCGGACAGGGGTAGGAGTACCCTCGACACGGGCCCAGGCACCAACGCGCGAAGACCAGCCGATGATGGAGTACAAAACACAGGCGTCGTGTTTGATCTCGGCGTCTTCCAGGACAATCGAGTCCTTGATACGGGCACCGGCACCAACCACGGCACGAGGGCCAATTGAGACATTGGGACCAATCTTGGCGGTGGGATCTACTTGCGCCGTAGGGTGGATGTAGACGGGAGGAAGGATGACGTCTGAGGGTTTGGCGAGGTCGTCGCTTTGCTGCTGGAAGGCCTTCATCAGGTAGAGGGCGTTTGCGGGCACGGCGGAACCGGCGGTCTTGATCTGGCGCCAGAAATCGGTCGTCTCGAGGACGAAAAACTTTGAGCTGTCTGCCAGGTCCGACAGGATATCTTGCTCGAGACGGATGACCTCGTTCTTGCGGTTCTCGTCATCATCATCGTCGTCTGCGTTGTTGAGCGAAAAGTCGCGGCTGTCGAGGGCTTCGGACGAAGGGTAGGACAGCAGACGAGGGCGGTCGCTGCGACGCTTGATGGCGGTTTTGATGCTGGGGAAGATGCACTCTGTGCTAAAGAGGTAGACACCGCAGTTGATCAGATTGCTGATGTGGCCCTCAGGCTTCTCGACGTAGTGCAGGACACGCTTGGTGTGGGTGTCGCTGACAATGCATCCAAAGTTTGTGGCAGCTTCGTTGGATACGCGGGTGCCCAGAATGACGGCCTCGGCATCCTTCTCTTCGAACAGACGCAGCATCTCGCCTAGCGGGAAAGAGCAGCAGACATCGGCGTTGAGGACAAAGAAGCGATCGGGGCGACCCTTGAGGATGGCATCACGGAAGTGGTAAAGACCACCAGCGGTGCCCAGGGCAGTGTACTCGCGCAGGTAGCGGATGGAGATGTGGGGGTATTCGCGGTGGGCATCCTTGATGAAGTCGCGGAAGACAGTCTCGTCGTAGTAGCCGACGAGGAAGACTTCGGTGATCTCGGGGACTCTGGTGACAGCATCGAAACAGTGCTGGATGATGGGCTTGCCGGCGACTTCGAAGAGGGGCTGTTTGGCGCAATCTGGTTAGATCGAGTCTTCGTGGTTGAGGGATTGCATTGATTCACCTTGGGCACATCCAGAGACAGCGGGCGGAAACGAGTACCTCTGCTGGGCCCTCCGACCTGTGCGAGTGTATTAGCAGCTGTAAGAGTTTCTGGGCGTAGCTAGACTCACCAAGATGACAGCTTTGGTAGAGGGCACAGGGTTGCGGCTCCTGCTGCGAGAGGGAAGTTGTAGCGACGACATTATGGAGAAGAAAGAGCGTGTATTAGAGAGACGTAAAGGTAGGAAGAAGAAGCAAAAAGTGACCAGACAATCAAGGTGAAATGGACAGGATGAAATGAAGCACCAGCTGTTCCAATATGCCAGCACCCAAGCACCCCGCCGCTACACGAATCAACGCCAGGGGCAACGCCTCAGCAAGGGTCCGCCCCTATTCATAGTCTGCTAGGTCTGCCTTTTGGTTTGGATACTCCCTTCTCTCATCCAACCGTTTGAACCACTGCTCCCCTTTCCTGTTCTTCTTGGTCTGCCCGTCGACTCCACCGTCCAGAGCCACGTCGCAAAATCCACCGCTGTTGCTACTCTCAGCTGAAGCCTCCTTTGTGCTTGCTTAACTGACTTTTACCGTCATCCAAATATAGAATATTCGTAGGTCCATTATAGCGCTTCTAGAGACCAGAAAGATCAAGCATCATACCTCTTGTCCTATCCCATATCACATCTTCTAGTCGAATGAGCCTAGAGCTCTCATCGAGATATCTTTCAACGTTATAGCTCCACGTCTGCAGAATGTTTGGCTTGCGTGATAGTCTCAAACCCGCACCGCCAGGAATCGGTTATCTCTGTATAATCAAGCCGTCGCTTCAACAAGATTTTATATTGACACGAGTCCCATGCACCATCATCCGTCATTAGTGCCGTCCAGCGCTCCAGGACCTCGAAAACAATGCCACGGTCGTAGTAACTTACCTATGACATGCTACTCCGTCAGGCAACCGAAAGCAGCAGTTGTCGATAGCTGATCGTCAAACCGACTATCATCATACAGAGGACCATCTAGCAACCTCATCAACAACTCTCCCCAGTCCCCCTTAGGCTATTGTCATGGATGGTAACAGTCTAGCACGATATTTCCTTTGGTGTGAATGGTCTACACAGCTTGGAACCGCAAGGCGCAAGGAGAAGCACTTCCGAAGCCAAAGTCGTCCCACCACACACTGCTCAAGAGGCCAGACAGAGCGAGATAACCTGTATCGCAGTTCAACACTCTTATCTGACTTGAAGGACTACCAGGCCTTGGATTCCTGGGCACACATGCACCACCCCAGCCAGCATGGTCCTGAGATTGTCGATGACTGTGCAGGCTCACCAATTCGGATAACAAAGGCTCGGGCAATCAATTCCATCTAATACGAGGCTTGTGTTTTCGCCAACCTGCCCGTGAACACTGCAACCAGACAAGTCGAATGAGCACTGTCCCAAGCGTAATAAAGGTGTTTATCTGAGGTAATGACTCGATTGATTCGGGATGTACAGAGCATGAACGATATCTAGAAATATCAGTCCCTCTCAGGTGACTGATGCCTCGGCAAGGTCTAAATCAACAGAGCGAATTGCTCACGGTGCTCAGATCCGATCACACTATCAACTGCGGTGTCTTGAGAACAGAAGACAACAATCCGAACAAAAGTCTGGATCATGCTCGTCCACGCCAGACCAGTACATCCAGATCTCATCTCAGCCAGCGTTCATGACGACCAAACGATACTGCCTCCCGATCTGCCCTCATCAACCTTGTGACTACGGTTGTCCTCGCGCATGGTATGTCTTATCGCGTCTTTTCTGCCTTGTGTACAGTCAAGCGTGCCCAAATTTGCACTCCTTGTCGTCACAGAGCAAGTGGGAATGATTTTGTCAGTCCATGAGCGAGATCCACAGTGCTGCTGATCATACAGGACAGCATCCACTTGCCATGTAATGGACGGTCTAGTTTCCTGTCTGACACATAAGACCTTCATGCAAGACGTAACACGATTGCTCGAGCAAGATCGAAGTTGGGAAAAAGTTCTCGCTCCGTACATCACGCTCGGCGGGCTCTCGTAGCACTTCTCGCAATATCGAATGGCTAGCTCGATTAGGCTAGCGTTGCTCATGAGGTCACCGTGCTATAGAGTCTTCGACACAATTGTATAATAGCAAGCTCGCTGGATGTGAGTATGAACGACGACGACGACGACTATGTCTCTTGTAACCGCAGTGAGGGTATCATCACGAGCATTGAAGTGCTGTTGTCCGACATCCAAACTCTGCGTCACTATCGCACGTGACCATTAGGCTCCAGATTCAGTGTCAAGTGCAGCAGCTCTCATGGAACAGGGTTGACATGCTCATTGTGTCACACATGACAGTTTGTGACTGGAGTACACGGTTTGGAAATCAAATAGGTATCATTGCGAAAGTATCTAAACTTCTTCAAACCTCTGCAAGGGTACATAAGCACCTCTATCAGCATTTCCATCTCCTCTCTTACTTCTAACCAATCCCACAAGCCCTTGCACCCAGTCACTCACACCCCGGCTCTGAACCGCAGTGTCGACATCCGCAAACAACTCCCTCTCACCAACTTCCCTAGCAGCAGCCTCTCGAATGTATCTTGGTGGCTGCCATCGCTTCAACAAAAGACTCGACACTACAACCGTGACGCTTGAACATGCCATTGCGGCTCCAGCGGCCATGGGTGGCAAGGAGAGACCCCAGGGTAAGAAGAAGCCCATCGCGATGGGCAAGCCGATGGCGTTGTAAAGACACGCCCAGATCAGGTTCAACTTGATGCGTCGGAAGATGGCGCGGGACAAGGCAAGAGAGGATGCAATGTCGAGCAGATGGTCAGGACGCATGAGAACGACATCTGCGGCCTCGATGGCGACGTCTGTGCCCGAGGCGAGCGAGATGCCGACATTCGCGGTCGCAAGCGCAGGGGAGTCGTTGATGCCATCTCCTACCATGGCTACAATAATGCCTTGTGCTTGGAGCTCTTCTACAATCTCGCGCTTGCCACTCGGAAGTACTCCAGCGTGGACATTGTGCTTTGGAATGTTGAGGAGTTTGGCTACGTAGTGTGCTGTGCTTGCCTGGTCGCCAGTGACGATCGAACAAGTGACGCCCATGCGTTGCAAAGCAGAGATTGCCGCGGGAGCTGAAGGCTTGAGAGTGTCGGATAGAGACAGAGGGCCGGTGTAGACACCATCGATCGAGGTGTGGATCGTTGTGACACCTGCCGATTGCTGCTCAGAGGCCGCGTTTGCATCCTTGCTAGCCTCGTAATCATTGGTGTCGTCGGCATCATCTGGAACTGCCACGCCACGAGAGCGCAAGTATGAGGTGTTACCAATCATAACATTGTAGCGCTTGCGTTCGGGGGAGATGGCTGCTTCCACAGAAGCCGAGATACCCTTGCCAACTGTAGAGACAAAATCACCTGCACTGCCATCAAGGGTGCCGTCTGACCCAAGACCAAGGTGTGATTTCGCTGCACTTGTGATGGCACGTGCAATAGGATGCTCGCTGCCCATCTCGGCGAGCCCGATTATGGTCCACCAGAGACGAAGCTTAGCTGCATCGGCGGTCCAGCCACCCTGTATATCAGATCGTGATACGCTCATCTTGCCCATGGTCAAGGTACCGGTCTTGTCGAGGACAATGTGGGTGACCTTCGTGGCCGTCTCCAAAGTGGCTCCGCCTTTGATGAGAATACCTTGCTCAGCGCCAACTCCTGTACCGACCATGACAGCTGTGGGAGTTGCAAGACCGAGCGCACAGGGGCAGGCAAAGACAATGACAGCGATACAAAGCTTGACGCAGACCATCAGTGGCCCACCACTGGTATCCTTAGTGAAAATAGTAGGCGGTGTCTGCAGGACATGGCTCAAGATCATCCATGCCGTGAAGGTAGCCAATCCGAGTGTGATGATGATAGGGACAAAGTAGCCAGCAACCACATCTGCCATACGTTGGATAGGAGCACGGCTGGTCTGGGCCTCCTGAACAAGTCTGACGATCTGACTAAGTTGCGTGTCACGACCAGCTCTTGTGACCTGGAAGTCAAGTCTTCCTGCGCCGTTGACAGTACCCGCCATGAGATTCTTGCCCTTGGTCTTCAAGATGGGCATTGCCTCTCCTGTGACCATACTCTCGTTTACGTAGCTATCACCACGGATGACAGTGCCATCGGCTGGGACCTTGTCACCAGGCTTAAGAATGACCACATCGCCAACTTCGAGCAGTTCTGTTGGAACGGTCTTCTCCTCAAGTGCTCCCCTCGGCGAGTTTTTCTCAGACTTCTCATTGTCATCATCCCATTCGTCGGCGGCCTTTTGCGCTGCGATAGGGTCTGTGTAAATGAGAGCGGTCGATGGTGCCAGACTCATCAAACGAGACAAAGCGGCCGAAGTCTGGCCCTTGGCTCTGTTCTCGAGGAAACGACCGAGCATGATAAAGGTGATAAGCATAGTGCTCGTGTCGAATGTTGTTGCTGGTCTTGAGTGAGGCGATGTGAAGATTGAGACCAGCATAGCGGCGCAACTGAAAAAGAACGCGGCCGATGTTCCTAACACAACGAGGACGTCCATAGTGGGCGAGCCGTGTTTGAGAGATTTGTAGGCAGATCTATAGAACCGCCAACCAATGCCAAATTGGACGGGTATGGTGAGAAGCAGACAGACAACATCTCCGAGCCACAGTCCAGGAATCAAGGGAAGTTTGATGCTTCCATAATCCAGAGGCTTGATGAACATGGGGAAAATCATGCTAGTAAGGAAGACTGGGATGGCGAAACAAAGCGACACTTTCAGTGACCTTGACCATTCCTGAATCTCTTTGGTTTTGGCGAGCGACTCCAGCTGGGCATTGTTGTCGTCATTCTCGGCAGTCAAAGCATTGAGACCTTCGTTCTCGATCGATTCAACAATTGCACGGAGTCCAGTCTGCGTGGGATCATAAGCGACTGAAGCCCTACCAGTTTTGAAGTCAACCTTGACCGCCGTGCTTCCCTTGCGCTTCTTGAGTGTAGATTCAAGAGCAGAAGCTGCTTCGGCGTTCTGAAGACCAAACAGCCTCAGTTCAACAGTGCTACTCCCTCTTCTAGAACGGGAAGCCCCTTCTTCCCGTGAAGTCAGGACCTTTGCGTCAAAGCCACAGTCTTCGATAGTCTCGACAATCTTCTCCGGGGAGAGTTTGGTAGGATCGTGCAATACAACAGCTCTCTCGGCGAGCAGACTGATGTCGAATTTCAGCAGGCCAGGAACGTCGTTGAATCCGCTTGTCACCGCAGAAGTACAGGCACCACATGTCATGCCTTCGATTGCGATGATGGTGGTGAACAAGACGTCATTCTTCCTGCTCTGTCTCCTGGCCGAAGAGAGCATTTTTGTTCGTGGAGGGTCCGAAGGCTTTGATTCGACGATCGAGGCATCAAAGCCGGTGTCCTCGATGGTCTCGGCGATGGTGTCGGCAGTGATGAGTTTGGAATCGTGCTCGATAACGGCTCTTTCGGATAGCAGAGAAATGTTGAAGCTCTTGATTCCAGCAAGATTTTTGAAAGCGCCCTCGACAGCAGAAGTGCATGCGCCGCATGTCATACCGCCTACGCTGAGAGTGGTGGTCATCAGGGTAGAAGAGGCGGATGTGATGCCGAGGCCCATTATATCTTGATCCGACTCTTCTTCAACAATATCGTCCAGTGATGAGGCGGGCAAATCGGTGTTCAGGACGGTGGCGTCGAAGCCTCGGTCGTCGATAAGTTCGCGAACTTGGTCGGCAGAAATTACGGAAGCATCATGCATAACAACAGCGCGCTCCAT
>Ga0268251_10000174_pt1 | contig 23925 bp, 19 predicted proteins | sample AgamicAsMae_FD_200527 | JGI IMG/M metagenome (GOLD analysis project Ga0268251, IMG submission 200527) | Agave microbial communities from Guanajuato, Mexico - As.Ma.e (v2) (version 2) | ecosystem: Host-associated > Plants > Phyllosphere > Phylloplane/Leaf | place: Guanajuato, Mexico | collected...
AGATGTGTCCAAGTATATTCATTGGTTCAACAACGAAAGAATCAGTCTTGCCAATCAAAAAATAAAAGTTGCCTAATCAGTTCAGCCCTAGATAAAAAACATTCCGAATTATTGACTTATGAGCATAGTATATTCATATTTTTAGTATACAGCTTATTCATGAGGGTCTGAAGCATAATGAATAAAATTAAAATGGAACAAAAAAATATTTCCTACAAATCATTAATCCATCAAAATCAGACAATTCTTTCAAGCGCCACCGTTATTATACTGGATGATAGTAAAGTACTCGTGGGATGGAATACGTGGCGGGAACAGTGGGAACTGCCTTCAGGACATATTGAACCAGGAGAAAAGCCAATAGATGCAGCTCTCAGAGAAACCAGTGAGGAGGTTCACTTGAATTTGAATCACATTGCGTATTTGGATTCCTTTTCAGTTCAAAGATCCACAAATGAAAGAGAGCATCTTAGGGTTGTTTATGTTTCATATGTTAATAGCTCTGTCTCAAAAGAGTTCATATATAATGCCAGTGAAGATGAAAATAATAAAACGCAATGGATTCCACTTATTCAGATATTAAATATGGCAAATATTGATTACTCAGATTGGTATATTCTTAAAGCGTTGTATAAGCAATTGATAGTGTAGGTAATTATAATCGAAGAGCGTAGACTTAAAAGCATAGAGATTGGGACAGACGTTGAAATACTTTTGTAACAATCGAAGTGCTTTTTTAAATCATATTGCTTTTAAATATTAAGAAAGTATTAAGATGAGAAAAATGCACAAAAAAACCAATTTCACAAACATCTGCAGATGAATTTGAAATGGGCTCTTGTACATTGAAAACTTTATATTGATTGACGCAGTCTTAATTCCCTACCACGGATATTAAATAGTCATATTACAAAGTTTCTGTAACTTGTAGTATACGCTAATTTAGCGATGTGTTCAATCCGGAGACTGTAAACAGTAAGAGATAAACGTCTAGAGCAATTGAACTGATCATAATTGCTTCTCCGTTATCAAAAAATCGACATGTCGAGAGATGTAGGTTGCTAGATTATATTTCGTAAAAGGGCAGAGCCTGAGAGTGTCGTTCAAATTTTCGTGCGTTCAAGTATGAACGCGACTAATTTGAGAAATTAGCGTAGTTTAGCGAAACTGTTCCTATTATTTAAATTAAGAACACATACGCGATTAAAGAAATATATTTTTCCATCGAAATATCTCTTATTTCAAAAATTTAGTGTCCGAATATCATTAGGGTGTATAATTGTTGGCAGAGGATTTTTGGAATGAGTCATCAAAATGAAGTGAGTTTAATCGAATTATTTAATGTAATATCAAGTAGTAATAATCATTTGGTGCATAGCTATTTGAAAATACATGACTTTGAATATAATTATGAACTTGATCAAGAGCAAATAAAAGTAAGTGAACTTAATAGCTATAGGAATTTATTAAAACATATGGTTATAGAATTAAGCCCGAGTCAAGCATCTGGCTTTTATTTAGGATTTAAATTAAAAGATCAAGCAAATACTCAATTTGATTTGTTGAAAGTTGCGAATGAAACAGTAGTGAATATTGAATTCAAGTCAGATATGCCTGACAAAGAAATATTAAGTCAAGCTTCAGAACATCATCGTATTTTGAGTATGGCTTTCAACAGAATTATCGTATTAGAGCATTTGGCAACAACCGATGAATTATTTTTGTACGATTCCAGTAAGAAAAAAATGGTGCCAATGCCTTATAACAGCTTAAAAGACATTATTCCCAATGATTCGACTGGACTAAATAAACTAACCAAAATGACAAGATCAGATTTTCTTGTAGCACCATATAATGAACCACAAAAGTTCTTGAAATCAGCTTATCAACTGACTACTAATCAAAATAATATTAAATCTGCCATAATAAATAGTGGTAAAGGAATGTCAATGATTAAAGGCGGACCAGGAAGTGGGAAAACTTTGCTGCTCGTAGATATAGTTCGTGAGTTACAAAGTGAAGGTTTGTCTATTGGAATGGTTATGGGTGCGAAGCCTAGTTCAGGACAAGAATTACTTATGGAAACAATGGGTGTTTCTTTATATTGGTATTACAATTTGTCGAGTTTAGAACCTCTACTTGACAAAGATGTTCTCGTATTCGACGAAACTCAAAGAATTACTCAAAATATCATTGATGAAGTTAAAACATTGACTTCTGATAAAATTGTTTTGTTTAGTATTGATCAACAACAAGTGGTTCACCCTGCAGAAAAAGATAGAAAAGTGCAAAACCAACTGGAAGACATAATTGATGACAAACAAATTTATGAGCTAAAACAATCAGTTCGGATTAATCCAGAGTTAAATAGTTTTTATAACCGTTTGCTAGATAAAAAATATAGAGGGGCACAGTTTAGCACATTCGAAAACGCTGCTATCAGATATTTTAATGATGAAAATGATGCAAGAACATATATCCAATCAAAACGTGATAGTGGTAGTGTAGTCATTGAATCAGACGAATATATCACGCAAAGTACAAATAAAAAAACTAGAAAAAAACAGGTTCAGCTTTCAAAAAATACGAAAGATGTCATTGGACAGGAATTTAGAGACGTGCTTTTAGTTTTTGATCAATATGTTGATTATGACGAAGATGGTCAGTTATTTGTAAAAAACCATGGATATTATCCATATTACGATGAAAAAATGATTTTTCAGGCTATTACTAGAGCTAGTAATTCCTTAGAAATTGTGATTTTAAACAATTTAGAATTGTATATCGCTATTCAAGACTTGTTAACCAGAAGCCGTGATTCTCACAAAAAAAATCTTGACAAAGAAATCGAATTAAAAAAACAGGTTCAATCATTGAAATCAAAAGTTGATCAACTTGAGCATCAATTGGCTGAATGTAAATCATAGAACGGATTGTGTTTGGTTTAATTTTACAATATGTCATATTGTGGTTCGTAGGTGAAGAGAGAGTTTTTCTAAACATGAGCATCAAAATTTGTACTTTTTGGCTTTCGTTATGTAGTTCTTAAGAGAGTGTACTTTTCTTGATTGCCAGAGGGTAATATAGACATCATGCTGTTTAGAGAGATACCTTAATAAATCATTTGCAATATTTAAGTATTGTGGGCCATAATTTGGCAGAACTGTTTTTATCACCAGTAAAAACATTGTTTACATTGTTTTATAACATGGCTATAAAATATGTAAAATTCAAAAACATATTTCAGATAGTTATTTAAAAAATTTGATTTCTAGTTGAGGAAAGTAATTAGTTTCTGTTGTTCGATATAATGAAGTGATATACTTATTTTAAAAAATATAGGTAATACTTGTGGAGTAAGGATTAACAGATGGAGAACAATAAGATAGAGAATCATTTATTCGAAGAGAATATTGATACGACAACTGCTGAAATCAATTTTGAACAGTTATTGAACCAAAAGAAAACCTTTTTTCTAAATGGGTCATGGGGTTCTGGTAAAACTGAATTTATAGATAGAGTTAGAACAAGGGCGATAAATCAGAGAATTGAAGAAAAGAAAAACTTAGTTTTACTTGACCTGTGGCGATCTGATAATACATCAATTTTCACTAAAGCATTTCGCTTATTATCCCCAAGATGGTTCCTTTTTTTTCGACTTGTCATTGTGAGCATTCTTTGTGGTTTTATTTCGATGACTGGAATTATAAAATTTCCCGACGGAATTACACAAATTCTACATTCAACCACTATTTATCCTTCTCTAAGAGAAACTCTTTTTTGTATTGTGGTTGTTGTACCTAGCATGTATTTTATTGTGCCTAGTATTTTATTTTTAGCTCCGCATGCAAAAGATATTTTTCAATATACTCAGGGGTTACTTCCATACTTACAAATTATTCTAATAGTAATTCTAGTGTTGGCAACTGTTGGGGTATTATTATCAAAATACTTAGGGTTGAAAATTGACCAGCTAGATTATTATATATTAGGAAAATTATCTTTGAAGGGAAAAGTATTGGTCATTGATGATTATGATAGATTAACTTTGGAACAACAAAAAGAAGGTTATAAACTTTTCACTTTTTTGAAAGACAAATTACCGATAGTTTTTTTGGGTGATTATGAACGTCTAGTTGATTCACTAGATGAAAAATATCTAATAAAAGTAATTGATAAACGTGTTGAATTACCTCTTGTTCTTCATCCTGTCAAGATTTGGGATTCATATTTCAAATTTCTTGAAAATGATTTAGATGTTACTCTCCCGTCAAAGCTACAAAAGCTATTTATATCCGAGTCCAGAAACCTAAGAGATAGAATACAGTTTCATTCATATGTACATCAAGAGTTTTACACCAATGGTAAAAAAGGCAGAGTCCAAGTAGCGGATCAACTTTTGATTATTTATCTTTATTTGTTTTATGAGGAGGACTACCAGCGTCTGAGAAATGGGAGTAAAATTGTGTATTCAAATGATGCATTAAACAGTCCTATTGCAACACAGGTAAATGCAATGCAAGATAATAAAGAAGAAGATTATCCTCTACATTTTGCTAAAAATAAAGAAAAATACTTCATTTTTGAATTAGTTATTAGTGCTAGTATATCGGAACTTGAAGCTGTTTTGAATGACAGAGATAAATTAAATAAGCAATTTGAAAATTCATACGCAATATCAGAAAGTGATTTTATACAATATGTGCGAACCCATCAATATGAGTTCAGACCAGAAGAAAGTCAAGTTTTGTTGGATTTTGCTATTTATTATTTCAAAAAGCAAGGCATAAATAGTTCATTAACACGCGTTGTAATTAGTGAAAACTCAAACCAAATAATGCCTTTTAAAATCCCACATGGTCAAGGCGCTTTTGAAATTCCAGAAAAAAGACAAGGAAAAACAGATGAGCAGATAGCGAATATTTATTTTGATGAATGGTCTAAATTGTTAGATAAGAAAGATTTTGATTATTCTGAAAAAATTAGATTTTTTAGAAATAATTACCTTCTTAGTTATTCTAAATTAGCAAGTAAATATGAGGATTTGGAAAATGTTTTAAAAAAAATTTCTTTTTTTACTTATCCTGAAGAAATGATATTAATTTATCTTGGATCAAAAGATCAGTGGTACAAATTCGATGAATGGACTCAAGATATCTGGGACGCTATCGGTGATTTGGAGGAAACTAATTTTAAACATTTATGTTCAACACTAAATGTTCAATCAATACAAGTTCATTCCAATTTTACTTTGGCGAGAAAAACTCCTAGTGTCGAAAATCTTTACAATCCTCAGAAAAATAAGAAATATTTGGAAAAAGTGTCCAAAAAGATTAAAGAATTTGGTATAGAAATAGCTGATGAATGATTGTCTGGGATGAACTAAGTAAGATTTAATTTAAAATTGAATAAAATTTTGTACTTTGCATCTGATTAATAAGCTGTTTGCTTATTTTATTAGGTGATTTTTATATTGGAAGTTGGTAGCCTATGGCTGAAATAAATAATGAGATGCGTACTGAAAAAGAACCGTCTTCAAGTGAATGGAAACCGTTATCTACCGATATTGAACTCATGGCTTTCTTTGCAGAAAACCCGAGGCTTTCTGGGCTCATTACCGAAGAAAACTACAAAGCGCCAAGTGAATATATGAGTACTGAATATCATCAGTTAGAAAGGACGTTTAAACGATATTATGAGTGAAAAAGAAAAGTCAGGGGATAAGAAAATATCCTTAGCTGTGTAAGGTAGTTGGTCAAACAAGCTAACACGAGTACAATATGCACAACTAATTGAGGATTTACAACCTCTGCATGATAAGTACGACATAACAGTGTCGGTAGATTCAAAACTTTAATTTAAAAAACAGGAGAATTTAGAAACATGGTTAAAGCAACAATTAACAACTTTGAGAGCTTAGCGCTTTCTGGTAAAACTTTAGGAAACTTGACTTATTCAACTCGCAAGAATGTAGGTAAGCGTAGTGATACTGATACGGCTGTCGTCAATATCAATGGCAGTCTTGATACACTTAATATTGAACCACAGGCTGGTTTTGATTTTGGTATGCCGTCAAAGTCGGAATAAATGTACTCAAATTTAAGGAAATATACTATAATACCAGTAATTAAAAGAAAAGAAGAAAAGTATATGAATCCGATTATTCCAAAAAGTCCAGAAGTTCCTAAATTATCCGAATCCGAAATAGAATTTTTAACAAATACTGTTTTTGGACCGAAAAAATCAATTATAAAGTGCGATGCTTTGTTTGTGTTTAGTGGTACACATCCAGGGCATTGGGAAAAAACATTAGAGGCATACAATGAAACTGGTGTTGATAAAATCATTGTCACGGGAGGTAACAGTTTAACTGGGAAAAAACATCCTGAGTGGCAATTTGACAATCAAACCGAGGCGGACGTTATTATTGATTATTTAATCAGCAATGGTGTTTCTCCACAACAAATTGTCTGCGAAAAGTCGTCCACAAACACATTGGAAAATGTTAAATTCGCACTGAATGTATTTGATTTTTCTCAAATAAAAAGTCTTATGTTTATTTGTAAGAGTCATGCAACTGGTAGGCAACTTCGGACATTAACCAAATATTTACCTGCAACCATTGATTATATTCCCTACACATTCAATGCTGAATATTCCGGTAATATTGTCAGCCGACAAGAATGGATGAATAGCGACATCGGACAGTCAAGAGTGTGGGGAGAGTATTTGAGAATACTTCACTATGGGCAAAAGGGAGATATTACGCCTTTAAAAATGAACTAATGATCATGGATCATTTTTACTACATGGCAGATTGTAAAATTAAACCGAACACCTTGCATAAAAAAACTGCAGAGACTTTAATGGTAATTGACTAAAATCAACCATAAAGGATCTGCAGCTTATGTCTTCTAGTTTATCAGCTCACGAACGTTCTGTCATTGAAACAATGATCAAACTTAATCATTCAACTCGAGAAATAGCCCGTTTCTTAAAGCGTTCTCCTGCAACTATTACCTACGAGTTAAATCGAATTAAACCATACAATGCACAACAGGCTCATCATTTAGCCCAGTGTAATCGGCACAAACACGGTCGCCATCCGACCCTAACACCTGAAATATCAGCTTTTTTGAACCATCACATTGGTATCTTGAAGTGGTCACCAGAAACGGCTGCTCATGTATTGGGTATTGCTTTCAAGACCATCTACAACTGGATTCATCATGGTTTGCTTAAAATTAAGTTATCAGATTTACCTGATAAAGGTATTCGACGTAAACGTCAATCTGACGGCCGTAGACGTGTTTTTGCTCATGGCCGTTCAATTGAAAAACGACCAAAAGCTGTCCAATTAAGACAAGAATTTGGTCATTTTGAAGTTGATACGATGCAATCTGGTAAAACACGTGGCGATGTTTTAGTGACCATCACAGAACGATTGAGTCGACAACATATCATGAGACATGTCAGTGGGCGCAATAGTCAGGCAGTGACACCAGCTATTATTAGGTTTTTCAAGGGTATAAAAAATGCTAAATCAATTACAGTTGATCACGGTCGAGAGTTTGCAAAATATGATGAAATAGAAGAACAGCTAGGCATACCGATGTATTTTGCACACCCATATTCACCAGAAGAACGTGGTAGTAATGAAGTGCTAAATCGATATGTCCGTCGTTTTATCCCAAAAGAACGCAAAATTGAAACCATCAGTCAGAAAGAATTAGATCAAATTAATCATTGGATTAATGCCAGGCCAATGAAAACGCTCAACTGGCAATCACCACGAAAAGTCTTTCAGAAACATGCGGTGTTCGGATGATTCTTGCAATCTGCCACATGTAAATATAAATTCAAAGCGCATTCAAATCGATGGGCTTTTTTTATTCAATTTCAGACCATTTAACTCTACTATCTTAACAGACGTCGTTATCATCAGAACAGACCAAGTCAAGTACCCACGCATCAAAGACAATGACAGGCATTTGATTGAGCACATGTGGAATGACGAAAAACTAACATAATTTGAAATTGCAAGAAAACTCAATCATTCGTAATCAGCAATCTCACGAGAATTAAAGCAAGGAAATATTTTAGCCTTACGTGGTCCATTTTTTGCTACCCAAAAAGTTGTCTGATGTGGCAATAATTCAAAACTATTGCCACCAGAACAAATTGTAGATATTGTTGATGCAGAAAAATTTTAACTTAAAACACAGTATCAAAAGCAGCGTGAGATTGATAGACTACGTTTTAAGTTAAAGAAAAATTCGCTTGCAAATTCCTTAAAATGGTTACTTTTGATAATATATATTATGTTAACTAAAAGACGAACTGAATTTGTCAACCCCTAAAGTAACAAATAATCAAAAAAAATTGATTTTATTTTCGCTAATCCGTTGTCGCTGTTGTGATAGCGGATTTGTTTACAATCTGATTACAAAGACTATTTTTGTGCTATTTGCGGTTTTGCGTTTCTAAATTACAGCTACCATAATTTATTTTTGATGTGGCAGATTGTAAAATTAAACCGAACACCTTGCATAAAAAAACTGCAGAGACTTTAATGGTAATTGACTAAAATCAACCATAAAGGATCTGCAGCTTATGTCTTCTAGTTTATCAGCTCACGAACGTTCTGTCATTGAAACAATGATCAAACTTAATCATTCAACTCGAGAAATAGCCCGTTTCTTAAAGCGTTCTCCTGCAACTATTACCTACGAGTTAAATCGAATTAAACCATACAATGCACAACAGGCTCATCATTTAGCCCAGTGTAATCGGCACAAACACGGTCGCCATCCGACCCTAACACCTGAAATATCAGCTTTTTTGAACCATCACATTGGTATCTTGAAGTGGTCACCAGAAACGGCTGCTCATGTATTGGGTATTGCTTTCAAGACCATCTACAACTGGATTCATCATGGTTTGCTTAAAATTAAGTTATCAGATTTACCTGATAAAGGTATTCGACGTAAACGTCAATCTGACGGCCGTAGACGTGTTTTTGCTCATGGCCGTTCAATTGAAAAACGACCAAAAGCTGTCCAATTAAGACAAGAATTTGGTCATTTTGAAGTTGATACGATGCAATCTGGTAAAACACGTGGCGATGTTTTAGTGACCATCACAGAACGATTGAGTCGACAACATATCATGAGACATGTCAGTGGGCGCAATAGTCAGGCAGTGACACCAGCTATTATTAGGTTTTTCAAGGGTATAAAAAATGCTAAATCAATTACAGTTGATCACGGTCGAGAGTTTGCAAAATATGATGAAATAGAAGAACAGCTAGGCATACCGATGTATTTTGCACACCCATATTCACCAGAAGAACGTGGTAGTAATGAAGTGCTAAATCGATATGTCCGTCGTTTTATCCCAAAAGAACGCAAAATTGAAACCATCAGTCAGAAAGAATTAGATCAAATTAATCATTGGATTAATGCCAGGCCAATGAAAACGCTCAACTGGCAATCACCACGAAAAGTCTTTCAGAAACATGCGGTGTTCGGATGATTCTTGCAATCTGCCATGTTTGATGTTGATCGCATATTTAGTTTTTGCATTGTCATTTTGACTTTTTTAAGCCAATCAAGCCCTAAATTCGTGTTTATCTGGCTATTATTATACAATCTACCATACGCAAAAATGCAGCCCAAAGCTATTGACTTTGAACTGTCTTAACAATTAGCAATTTTTAGCATCTCTTGATGATTAAGCTGCCATGATTCGCTTAGTAAAGACTTTTTCAGGTGTTTTGAACCTGAGCACATTTCTTGGACGCTCATTGATGTCCTGAATGGCGTTTTGAAGCTTACGTTGGGTAATCTTAGTAAAGTCATAGCCAGCAGGAAATACACGCCTTAATTCACGATTCATGCGTTCGTTTGTACCACGTTGTCCTGGTGATTGTGGATCAGCGTAATATAACTTCTTGCCGTAAGTATCTTCAATGCTGTAAATAAATAAACTACTCGTAAATTCTGTACCGCGGTCACATGTGATACTGTCACAAACATTCTCAAACCTTGACATAAAGGTATCAATGGCTGTTTTGACATCATCTGAACTCTTACTTTTAGCTTTGACACCAACCATAAAACGTGTTTTTCGTTCCACAAATGTGATCACGAAAGATTGGGAATCTTGAGGACTCATCACCCCATCAATTTCCCAATGACCAAATGTTGAACGATTATTGATGACTTCTGGACGGTTGTGAATTGAACGCGTTTCAATCATCATCCGTTTATGTTCTGGATTAACTGGTTTTGCCCTAAGATGCCTGCGTCTTTTGCCTTTAAGCGGTAAATCATTTAATGTCGCACTCAGGTTGCGATTAAGTATCCAATTATAGATTGTTCGTGTGCAGACGCCAATTCGTGGCACACCGTGTGCAATTTGTTCTGGCGACCAATGTTTCTTTTTGAGATAGTAATCAATCTTTTCACGTTTTTTAGGTGTGATTTTAGGCTGTGAACGATGCGACTTTGATTGGTAATACTCAGCACGTCTTGTCGCTTGCACAGGTTCGTAGGTATGGCGCAATACTTTCTTTTTGCCATGCCAAGTCATGACACGGGCATTACGCTGCAATTCGTGTGTAATGGTAGCTCGAGGGCGGTTTAGCTTTCGAGCAATTTCTGCATTGGTTTTACCCGCGTCAATCATATTTTTGATGGTAACGCGCTCTGTAAAATTAAGGCGACCATATTTAGAATTTGGGTTTTTCTTAGTCATGTGGCAATTATCCCTTCTCTCAATAAAACTATAAAATTGACATTCGGTCAATAGTTAAAATGTTAAGAAAAACAAAAGTGAACAACTGCGCAAATAGTGTTATAAACAGGTTTTAAGACGTAGGTAATGTATTTATGTTAGTGTATATAACATCATTATATAGGCTAACATATACACGCTTATATACACATCTATATATACGTATATAGTGACTAACATACACGTGAATATGTTTGTAATATACTGATGTGTATGTTATCCGTTAGACTGTTATTGACCTTGATATTAGACTGGATTTTAACTAAAACGATTAGTAAGATCTTCTCATAATATTGTGCTAATCAATTTAATTAATAGTCGTCAAGTAACTATGTCTGTCTCAATTGACAAGTGCGCTTATTTATAATCGCACACAAAAAAGCCATCAATGGACGGCTTTATTTGCGCAGTAAATCAGGTTTGATTGACTCACTGTTTAACTTTAGAAAAATGCTTTGAAAAGCCATGCAACAACTGTAAATATATGAAGTGAGATATGATAATTTCTTGCAAGTTAATTGTAATTTTTGATGAAAGCAGACTACTGAATTCGCATGTCAAGACCTCTTCTGAACCTCTTAAATATACCACTTTGTGAAGAACAAAACAAGGTATATTGTTAATTATGTTATCGAATGATAAGGACAAAACAAAAAAACAATGCCCTGAGGCACTGTCAAATATTGTTATTTGTGGAACCACTTCTTGATTGGCTTGCGGAATCCAAAGGCTGCGCCTGCTAGCGCAATGGCCGCAATCGCCCCATATAACCAACCCTTTGGCGTTTCGACATAGCTCGTATTTGGCGTGGGTGTTGGTGTAACGCCTGGCGTTTTGTTCTCGACAGTATTTGATTCCGTCTTTGAACCGTTTTCCCAGATGTCATACGTATTCTTAATCGTGGCATTATCTTTGTTAGCTGTTACATAAACATCAACCACTGGTAAGGCAAAGGCTTTTGTTTTATCTGCATTCGCTAACTTCAAAAAGTCTGCGTTAGCCTCAGCTGTCAAGACTCGAGTCTCTTCATCATAACTAATCTTGAAATACTTAGTTAGATCAGTCTTACCGTCTTTTGAATAGACCTTCGCTGACTTATAATCCACTTCCTTTGGCAATGTATCAACGTATTTAAATGTCTTTAAATCGCTGGCACGGTTGGCTGGTAAGTCGTTAACTGTTAGCGCATAAGTAATTTCTTGCCCCTTCTTGATTTCATCACCATCAATTGACTTGTCAGAGTCACCTTTTGCCTCGCCTGATTCAACATCTTTTTTAGGCTTAATTTCAGGTGTGGTGTTCTCAACGGTATTTGATTCCGTCTTTGAATCGTTTTCCCAAATATCGTATGTGTTGTCGAACTTAGCATTTGAAGTATTGGCAATCGCGTAGACATCTACAATTGGTAATTCGAAAGCTTTTGTCTTATCTGCGTTAATCAGTTTCAAATAATCTGCATTCGCTTCCGCTGTAAACATGCGTGTCTTTTTATCATAACTAATTTTGAAATACTTGGTTAAATCAGTCTTGCCACCTTTGGGATAGACTTTCGTTGACTTGTAGTCCACTTCTTTTGGCAATGTGTCAACGTACTTGATAGCCTTCATATCGTCAGTGCGATCAGCTGGCAAATCTGTTGTCTTCAATGAATAAGTTAACTCATCACCCTTAATCACAGACTTCCCGTTATCAGAACCATCCTTATCCCCAGCATTTTGACCTGCATCAACATCTTTTTTAGGTTCTGGGGTCACAATAAATTGAGTCAAGCCATAGGTTCCCTTGAGTGGTGTTGGCTTAGCAGGTTCAGTTGGAGCTTTGGGTGGTGTTGGTGCGGTTGGTTGCTTATTTGTATTGGTAAATTTCGTATAGATTTGACCATGCGTATTATAAACCCAGTTATCATCAACCTTCAAAATTTGTTGCTTATCGGTTGATTCGTTAGGTTTCAAAGTAAAGCTCGTACCCAGTGATACCGTTTTATTGATGTCTTTGGTAAAGGTGCTCTCGCCATCATGATTGACAACAAATAATTCCTTGCCAGAATTATCATAGACGTGGAAATTGATATTTTTATTAGCTGCTGTGTTAGGATGTTCATTTGTATACTTGTATGACTTTAAAGTAATAGAGTCTGCAATGATGACTTCAGATCCATCGCCCTTTGAAGTGACTTTCCAATTAAATTTACCTTTCAAAACACCATGACCAATGATTGATACGCCATCATTCATGTCATGAGTCAGTGTGAACTCACCAGTTTTTTGGTTAACGTCTGCTGTCATAAAAGTATCATATTGATCATGATTATCATGATTTTGGGTCAGCGCTTGAATTTCAGTATTGACATCAGTCCCGTTTTCAAAGACAGCCTCATCCTTATCATACAGGGCCTTGTCTTTGTCATATTGGGCTTTGTCTTTCTCGTACTTGGCTTTGTCCACCTTGTATTGTACCTCTTCCTTATCGTAAGCATCATTAGCAGCTTGTTGCTTCTTCAATGCCGCATCAATAGCTGACTTTTGTGAAGCGTAAAGTGCCTTTATTTTAGTTGCTTCTGCCGTGTATTGACTGGCTGTAATGACTTTAGTCACAGTAGCATTTTGTGTGATTGTCATGCCTGCTTTTTTAGCAGCAGCCACGGACTTATCCAACTCACTATGATCGACATCGACCGATGTTCCCTTTGCGTCAGAATTTTTTGAGTCATCCGCGAAGATGTTATGGTTTTCAAATGGATGGACTAAGCCAATAATTGCAGACGTCGCCACCATTGCCGATACTGCGATTACTTTTGTTTTGCGTTTAATGTTATGTGACATAATAAATATTCTCTCTGCCGATTTTTGGAGGGGTCGTAAATCCCGACCCCCTTTATAGGTTTTATTGCAGTTGTTGCTTTAAGCTGCTGTCCAGGGAATTAATTGATTGTTGACCAACTAATTCACCAGTCAGTACGATTCGCTTTTTAGCGGTGAAATTTGTGTAGTGACTCGCTTTAACCTGCTGCCAAAATTCTTGATCTTCCAAACAAGCAACCAATTTAACCTTTGGTTTGCCTGTGTTCTCAATAGATAATTCTTGATTCATCGCGCCCACAGCGATACCATAATCCAATTTGGTCGCTTTATAACGATAAACTGTATGACCATCAGAGAGATAAATATCTTTCCCTATGATGGTTTTTTCAGTCATGTTTTGTAAGGCACTAAACTTGGTAGGATGGTATGGCCACACGGCATTATAATCACCCATATTGTGAGCAAATATTGGCACTAATCCAGTTCCAAACTTTAGGTTGGGTGCATTCATGCCCGCACCAATGGCTAAGACGTGGTTACTAGTGCCTTCATAGATTGGCTCACTAATGCTAAAACTTGGCACAGCCACATGTCCACGTAGGATTTCAGCTTGATTGCTTTGGGCTAGTTTCAACATATCTTCTTTGCTAGATAAACCGCCACTCCCTGAGTAATCAGGTTTGACACTTTTCTGTGCCGCCACTTGTTTGACTTGACTTGCTTTGACAACAGGTTGTTTTTTTGCTTGAGCAACAGCCTTATGACTAGCTTTTTGAACCTTCTGCGCTGTTTGCCACTGCGTATGGTTACCGTAAATCACAGCGCCAGTGACAATTAAGATGCCAAACATGGCTAATAACAGTGTTTTTAGAATTGGATGGTGCCTTTTCAAACGATGGTAATTTGGACGTCTCGGTTGCGCTCTCTTTCGACGGCGCTTGACTTGTTCAATGTTGATTGCCATAGTTCACCGCCTAATTGTCAAACGGGACAACATAATCGTAGCCATCATGATGCACTGTGATGGTTTTGTCTTGTACCGAAACGACTTTAGCGGTGACTGTTTGACCATTGATTGTGGCATCTACGTCTTCACCGACATGGTAGCGATCAGCTAAGGTAGAAGAAGTGTTAGCTTGTGAGCTTGATGAGCTTGATTGACTACTTGAAGCACTTACCTTTGAAGAAGAACCAGCTTCAGATAATTCGGGTGCTAAGGTTACGGTTGCGTTGCCTTCGTTGTGACTACTCGCAGAGACTGCTTTTGATGATTGTGCAGTGGCATCGGTTTTGTGTTGTGCCATCGCATAACCACCAAAGCCCGCACCACCAATAGCCAGAACAGCCAAGACACCAATCGCCGCTGATTGCCAAGCACTTGTTTTCTTTTGTTCAACTTGAGGCTGCTTTATTTGCGCTGCTAACAAAGTCATCAATTGCTGGTTAGTTTCATCATGTGATGATGTCTTGGGGGCATTTTGAAGCATTTGTAACTGTTGACGAAGTTGGGAAACCTCATCATTATTGACAGCATCTTTACTTTTTAATTGTTGCTCGAGGTTTAGATTAGTTTGCTTCAAAATCTGGACTTGTTGCTCAAGTTCACTGAGGCTACCAGCATGTGTTTTAGCACTTTCTAACTCAGTGGCACTGATCATTGCTTTTTCATGCTCTGATTGATATTGTGCCCGCTTGTTACTGATGTCTTCTCCCAGCTTTTGATGCATGTCTAGCAATGATCGTGTGTTTTGAGCTAATAACTCATCACGCAAAGCTTTAAGACTGGTTAGCGTCTCTGTTTGCGCTTGTGACGTCACTTCTGAGACCTGATCGTCTACTGTGGCTTGAAGATTACTTTGCAAGTCTTTAGAACGTTCTATAAACCAGTTATCCAGCTCTTGATTAACAGATACTTTCAAAGCCTCTAAGTCGCTTACAAAGTCACTCTTGAGCGTTTTGAGTGTATTATCATGACGTGTATTCTCATCTTCCACAGCCGTGCGATAACCTGCTTCACGAGCTTGATGTGCTTGCGCATAACGGGTTTCAAACTCTGTCGCCCGTTCTTCCTTCATTTGTGCATCAACCGTCTCAGAAACATTAGTGTCACGTAACTGTTCAACTGCTGCTTTAGTCTTTGCTTGTTGTTGTTTCAACAAGTCGGACATCGCTTTGCGTATCTTTTGCGTGTAAATGTTGCTGGTATCATTCAAAAAGTCATTTGCTTTGGCTTTGTCAGCGTTCAAACGACTAACCACGTAATCGGGGTGTTCCGCAGGTAAATCAGCTTTGACATCACTGATCTCAAAAGCATTTGGTGACAGGTTGACACGATCAATTAACTTCTGTGTGGGATCATTTTCGGTCATGACACCCTCTGAGTTGTCTTGAGTCGGAACAACAGCTCGAACAATCGGCTTCACTGTTTCAGCAGTTGATGGTTGCTTTGGCTGGTCAACTATCCTAGGAATATCAGGTACAGTCTTTACGCCCTTTTCCTGTGATTGGGCACTAGTTTCATTTTCAACAGCTTGAACTACTGGTGGCTTGTCTTCAATCGTTGTGCGTTGGAACTTTTTAGGCTCAACTGTTAGGACTTCCCCAGTTTCACGCGCTTGTCTAAACTGTTCCTCAGAAGGTAAATCTGGCAAATCATCTGATGACAGACTACCATCTGCAAGCACGGCATCCATCAGCGGTTGTAAGGCGTCAACAATAATGTCATAAGTCATATCTTCATCTTGACGAATTTCTGTGTCATTAAAAATATGATCAGCGGTACTAACCACAATGTTTTCAAACCCTGCTGTTAATGTCGCTCTTTCCCAACTTAATCCGGTTGGCTCAGCACGACCTTTTTCGTTAGTGATAAAGTAGACGACATTGCCTAAACGAACATCATGATCACCTGCGCGAACCACATCATTGACCAAACCAGCAGCGAATTGTTGTAGCCCTGACAGTGATACATTCGGCCAGCTTTCACTTACCCCACTTTTTTCTGCCAGGTCTTGAATCACCTCATCATTGAGATTAATTTCAGTTTGTTCAACGCGGGCAAAAAATGGATCACCGATACTAGTTTGTTTTTTCTTCCCAAACATATCTTATTCCCCCGTTCAGAATGGCCAGTTGATGACGTTTCCGCCACCAGCAGTTGTGGCTGTTTGCCAAATCCATGTCAGCAATAGTCCAGTCAAAGCACCACCACCAATACCGAACATGGCGTGCATTAGCTTGCTGTTACTCTTTTGCGCCATCTGTTCATTACCAGTTGCACGCATGATGAAACCAATCAATAAGCAAATAGCGCCAACAACGATCAACACAATATAAAGAATTGTGATGACCTTTGAACCACTTGTTTTGGCAGCATCACCAATGTCCGCTGAGGCAACAGTCGGTAGCCACATTGGTAATGAAGCAACCAATCCCGCTAATGTTTTTTGTAAGCGTAAAATCGGACGACGCTCCCACAGAAACTTGTTATGTGCATTTGACTTTTTCATTCAAAAAGTCCTCCTTTTTCTTTGTTGTGTTATCAACACACGCACAGAATAACAAGAATCAGAAAATTGTCATAATGGTAAATGGTTTTTCCTGAGGCAAACAAAAAAGCAAATCTCATTCGATGAACATTAATTTCAAAGATTTTTTGATTTGCTTATTTTTAGATACTGATTGGGTAGATTGCAAGAATTGACCGAACACTTGAATAAAATGCCGCAGAGACTTTAATGGTAATTGATCAAAATAACCATAAAGGATCTGCGAACTATGTCTAGTCTATCATCTGATGAACGTACTGTCATCCAAACACTGCTAGAATTAAACTTCTCCATTCGAGGTATTGCTCGTTTTCTCAATCGCTCTCCCGCGTCAATTTCTGGTGAAATTCGTCAAGTAACACCGCATAACGCTAAACAAGCTCATCAATTGGCACTTGACAAACGTCATATTCGTGGTCGCCATTCAACTTTGACAGCTGATATTGCGGTCTTTCTCAATCAACAAATTGGCGTTTTAAAATGGTCTCCTGAAACGGCTGCTCATGTATTGGACATACCCTTCAAAAACATCTATAACTGGATTAACCATGGTTTGCTCAAAGTTAAATGCTCGGATTTACCTGATAAAGGGATTCGTCAAAAGTGTCAAGCTGATAGCAGACGACAAGTGCTCAGAAGTCAATAAATTGGACTATTTTTATTCAGTTAATTAGGCAACATTTGAGATACGATTTCGATTATAAAAATTGATATACCAACCAATGGCTGCTTGGACTTCAGTTAATGTTTGGTATGCCTTCAGATACACCTCTTCACGCTTCAATATTGAATGAAACGCTTCCATACGGCCATTATCGTACGGATGGCCTTTGAGTGAATATGAATGTTTCAAGCCATAATTTTGGCATTTAATATTAAACTCAGCACTCGTGTATTGTGACCCCATATCTGAATGAATAATTAATGGCTTTCGATGCTTATCTAACGCCATCTGTAAGGCACTTGTGGCTAGCTCGGCTGTCGTTGTATCGCCAATTTTATAGCCCAATACTTTTCTCTTCTCAGGATCCAAAACGGTCGCTAAATAGACCCATCTGTGATTAGTCAACTGAATATAAGTGATATCTGTTTGCCAAACACCACTCAAATCATGCAAGTGTCTAATCAGATTGGGCTTTTGATCAACCGTCACCACAGTTTTTGGCTTGCAATAACGTTTTTGCATGCGTGATCTAATCCCTAATTCACGCATTAATTTGAGTGTCATATATTCAGATATTTTTGGACAGTCATTGTTTAGGTGACTATAAGCAGCAATACGACGATAGCCATAAAATCTAAAGGTTTTCCAAACGTCTAAAATATAAGGTTTTAGGGATTCTCTACGCTTTTCTTGTCGACTGGGCTGCCAATGGCGCCAACTGTAATAGGTACTAGATTTGATTTTAAGTGCACTTAAAATACGCACAAGCGCGTAGCCTTGTGCTAAAAATTGGTTAACGAGCGGCAATCCCACATTACGGACTATTTTTTGGCTAGTAAGATGGCTGCTCAATGCCTGTCAGGCTATGCGTGATAAAATTTCGTTTTCTTCCTCCAAAATAGCGAGGCGCTTCTCTAGGTGCTTGACGTCTTTAAAAGTCTTTGACTGACCCTTGATCATGATTGGGGTAGCTTGTTTAACCCAAATAGCAATAGAATCTTTCGACGGACTAAATTCTTCTGCTAATGATTTAAGTGAACGGCCTTCTTGGTGAAGTTTAACCAATGAATCTTTGAAATCTTGTGAATAACGAATTGACATAAAAATACTCCTATACTTTCATTTTACGGACTGAATAAAAATAGTCCATTTTTTTAGTATAAAAGCAAGACCACTTTTTGTGCTACCATCGTTTTTATCCTCCGCTTGCTTGCCTTAGATTTTAACATGTTTTGGCAGACATAAAAAGCCACGATTCAGCGTTAACCTCATCATGACTAAAAATGAAAAATAATTTAAATTGCGCGTTTCATTACGATTTAATTTTTTCGTGCTACTTGTTTAAAGTATGTTTTTGATGTCTTCAAGTAGATACCAAAATATATTAGCACGACCCCAGCAATTGTAAGACCCATTGTTGTATACACCACTGGTCCTATCGTTACCCCGAATATTTGTAAAATTTTATTGATCATTGGCATTGCAAAACATAAATGTGTAATGGCGACCACAACCGGCAATCCAAATACCCATACAACTTGTGATTTGACCGTACGTTTCACCTCACTGTGAGACATACCTACTTTTTGCAAAATGTCAAACTGCGTCTTATCTGAACGTCCCTCGGAAATTTGCTTATAGTAAATAATGAGTCCTGTTGCCATAATAAAGCTGATTGAAAAAATCAAACCAATAAAGAAGAAGCCCCCATAGAAACTTTTTAGCACAGACATGGTTTCTGATTTACTGTCAACAATAATATTTTGTTCACCCTTAAATGTTTTTAAGAACTTGTCTTTTTGCTTGTCTGAGCCTTTGATATCAAATAAAAGTTGGTTAGTATACGAAATAGATTGTTTATTCTCACCCAAATCATTGAATGCTGAACCAATTTTGTCTGTCACAGTCTTAGACGGTATCACAATAATCATTGAGTGAGTCATGCTAGCTTGCGTACTTGGCACGCCATCGATTTTAGATAAATGTTTTTTGACATGATAGCTTTGATTCAAGAATTTGATCGTATTATTCTTAAATGTACCTTGCCTATCATAAGCATAGACTTCGTTTGCCGCTAATGTCCCGCCATGTTGATTTGTCAACTGATTAAATTGTTGGATCGTCATAAATAGAAAGTCTGACAAATTATCAGCTCTTGTAACTGTTGTACCACTTAACGGCATGGCATGACCGCTGCTGGTTAAATAACCCGTGATTGGATTACTAATTTCCATGTGGTACATTTTACTGAGCGCCACATCATTATCAGCAGCAGCTTGTTTCACCTTATTTTCCGATATGCTTTTATTAGCCACGTTAGTCATAATAATATCACGTGGAAATTGTTTATTGACATAATCTTGCTGTCCTACAAACATTGATACGGTCGTGACAATCACAACTAATGCCATTGTAGTGAGCAACGAAATACTTGCCAAGCCGGTGGCATTTTGTCTCATCCGAAACAACATATTAGAAACAGTAATGAAATGATCTGTTTGATAGTAGTAATTGGTGTGCTTTTTCATTGTTTTTAGCACAATAGTAGATGCCACAATAAATAGCAAATATGTCGCTATTACAACCATGATTACAGCTAAGAAAAAAATTCTCATTGCCTTTAAAGGGGAGTCGACAGTTAGTGAAATATAGTACCCCCAACCCATCAGTACGATCCCCAAACCAAATAACAGCCAATGACTTTTAGGTTCACGATCACCCTTTTGTGACGCTTGAAGGAGCGATATTGTTTTCAACCGCCAAATCACCAAAATATCACTTAATAGCAGCAGCATAAATCCTAAGCCAAAGAATATCGTGACGAAAATGATTGCACCTAAAGCAATGTTGAGTTGAAAGTTATTGCCCCCAACTAATTTAATAAACAGCAATAATAATAGTTTACTAAACAGCACACCAGTCACAACCCCAATCACTGTGACAATCATGTAGTTGATCAATTGTTGTCGCCAACTAATTTTGATGAGATCTCTTTTTTGCATCCCCAAAATGCTGAATAGCCCAAATTCCGATTGTTTACGTTTATTCAAGAAGCTGTATGTATATAGCAAAAAAATGACAGACAATAGACCAATAACAACTTGTCCAAACATGAGCAGCTCAATGACTGAGCTGCTAGCTCTTAGTGTTTGAACACCTTTTGAATAAATCAATAATTGAATGACCAAGTTCAAAGCTACCGCAGCAGTACCAGCCAACATAAAAGGTAAATATTCTAACTTATTTTTGACAATTGATTGCCAAGCTAATTTCCAATATAACATGTCACATTGCTCCCCCAAACAAATTTGTTGTGGCATCATTAATCGTGATTAACATTTCTTGATCATTACGATTACCACGATAAATTTGATGAAAAACCATGCCGTCCTTGATAAATAAAACGCGCTTGGCACAACTGGCTGCTAAAGCTGAATGTGTGACCATCAGAATTGTCTGATTACTTTCATTGTACTTCCTAAACAGTGACAAAATTTCAGCCGCATTTTTTGAATCGAGTGCTCCAGTTGGCTCGTCCCCGAGTAAAATATCTGGATTAGTAATCAAAGCACGACCAATAGCCACTCGCTGCATTTGTCCGCCTGATAATTCAAATGGATATTTATTAAGCAAATCTTGAATACCTAATTGTTCCGATAATCGGTGCAATTTTTCTGCTTTATTTTTTGTTCTGTTTGCCAAAACGAGTGGTAAATAAATATTGTCTCTGACTGACATTGTATCTAATAGGTTAAAGTCTTGAAACACAAAACCTAAATGATCACGTCGATAGCTTGCCAATGCTTTATCAGATAAGGTAGTCAAATCCTCGTTATTAAGCATAATTGTCCCTGTTGTTGGCTTGTCTAATGTTGCAATACAGTTTAACAACGTTGATTTTCCGGAACCAGATTCACCCATAATTGCAATAAATTCACCAGCTTCAACTTCAAAATTGACGTCAGCCAATGCCGTAACCGTATTGTTTTTAAATTTACCTCGATACTCTTTTTTGAGATGCTCAACTTTTAGTAATGTCATAAAATGAATTCCCCCTTGTTATGTCTATATTCATTTTAAATGAAAAAAGAGGTGATTTACCTTACACCTCGCCATTTAATCTTACAGTTTCGTAAGATTGTGTTTTTGTCTGTTTAAAGTCAATGGTGACCTTAGTACCTTTTCCCACAACAGACGCAACTTTAATATCATGCCCGAGTTCGGATAGTATTTCTTTCACCATAAACAGACCTAGCCCACTACTGTTATTTTCAAGCCGACCATTTAGTCCCGTATAACCTTTGTCAAATAATCTAGGCAAATCACTGGCTGCAATGCCAATACCAGTATCTTCAATCACTACTTGATGCTGATTAACAAACATCACTTGAATGCGACCTTGTGGTGTATACTTAATCGCATTAAAAATAATTTGTTCTAAAACAAATTGCACCCATTTAGGATCACTCACAACTGTAAAATCATCGCCCACCATTGAAACCGATAGATTTTGGCGGATGAAAAACAATTTATACGCTTTAATCACATCACGCACAATTGCCTGCAAATGGATAGGTTTGAATGTCAAATCTTGATGTAAATTCTTGAGGCGAATAAATTGCAACATCATATTCAAATATTGATTCACAATGAGCAATTGGTTACTCGTTTCGTATTTTTCAATCGTATCGGTTTGATTCATCAAATCCAACACAGACAATGGCACTTTAATTTGATGTGCCCACATGGCATAGTAATCTTGAATGTCTTGCATGGCGTTAGCCTGAGTAGCTAACGCTTTTTTCTGCTGAAGTGCCTGTTGTTTGAGCAAATTTTGGTACAAATGAGTCACGGAAGAAATTGCTGGTAAGCTTAAATTATCGACCGACAAGCAATCATCTGACAAAATATTTTTTAAAGTTTTTCGTGTTTGGAACCATCGCCAAAACAATAACAATGTCATACCAAATAAAAAATACAAGCCAACATAAAGTGCATCAATTGCAGCATCAATATCTAGAGAGCGCATCACAACACTCCAAAATAAAGCCCCAAAAATGAAAACAAAAAGCAGGTAAAAATACCAATACTCCAGCAAAAATAACCAAATTGATTCCAAACATTTTTTAATCATTTAACGACAACCCTTTCCCTTTAACCGTGACCAAAAATTTTGCAAATCCGATTGTTGCAGTTTTTTGACGTAAACGTGCCAAAGTCACTGACAACGTATTGCGATCAATAAAAATATCATTGTCCCATAAATTTGACATAATATCTTCGCGAGACACCACTTGATATTGATGACTAAACAATAAGTGTAACAACTTGGTTTCATTTCTAGTCAAAGTTACTGAGTGTGTTCCCGTTCTGAGTTGATCATCAATAATATCTAAACTAAAATCTTGAAATTTTAGAACGCTTTGATCAGACACAAACGTATATTCACGACGCAAAAGCGCATTAATTTTAACAATCAACAATTCAATATTAAATGGCTTGGTGACATAGTCATCACCACCAAAATTCATCGCCAAAATTTGATCTGTGTTGTCATCACGACTGGATAAAAATATAATTGGAACCACACTATCCTTTCGGATTGCTTGTGTCCAAAAAAAGCCATTATGATACGGTAAATTAATATCCATTAAAATTAAATGTGGCGCAAATTGATCCACTTCTGTTTTGACATGATTGAAATCATGGCACGCTTCAATTAAAAATCCCCAACTTGATAATGATTTTTTTAATAAATTAACAATTTTATGATTATCCTCGACTACAAATATTTTAAAACCCATGGCACTCCCACTTTTTTCATCTTATTGCAAAACGCCAGGCTTGTATTGCGCCGACATTATTGTTAAATTATAGTTATTGATTTTCACTATACCTATTGTAATATATGATATACCAAATTGTGCCCTTTCCGGTCATCTGCTCATAAGTCAATAATTCGGAATATTTTTTATCTAGGGCTGAACCGATTAGGCAACTTTTATTTTTGGATTGGCAAGACTGATTCTTTCGTTGTTGAACCAATGAATATACTTGGACACATCTAAAATTAGATGTGCAATCGATGGAAACCGGAATTGATAAATCATTTCAC